>CAJDWJ010000004.1_pt1 | contig 13565 bp, 11 predicted proteins | sample 7391551 | NCBI WGS metagenome assembly CAJDWJ01 (sample SAMEA7055723, study PRJEB34461) | soil metagenome | biome: terrestrial ecosystem; feature: Peninsula; material: soil | place: Antarctica | collected 2016
TTTGTGAGTACTACAGCGTGCACGAACCATCCAGCCCGGTGCCTTTGCTGTTACGCAGGGCGCAGCGGTTGGTGGCTAAATCTTTTTATGAAATTCTTGAAGACATGGTGCCCGATTCCGTCAACCAGGCCAGGGTCATTGGTGGTAAATCAGAACCTCCGGCGGGGGGCTAAAATCCGCAGCTTTAAAAAAATTTGGGCAATTAAAGAAAAACAGCGTTGTTTTATTTCAATTTTGAGCTAAGTTTAAGAGACGATAGTCAGGAGAATCTATAATGGGATCACAAAGTAGTCAAAAATTCATTGGCCGCAACCGCGCACCACGAGTACAGATCGAGTATGACGTGGAGCTGTACGGCTCAGAGAAAAAAGTTAACTTACCATTTGTTACCGGTGTAATGGCAGACCTTTCCGGCAATCCGGAGGAAGCACTACCCTCAGTTGCTGATCGCAAATTCATGGAGTTCGACGTTGATAATTTTGACGAGCGCCTGAAAGCGATGAAGCCGCGAGCGGCGTTCCGGGTTCCGAACACGCTCACCGGCGAAGGCCAGCTCAGTGTCGATATGACGTTTGAAAGTCTGGATGATTTTTCCCCCGATGCAGTTGCCAGAAAAGTTGAGTCACTGAACACTTTGTTGGAAGCACGCAACCAGCTGAACAATCTGGTGACGTATATGGATGGTAAAACCGGTGCGGAAGAATTGATTGCCAATGCTATTAACGATCCGGCTTTACTTAAATCATTGGTTGCTGCTCCCAAGCAAACAGATAAACCAGATGACGGAGAAGAGGGTTAAGTCATGGCTGAACAAAAGCAAGCAACTCAAAAACAGGCAGCCACTAAAACTGCTGAATCCAGTGATTTTGCTGCACTTCTCGACAAGCAGTTCCGGCCTAAAACTGACCGGGCTCAAGAAGAGATTGCATCGGCAGTAGAAACGCTGGCTGAATATGCTCTGAAAAATACCGACATCATTTCAGAAGATGCGGTTGAGTCAATTCAGGCCATGATCGCTGCTATTGATCAGAAGCTGACTGAACAAGTTAATCAAATCATTCATCACGAAGATTTTCAAGCGCTGGAAAGTGCATGGCGCGGCTTGAGCTACATGGTCAACAACACCGAGACCGATGAGTCACTAAAGATCAAGGTGATGAACATTTCCAAAACAGACCTGCACAAAACACTACGCAAGTTCAAAGGCACTGCCTGGGATCAAAGCCCGATATTCAAACAGATGTATGAAGAAGAATTTGGCCAGTTTGGTGGTGAGCCTTTCGGGCAATTGGTTGCAGACTACTACTTTGACCACGGTCCTCAGGATGTCGAAACGCTGACGCAGATTTCCAAAGTTTCTGCGGCCATGCATTGTCCCTTCATTTCCGCCGTTTCCCCGAAAACGCTGCAATTTGACTCATGGGGCGAGTTGAGCAATCCACGCGATCTGACCAAGATTTTCCAGACCCCGGAATATGCCGGCTGGCGGTCATTGCGTGAATCTGACGATGCCCGCTATCTGGGTTTGACCATGCCAAGGTTTTTGGCACGGCAACCTTATGGCGCCGCGACCGACCCGGTTGAAGGCTTTAATTTTGAAGAAGATACCGACGGGTCAGATGCCAGTAAATATGCCTGGTGTAATTCGGCTTATGCGATGGGTGTCAATATCAACCGTGCCTTCAAGGAATATGGCTGGTGCTCACGCATCCGTGGTATCGAGTCAGGTGGTGCGGTAGAAAATCTGCCCACCCATACCTTTCCGACGGATGACGGCGGCGTAGATATGAAATGCCCGACTGAAATCGCAATCAGTGATCGTCGTGAAGCTGAGTTGGCCAAAAACGGTTTCATGCCTTTAATTCATCGCAAGAACTCTGACTTTGCAGCCTTTATTGGCGCCCAATCTTTGCAAAAGCCACAGGAATACGAAGATCCCGATGCCACCGCCAATGCTAACCTCGCTGCGCGCTTGCCGTACTTGTTCGCCACCTGCCGGTTTGCCCACTACCTGAAATGTATTGTGCGGGACAAGGTTGGTTCGTTCAAAGAACGTGAAGATATGCAGAAGTGGCTCAATAACTGGATCAAACAGTATGTGGATGGGGACCCATCCAACTCCAGCGAGTCCACCAAGGCACGTAAGCCATTGGCAGGTGCAGAGGTGGTTGTTGAAGAGGATGAAAGCAATCCGGGCTACTACCGTTCACGCTTTTATCTGCGGCCGCATTACCAGTTGGAAGGTCTGACTGTTTCATTGAGGCTGGTTTCCAAACTACCTTCAACAAAAAGCTGATGATTTGTGAAGGAGCTCACAGCACGGGCTTTGGGCCACGAGTAAATTGTAGTTAATACGCTAGTGTTGGTTTTGAAACCGGACGTATTTAACAAACATTAAATTAGACAGGAGAGTTCAAGATGGCAACGATTCATTTGAAAATTAACGGTATCACTGGAGACTCGGTTGCAACGGGTTATGAAGATCAGATCGATTGTGACAGCTGGCAGTGGGGAGCTTCTCAGGCGGCCAATATGCATGTTGCAACAGGTGGTGCAGCGGGTGGATCGTCAGTGAGTGACATGGCGGTTACAAAATCCATGGATAAGGCCAGTCCGAACCTGATGAAGTATTGCTGTGAAGGCAAACACATTGATGAAGTTCTTATGACCTGCACCAAATCTGGTGGTGGCCAGGTAAAATGGCTGGAAATCACGATGAAGCGTGTAATTATTTCAAGTGTCTCATTTGGCGGCCAGGAAGGCAGTCAGGGGCATGAGTCGGTATCACTCAACTTTGGCGAATATATGATGAAGTTCTATCCGCAGACTGATGACGGTTCTGAAGGCGCATCAATCGACGCCGGTTATGATATCAGCAAGCAGGTCGCGGTATAACCGACAAATTGACCAGCTTCCTGTCAGAGTTTTGACTGACAGGAGGCTGGCCGCCGGAGAGATAAATGAGTGCTGAAACGCTATTGCAGCAAGGGCAATTGAAGGCTGCACTCGCGGCCCTGTCGGAGCAGGTGCGAGCCAAGCCTGCAAAAGCAGACTTGCGCGTGTTCCTGTTTCAATTGCTTGCTGTGCTGGGGCAATGGGACAGAGCCAGAACGCAGTTGGAAATAGCCGTAGAACTTGACGCTTCAGTGACACCGATGGTGATGGTTTATCGCGATGTAATCAACTGTGAACTGCATCGTCAGGCAGTGTTCGCCGGTAAAAGCAGGCCGCTGATATTTGGCAAACCGGAAGAGTGGATGGCGTTGTTGGTTGAAGCTCAACAGGCGTTTGCCAAAGGCGATATGAAGTCTTTCAACACACTTAATGCACAAGCACTTGAGCAGGCGCCGGCATCCAGTGGCAAGATCAATGGTGAAGCTTTTACCTGGTTGGCAGACGCGGACCAGCGTTTCGGACCTGTTTTTGAAGTTATATTTAATGGCCAGTATTACTGGGTACCGATGTCGAATGTTCGCAACCTGGTCACAGAGGATCCCGCTGATTTACGTGACCTTGTGTGGCAACCGGCCGAGATTACCTGGATAAATGGTGGCCGCAATGCGGTGATGATGCCTTCCCGTTATCCTCGCATTGAAGGCGTTACAGAAAGTGACTTGTTGGCACGTAGCACCCATTGGGAGCCACATCAGGAAGAGTTGTTTGAGGGTATCGGGCAACGCATGTTGGCCACTGATAAACAGGATTACTCATTTCTGCAGGTACGCAGCATTCAATTCGATGAGTCCTGATAAGGGACCGGACTGCTAGCAATGGGACAGTGGTCGTTAAAAGAAAGGCTGCAACCTTCACTACTCGACAGGCTGACAGACCTTGAGCCGCACAAAAGTGCTGAGAGCTCAGCAAAGCAAAGCATGAGCCAGAAAGACTTCAAGGAAGCGGTCATTCGTGATCTGGGCTGGCTACTCAACTCGGTATCGCTGGATGTTTGTGTCGATCTGGAACCCTACCCCGAAGTACAACATTCTGTGCTCAACTACGGCCTGCCGGATATTTCCGGCCACACGGCATCTACGATTGATGTTAAAACCGTTGAAACTTCGGTAAAGCAGGCCATTTTTGATTATGAACCACGCATCATTCGCAATTCATTGCGCGTGAAAGTGCATACCAATCCGGATGACATGAGCCATAACTCAATGGTGTTTGAGATTCAAGGTGCAGTTTTCGGCCAGCCGTCACCATTTCAGGTTGTGCTTCGAAGCGAACTGGACCTTGAGGTTGGAGAGTTTAGAGTGACTGAGGACTTCGGTTAAGCTTTATGGACGCCCGCCTACTCCACCATTACAACAACGAATTACATTTCATGCGCGAAATGGGCGCTGAATTTGCGCGTCACTTTCCAAAGATTGGCGGCCGTCTGGGTATGGAAAACCTGGAGTGCTCAGATCCTTACGTTGAGCGCTTACTGGAGGGCTTCGCCTTTCTGACTGCCAGGGTGCAGTTAAAAATCGAAGAAGAGTTTCCACATTTTTGTCAGCACCTGTTGGAAATGGTTTACCCGGACTATCTGGCACCACTGCCGTCCATGACCATTGTTCAACTCAGCCCCGATAGTAGCGACGGCGACCTCGCGGATGGCAGCAGGATCGAGCGTGGTACAGCATTGCGCAGCGGTCTCGGGCCACAGATGCAGACAGCATGTGAATATCGCACCTGCCATGATGTTGAGCTTTACCCGTTATCGATCACGGCTGCCGACTATATGGCAACACGTGCTTCATTGGCGAATATGGGTATTCGACCCGAGCGCCAGGTGGCCGCGGGTATCCGGATTAAAATTGAGGTCGCCAAGGGCGTCGAACTGTCTGCTCTCAAGCTGAATCAGTTACCACTTTTTCTGGGCGGTAGTGGCACGATCCCCTTGATGCTTTATGAGCACATTTTGTCCGGTGTATGCGGTTTGTCGGTCGTCACGGGTGATAAAGCCAATCGCAAAGTGGTGTCATTGACGAAAAACAACGTACAAACCTGGGGGTTCGGGGCTGATCAAGCCATGCTCAATTTTCGTTCACGCTCTTTTGAGGGCTATCGATTACTGCGTGAGTACTTTGCATTCCCGGAGCGTTTCCGGTTTATCAATTTCACCGGGTTGCAGAAAGCTTTGCAAACGGCCGAAGGAGACAGCTTTGAGCTGGTTGTGCACCTCAAAAAGCGTGATAACGACCTCGAGAATGTGGTGGATAAAAGTCACTTTATGCCCTTTTGTACACCAGCGATCAACCTTTTCCCCAAGCGCACTGACCGCATCAGTCTCAACAATAAAGATCATGAGTTTCATCTGGTGGCGGATAGAAGCCGCCCTATGGATTATGAAATACATCAAGTGTTGGGGGTTACTGGTTACGGCAAGCATTCGGATGAGCGCCAGGAGTTTTTGCCATTTTATGGTTTAAGAGGTGATCACATTCCAGCCGAGCATGCGGCATTTTTTACCATACAGCGAAAACCCCGGATGTTGTCATCCAGACAGCACGCGCGCGGCGCAAGATCTGCTTATCTGGGGCAGGAAGTATTCGCGTCGCTGGTAGATTCAAACGAAGCACCCTACAGCACCAAACTTATCCAGGTGGGTGTGCACACCATGTGCAGCAACCGCGACCTTCCGATGCAGATGCCGCTAGCGCAAAAAGGTGGTGATTTCAGCCTGGATATCAATGCTCCGGTTGAAATTATTAAATGTGTTGCCGGCCCGACCAGGCCCAGCAACCAGATTACCAGTGGTGATTACGCCTGGCGGGTGATTTCACATCTGTCACTCAATTACCTGTCGCTGATTGACGAAAGTGAGGACGAAGGTGCCGCCGCGCTGCGTGAATTGCTGGAGCTTTACAGCAACGGCAATACCGTCAGCGAACGACAGATTAACGGACTTTTAAAAGTCAACGCCAAACCGGTAACCAGACGTTTGCCCATCGCCGGGCCGATCAGTTTCGGGCGTGGCCTGGAAATAACAATGACACTGGATGCCGCAGGCTTTGAAGCCGGCGGAATGTATTTATTCGGTTCGGTTATGAACGAGTTTTTCAGCAAGTATGTGTCGATCAATCATATGACAGAAACGGTGGTTCTGCGTGAAGATAAAACCGAGGTAGCCAGATGGCCAGTGAAAACCGGTCTTCGACCGCAGCTGTAACATTTCTGACCAAAGTCAGCGAAAAGCCATATCAATATGGTTTTTTTCAGACTGTCCGGCGCATCAATTGCTTTTACGAGAACATGCCGATTACCGGGCATTCATACCGTCCGTCAGATGATCCGATCCGGTTTTCACAAGAGCCTTACACGTCATTTGCATCCTCGACCTTCAATTCTCTGACATTTGATGTAAATACCCGCTTGCCGCGCCTGTCTCAGCGCTTTATGGGTTTGTTCGGTCCCAATGGGCCGCTGCCGTTGCATTTAACCGAGTACGCACGTGACCGGGAACGGCATCATCGTGATGAGTCACTGGCCCGATTTGCAGACATGTTCCACCACCGCGTGGTCAGCATATTTTACAGTGCCTGGGCACAGGCGCAGCCGACGGTTCAGTTCGATCGTCCCGATAACGACCGTTTCGGTGATTATGTCGGTTCTTTGATTGGTCTGGGGTTGCCGGGTCTGAAAAACGTCGATGCGATGCATCACCTCACCAAGCTTAACTTTGCCGGACATCTGGGCAGTTTGCCGAGGCATGTCAATGGCCTCGTATCGCTGATTCAGGGGTACTTCGGCGTACCCGCCAAAGTGGTCGAATTTATCGGGCACTGGTAGCGTATCCCCAAACAGGATCACCTGTTGCTGGGTGAGGATAGCAATAACGGCCAGTTGGGGGTTAGCGCCGTTATCGGTGAGAAGGTCTGGCAGCGTCAGGACAAGTTCCGTTTGAGCCTCGGTCCTTTGTCGCTTGATGAATACGAGTCATTTCTGCCCATCGGTAAATCTTTCGACCAATTGGTAGCTGCGGTTAGAAATTATGCCGGGTTGGAGTATATCTGGGAAGTCAACCTGATCCTCAAAAAGGAAGAGAAGCCGGTAACCTGCCTCGGCAAAAGCGGCAGGCTGGGCTGGACCAGTTGGCTTAAAACCAAACAACAACAACACCATGTCGATGATCTGCGGTTGCAGATCGAAAACTATGTCTTTTACCAGTAGCGAACTTTGATATACACGGAGCCAGAGTCATGACAGAAATCAGTAGAAGTGCCTTGTTCGGAAAGCTCAACAGCCTGCTCTACCAGGCCATTGAAAGCGCCACGGTATTTTGCAAAATGCGGGGCAATCCTTATGTGGAACTGGTGCACTGGTTGCAGCAGGTTTTGCAACTGCAAGACTCTGACCTCAGGCGTATCGTCGATCACTTCGAGATCGATGTTTCGCATCTGGCGGCTGACTTCACCAAAGCACTGGATAAATTACCGCGTGGCGCCAGTTCTGTCAGTGACTTGTCCTCGCACCTTGAAGAAGCGGTTGAAAGAGCCTGGGTATATGGCAGCTTGATGTATCAGGCACCGCAGATTCGCAGTGGTTATCTATTGATTGGTATGCTTAAAAGCCGCTCATTAAGAAATGAGTTGCTGGGTATCTCGAAGCAATTTGACGAGATCAAAATAGACACGCTGGTGGATGGTTTTGACAAGATTACCAGTGGTTCGCCAGAGGATAAAATGACGGCCACTGATGGCAGCGACTTATCTTCTTCAGGCTCGCAAGGCAGAGAAGGTGGCGGTCCGATGGGTAAAGGCGAAGCGCTGGCCAAATACACTGTTGACCTGACTGAACAGGCACGCAACGGCGAACTGGACCCGATCGTTGGACGGGATGAAGAGATCCGGCAGATTATCGATATCCTGATGCGACGCCGACAGAACAACCCGATTCTGACTGGCGAGGCAGGCGTTGGTAAAACGGCCGTGGTCGAAGGCTTTGCCATGCGCATAGCGTCTGGTGATGTACCGCCCCAACTCAAAAATGTGGCCTTGAAAGCCTTGGATATTGGCTTGTTACAGGCCGGCGCCAGCATGAAAGGAGAGTTTGAACAGCGTTTACGCCAGATTATTGATGAGGTACACGCATCAGAAGTCCCGATCATTCTGTTTATTGACGAGGCACACACGCTGATCGGCGCTGGTGGCTCGGAAGGCACCGGCGATGCTGCCAACCTGCTGAAACCAGCCCTGGCGCGCGGCACTTTAAGAACAGTCGCTGCAACAACATTTGCTGAATACAAAAAGTATATTGAAAAAGACCCTGCCTTAACCCGGCGTTTTCAGGTGGTGCAGGTAGGCGAGCCGAGCGAGGAAAAGTGCATACAGATGTTGCGCTGCATATCGCCGGTGATGGAGCGTCATCATAAGGTGCAGGTTTTTGACGAAGCTGTTGAGTCCGCAACGCGACTGGCACATCGTTACATTCCGGCGCGTCAATTGCCGGACAAGGCTGTCAGCTTGCTGGATACCGCTTGCGCCAGAGTCGCAGTTGCGCTGCATGCAACGCCGGCGCCACTGGAAGATTCATTACACCGGATCATAGCATTGGAGCTGGAGCAGGAAATTCTTGGGCGCGAACGTGCCGTGGGCCATGCGAATGATGCGCGCACAGCAAAAATTGTTCAGGAACTGGAAGAAGAGCGTGAACGCGAGAAATCCCTGACACAGCGCTGGGAAAAAGAGAAAGCCGTGGTAGATGAAATATTGCTGCTACGCAAAGAACTGGTGGGTGAAGACAAGACAGGTATTGCCGAAGAGATCCAGGCTGCCGATGATGGCACGCCAGCAGCAGAGGCAGCAGCGGCAGTAGATGAAAACAGCGAGGCAGATAACCGCCGTCGTCTGGATGAGCTGCAGATTGAACTGACGCAATTACAAGGTGACCAGCCATTGGTATTTCACAGTGTTGACAGCTCCGCAGTGGCGTCGGTTGTGGAAGACTGGACCGGCATCCCTGTGGGCAGCATGGTCAAGGATGAAATAGAAAACATCCTGCGCTTGACTGACCGTCTGCGTGAACGTGTTATCGGCCAGGATCACGGTCTGGAAATGATCGTCAGCCGTGTACAGACGAGTCGTGCACAGCTGGACAATCCCACCAAGCCCATCGGCGTTTTTATGCTATGTGGCCCCAGTGGCGTAGGTAAAACCGAAACCGCTCTGGCGTTGGCCGAGTGCTTGTATGGCGGTGAGCAGAACCTCATTACCATCAATATGAGTGAGTTTCAGGAAGCACACACGGTCTCCACGCTTAAAGGTGCTCCGCCCGGATATGTCGGCTATGGAGAGGGCGGCGTCCTCACCGAAGCCGTGCGTCGTCGTCCTTATAGTGTGGTGCTTTTGGATGAGGTTGAAAAGGCGCACCCGGATGTACACGAGATTTTCTTTCAGGTGTTCGACAAGGGCGTCATGGAAGATGGCGAAGGCCGAATGATTGACTTCAGGAATACCCTGATCCTGCTGACATCCAATGTTGGTAGCGAGTTGATCATGAATTTCGCCAAAGACCCTGAGTTGATGCCGGATGCCGAAGGTATCGCGCAGGCTTTGCGCGAACCACAGTTGAAGATCTTTCCGGCCGCATTGCTGGGCCGTATTGTCAGCATTCCCTACTATCCCCTGAGTGATGAGGTGCTGCACAAGATTATTGTGCTGCAATTAAATCGCATCAAGAAACGCATGTTGGCAAACCATGAAATACCGCTGAACTATACTGATGCAGTGCTTGAATTGATTGCTCAGCGTTGTACCGAGCTTGAAAGTGGTGGCCGCATGATTGATGCCATATTGACCAACACTGTACTGCCACAAATATCCCGTGAATTGCTGTCCCGGATGGCCTCTGGAACTCCGTTGAAGTCAGTGGATATTGATGCTGTGGATGATAATTTCAGTTATAGCTACGCCTGAGCGGGACGGCTATCAAAAGTAATTTGTGCCCGGCGTCATTAGCGCCGGGCACAAACGAAATCAATACGGAACTGCGGTAAGCGCTCCGTTCTCCCCAAAAAAATCTGGCCTTTGTCACTGAGGTCTATTGCTGAGCGGTGCAATCTGGTGCTGGTCTCATCCTGAACCACCACACTGCCATTGGTGCTGAAATCGCGGAGCTGAAATTTGCCATCCTGATAGCGTATTTCGGCATGTTCGCGTGAGACCGTAGGATGGTCTATAACCTGGTCACACTCCTCTCCGCGGCCCAGAAGATAGCGTACCAACATGGGGTTCAGTTGTACCTGATGATCGAAAAAGCGCAGGCTCAATTGGAACGCAGTAGTTCTTTTTAACGGCACCAGAGCAACTTCGGTCACCTCGTCCTTGTCCCCGGGTGCAATCAATTCGTGAACATTAAAAGCACCGGCTTTGCCGGGCAGGTTAAGCCAACCGATGGGTCTGAACTCGCCGGCATACCTGTTCTGGCTGTAAGCCACCGTGTTGGCGGACACGAGGCTTTGATTCGCTTTGGCTTGTTGCGCCAGACGGGCAGCGATATTGACAGTGGTGCCATAAACATTGTCATCTGTTGTCAGTACAGGACCACTGTTGATGCCGATTCTCATGGCCAGACGATGTGTCTGCATGCGCGGTTGATGCTGGATGGTGGCATGCATGCGGTTGGCGGCCTGGAGCGCATTTTCGGGAGAGTCGAATGTGCACATAACTTCATCGCCGATAGTGCCGATAACCTGACCCTGAAGCTTCACTGCCTCATCGCTGGAGAGGCGCAAAGCTTCGGTAATCAACTCCAGTGCCGCCCGATCTCCGAGGCGCTCAAAAAGAGAGGTGCTCTGACAGATGTCTGCAAAAAGTACTGTCGACCAGTTGTTAGTATCAAATGTCATTTTCGGGGAGGCGAAATTTTCTCAGTGGGCTAAACTATAGTTTAATGATTCAGTTTTCATACTTGATTAAGGCACACTATATATGGCTGGCGCAACTCACAAGGACTGGGTGGTGGAATGAACTTGAACGGCGTACGAAATTCATCAACACATTTCGACCTGTTTCCGGATTTCCCGGAGGACGACAGGACCAATATACTTGCTCAATGTGTCGCCAGGCGGGTTAAAAAGAAGGAAGTAGTTATCAGCCAGGGCGACAGTAGTCGTGATATGTATTTTGTGTTATCAGGGCACTTGCGTGTGTCTGCTTTATCCGAGGAAGGCAAAGAAGTTTCGTTTGGAGTGCTCGGCGAACAAGCTTTTTTCGGTGAGCTGTCATTGCTCGATGGTCGCCGGCGTATCGCCACTGTTACCGCGTTAGAAGAATGTGAGTTGCTGGTGCTGGGTCACCCGCAGTATCAGCAGTTGCTGAAAACCCATCCGCGAGCGTCGAATCAGTTGTTGTCGTATCTGCTATTGAATATGGCGGAACGATTGCGATTGACCGACGACCTCTATCAGGATACGGTTTTTCTGGATGTATCGGCACGGTTGGCCAAGTTCCTGCTTAAGCTCAGCCAGCCACTGAGCCTCGATGAGGGCGGCAGCAGAGCATTAAAAGTTGAGCTGTCTCAATATGAATTAGGTACTTTGATTAATGCCTCCAGAGAAAGCGTCAACAAGCAATTACGCGACTGGGAAGCAAAAGGTGTAATTGAAATGAATGGCGGGCGTACCATTCTGCTGGATGTGGACTACCTCGAAGATCAGGTATTTGTGTGAGCAGGTTCATAGCAACACGTGGCATCCAGTCGGACAATAATCCAGCACTCAGTTTTAGAGCGAATTAACGAATGGGTACTAAATAATGTCTCAAACACTTGACGATACAAATCATCCGGTCCGCTTCATTTCACCGTTGGGACCTGATCTGGTGGTGCGCTCAATGACGGGGGACGAAGCTTTGAGTCGGTCATTTTGTTACAACCTCGAGCTTTTGAGCACGAACCCCAATATCAGCTTCGACGATATAGTTGGCCAGCAGGTTACCGTTATTCTGGATCTGGCTGATGCTGAGCGTCAATTCAACGGATTTGTTACCGAGTTTCGTTATCTGGGGAGCTCGGATCGTTACTCCAGATATCAAGCTACGCTCAGACCCTGGCTGTGGTTTTTGACACGTACCTCTGATTGCAAAATATTTCAGGAAAAGACAGTCCCCGATATTATCAAAGAGGTCTTCCGCGACAATGGCTTTGCTGATTTTGAAGACCGCTTGAACAGTAGTTACAGAACCTGGGAGTATTGCGTCCAGTACCGTGAAACAGACTACAATTTTGTCAGCCGTTTAATGGAGCAAGAGGGTATTTATTACTTTTTTGAGCATCAGGACGAAAAGCATGTGTTGGTTATGGCGGACGATATAAGTGCCCACGAACCCTTCCCCGGCTTCGCTACCATTACTTACCACCCGCCAACCGAGGGTATGTCGGTTGACGAAGATTATCTGGAGTATTGGGCGGTGACCCAATCTATTCAGCCTGAACGTTACGCAGTGCAGGATTTTGATTTTACCAAGCCACGTGCCGACCTGGCAGCCAAACTGATGGAGCCCGGGAAACATGCCTACCCGCTGGAGAACTCTGAAATCTATGATTACCCGGGCGAGTACACTGAATCCAGTGATGGCCAAAGCTACGTAGGTATCAGACTGGAAGAATTACGTGGTCAGATGGAAAGAACCAGTGCCGGCGGCCCTTGCAGGGGCTTATCTGCAGGTTGCAAGTTTACGCTGGAAAACCATCCAAGAGATGACCAGAACAAAGCCCATCTGGTGATCTATGTGTCTCATCAAATCAGTGACAACACCTACATTTCAAGTGGTGATAGCAACGCCGATGAACTATATAACTGCCAGATCGAGGTGATGGACAGCGGCACACCTTACAGGCACATACGTGTAACACCCAAACCGATCGTACAAGGTCCGCAAACTGCAATTGTTGTAGGTCCATCTGATGAAGAGATATATACCGATGAATATGGGCGGGTAAAGGTTCAGTTTCATTGGGACCGCTATGGTGAGAGTAATCAAAACAGCTCTTGCTGGGTGCGGGTTTCACAATACTGGGCCGGTAATCAGTGGGGTTCCATTCATATACCCAGAATCAGTCAGGAAGTCATTGTCAGCTTTATGGAAGGTGATCCGGATAAACCGCTTATTACCGGCAGGCTGTACAACGCGGTCAACATGCCACCTTACAGCTTACCGGATGATAAAACCCAAAGCGGTGTTAAAACCCGCAGTACTCAAAATGGGTCACCTGAAAATTTTAATGAGTTGCGCTTTGAAGACAAGAAAGGCTCAGAGCACATCAGTCTGCATGCCGAAAAAGATTTGAATACATCGGTAGAGAACAACGAATCCCGGACAACCGACAATACCCGTTCGGTCATCGTTGGTGAGAGCGATAATGCCAGACCTTCCGAAGTCATTGAAACCTTACAGGTTTTTGGTCGGCGGGTTATCGATATCAGAGGTGACGATGCGTTGACTGTCAGTACCGGGAGTGTTGGGCGTGTGGTCATTATCGAAGACGGCGATTATGCGTTGAAGGTTGACAAGGACGATTACAAGCTCGCAGTAGAAATGGGAGATGCGCAGACCAATGTGAAGAAGGGTGATTACAAACTC
>CAJDWJ010000005.1_pt1 | contig 13526 bp, 11 predicted proteins | sample 7391551 | NCBI WGS metagenome assembly CAJDWJ01 (sample SAMEA7055723, study PRJEB34461) | soil metagenome | biome: terrestrial ecosystem; feature: Peninsula; material: soil | place: Antarctica | collected 2016
CTCCCAGGGTAGAGAACCTGACCGACCGGAACTGCTTTGAAAGTTACTTTTGGGCAACGATTACCTGCCTTTTGATACCCCAGAAAGCAGACAAATCAGGTGAGACGAGCCGCGGGTTTTTGAATCCAACGTTTTCAAGCAGATTCATAATGTCATATCCATAATTTCGAAATGCCAATATTTTTCCCGAATTTGAAATCGGATCGCCATGGTATTCAGGCGGCAGCAAATATTCTACTTCCCCGTGCTTTCCGGGTTTTGCTCTTTGAACCGTTTCATCACCCCATAATGGCACGGTGAAGATTACTTTACCTGCAGGTTTCAGCACTCTGTAAATATTTTTCAGACCCGATGAATCGTCAGGTACATGCTCAAAAACATCGGTTGATGTAGCCAGGTCAAAACTGTTGCTATCAAAGGTCAAATTTTGAACATCCTGGCAGAGTACGCCATGGTGAAGTTCACCTATATTTTCATCAGGATAAAACTCTGAAGTCGTCAGGCTTTTGCACTTTCTTTTCAAATACTTAACCAATGGGCCTCTTGCGGACAACTCATACGTATTGATGTTTTGTAAATCAGGATATTCTGATCTGATCACACTGGCCATAGACATTGAAACAACACTGGATCCGCAAGCCATGCATCTGATCGCTATTTCGTTATTGTTTAGCCTCAGGACCGGTTTGGTGGCTTCACAAACAGGGCAATACCGCAATGTAACCTTGAATTTCGTCGGACTGAAAAGACGTAATGCAGTTTTAATATTTTTGAGCATGTGTGATTTGGTTCAGACGCCACTGAAATTATATGTTTACGACTTTCATGTTGCACGCATATGCACTTCAACTCAATTCAAATAGGCGGGTAAACAAAATATCCTTTCTTTTTCATGCTGTTCCGGGGCAAGCAGGGGGTGTGAGTAGATCAGATGTGAAAAACCCCGGAACAAGTCCGGGGTTTTGTCTTACGGCTAAACAATGTACCAAACCTGAAAGGGTTACTCAGTCTTGTTTTGTCGTTCCTGACGTGTTTCACGCCATTCGGTACGGCGCTCCCTGCGCTCCTCGGCTTTGGCATCCAACTCTGCACGCTGCTGGACTGTTAATTGAGCGTAGATGCCGGCCATCGCCTTGCTGTTCAGAAGGGTACGCTGAGCCGTCAGGTCGCCTTCTCTGGCAGCCAGGCGTGCTGCAGCTTCTTCATTCCAGGTATCAGCCTTGATGACGTCTCTGAGCTGCGTTTGATTATCTCTGAAATCACTGGCCATCGATTTGGATTGCGTGCGCAAATTCTGCATGGTGGCTTTGACGCTGGCTTTTTGCTCGTCGCTCAAGTCCAGGTAGCGAAGTTCACGCGCAAATTGCTCAACCATCATGGAGTCTTGAGACCCGCGCTGATGGTGTTTGCCGCGTTGGCCTTGATCACCATAGTCTCCAGCCATAGCACTGCCAGCGGCGGTCAATAAAAGACTGGCAAAAAGTGTTGTCATGAATTTGTTCATAATGTTCTCCGGGTGTGAAAGCAGCATTATTGCTTGCTGACTATATGACACCATAGCAATGTCCGGATGGGTCGGGGTGGTGTAAAGAAATGTAAATTACCTCTAAAAGCGCCATAGTTGGTTAAAATTAACATGAAATCCAACGAGCCGGGCCACCAGCGAGCCGAACAATGTCAGATACCTTGCTGGTTGTTGATGATGATACCAAACGATGTCAAATACTTTACTGATTGCCGACGACGATACCGAACCATGCCAAATACTTTACTGATTGCCGACGACGATACCGAGCTGTGCGAGCTGCTGCAGGAGTATTTTGAGCAGGAAGGGTTCGATGTGCGACTGGCACATGATGGCGAGAAAGCCTTGCAGGCCGCCCGCAGGCCCGGACTGGATGTGATGGTTCTGGATATCATGATGCCGAAAATGAACGGGGTGGATGTGCTGCGCTTATTGCGTAAAGAGTCCGAGCTACCGGTGATTATGCTGACCGCGCGTGGAGATGATCTGGATCGGATTATCGGATTGGAACTGGGTGCGGATGATTATCTGGCCAAGCCTGCCAATCCACGGGAATTGTTGGCGCGGGTGCGTGCGATATTGCGCCGTTCGCAGGGTCAGACGGGTGCAGGGCCTTTACAAATAGCTGACCTGGTGTTGAATCAGGGTAGTCGCGAATTATTAAAGGACGGCGTGGTGGTTGATCTAACCAGTACGGAATTCAGTGTTCTACAATTGTTGTTGCAGCGCAAAGGTGAAGTGGTTGAGAAAAAGGACCTGTATCTGGCAGCCCTGGGCCGCGAGCCGGTTGCCTATGACCGCAGTATCGATATGCACGTCAGCAACTTGCGGCGTAAATTAGGCCCCGACCAGCATGGTAATAACCGCATCGAAACCATTCGCGGTATCGGCTATCAATACCGGGATAACCAATGAAATTCCCACGACTTTTCTGGAAGATATTTTTCGCCATGTGGTTGAGTATCATGGCATTCGCTGTGTTGACCAGCTTGATTAACCAGCGGTTGGTAACAGAAAATGCTTTTGAAAGGCCGGGCCGTGGCTATGAAGTCAGCCTGAAACAGTTCAAAGATAACTTAAGCCATGACCTGGAAACCGGTGGCGAACAACAGCTGATCGAAACATTGAGGTCGCTGCCACGTGGCTTGCAGAGACATATTTATGTCCTGAACCCGGCTGGCCGTGAGTTGTTAGATCGCGACCGGAGACTGGAAAACCTGAAAACAGAGCGGGTCAGGATTACACAGGAGAAAATCAAGTCGGTAGATGGCGGCGAGTACAAATTGCTGAGCGTTCATCGTCGCCCGCCAAGCGCGATCCTGGCGCCTGGTGCAAAAGGTGTTGAACTGCGGCTGGCGGTGGCTGCATTGATCAGTGCCCTGATCAGTTGGCTTCTGGCGCACTACCTGGCCGGGCCACTGGGCCAACTGAGCCGCGCCAGCAAGCAACTGGCAACGGGCGACCTGTCGGTGAGAGTTGGTTCGCCATTAAATACCCGTAAGGATGAGTTCGGGCAGTTGGCAAGTGATCTGGATGAAATGGCGGGCCGTCTTGAGGTGTCACAACAGGCCAACAAGCGCTTGTTGAGGGATGTCAGTCATGAATTGCGCTCTCCGTTGGCGCGGCTGAGGGTGGCGCTGGAAATAGCCCGTAACAAGGATTCCGGCAACAAGAATGTCCGTAATAAGGATTCCGGCACCAGGAATGTCGGCAATGGGGATACTGGCAGTCAGGAGCAGAGCAGGGTAGTGGATGAGCTCGATCGAATTGAGCTCGAAAGCAACCGTCTGGAACAATTGGTGGATGAGGTTCTGAGCCTGTTGCGTGAGACCTCTGGATCGACGGATTTGAATCTGCAGCAGTTTGATTTGACGGAGTTGCTGACCGATCTTGTCGATACGGTCAACTATGAAATCCCGGAAGGCATGCCTTTGATCGAACTCAGGACTGACACTGAGTTTCCCATAAATGCGGACCGTGAGTTGCTGTGGCAGGTGTTTGAAAACCTGCTACGGAACGCGTTGATCTATGCTGGTACTAAACAAGCCAATCAAGTCGAAACAGATTACATTAAAATAGATTCAGGCAAAACAGATCAAGTCGAATCAACCCAGGTAAAAGCCAGCCAGGTTGACGCCATTCAAGTTAAAGCTATTGAAGTCAAAGCCAGGCAGATACAGGGGGATCAGCTGGAAGTTACGGTGCTGGATGCAGGCCCTGGCATTGCGCAAGAACACATTAGCCGGATATTCGAACCCTTCTACCGGGTGGATGAATCCCGCAATCGTGGAACTGATAGTCGTACCGGCAATGTTTCTGGTGGTCACGGTTTGGGCCTGGCAATAGCGGCTTCAGCTGTCAGACGGCACGGCGGTCGGATCGAGGCCAGCAATGCAGTGCAAGGTGGCCTGTTGGTGAAAGTAGTGTTGCCGCAGCGACAACCGTCCTCAGGCGCGTGATTGTGGAAAAGCGATCACCTCGTTAATCGACTTGAGCTGGCAGATAGCCATCAGGAACCGGTCCATGCCCAGCGCCACACCCGCGCATTCCGGCAGGCCGCTTTGCAGTGCAGCCACCAGATTTTGATCGATCTGACATAGCGGTTCGCCACGACTCAGGCGCGCCGCATTTTGAGCATCAAAACGCTGTTGCTGTTCGGAAGCATCGCCCAGTTCCTGATAGCCATTAGCCAGCTCTGTTCGGCCCAGATAGAGTTCAAACCGTTGCGCAACCGGCGGCGTGTCAGTGGTGATTTTAGCCAACGCTGCCTGATCAGCAGGAAAATCGTAGATGAACGTCAAGGCATGTTCCGGCAGGGCGGGTTGGATGATATGGCTGATGAGCAAGTCCAACCATTGTTTGCGGTTCAGCTCGATATCAGTGATGCCGTGTTCAGCAGCAACCGCCGCCATGGCCTCGGCACTGGCCTCGAACGGATCGATGTTGAGGTAGTGCTGGTAAAGTTCGCGATAGCTCAGTCTCTGTTCCGGCCACTCGTCAAAGGCATGCTCACCGCAGTGCCTGACCAGTTCGGCAACTTCATCCATCAATTGGTGGTAACTGAAACCAAGCCGATACCATTCAAGCATGGTGAATTCCGGGTTGTGATTGCTGCCGGATTCTGCCGCCCGGAAAACCCGGCCCAACTCATAGATATCACCGTAACCTGCCGCCAACAGCCTTTTCATGGCAAATTCAGGCGAGGTTCTCAGGTACAGGTGGTTGCTGGTAATAACAGGCTGAATTTCCGGATCTGTGTTGCCAGCTTGTGAAATCACCGGCGTTTCCACTTCAAGTACATTGCGCTCCGAAAAATAGCTGCGAACACGGCTTAATAAGCTTGCGCGGGCTTGCAGGTTTTGCAGTGAAGCGGTTGGTAGCCAGTTAGTCATGCTTGGTAATGCCTCATAAATCATCTGTAGGTGGTAACAGCAAAAATACAGTTTGTAGCTGTAGGCCGGTGGTTGTAAGTGCCTGTTGTTCAAAGGCGAGGTCTGTGATGGTCAAAGGGTGAGTCTCCATCCAGTTGGCAGGCAGCGCCAGAAAAACCGTCTTATCGGAAAGCGTGATCCGCATCTCAGGAATGGCTTGATCATCGCGGGAACGACAAAATACCCAGGCGAGGCGCAGACAAATCAAGCCAATATTCAAGCCTTGCCACAATCTTTCGGGTAATTTTTCTGCATAGTCTGCCGGGATTTCCCTGCGTTGATAACCAACCAACGTTGCCAGATAGAGTTGTTCCTGGCGTGAGAAGCCGGCCATATCAGACGAATCGACCAGATAGGCGGAATGTTGCTGATAACTCTGGTGAGAAAGGCTCAGCCCGGTTTCATGCAGGCCGGATGCCCAGGTCAGAAGCTTACGGTGACCTGAAGTCAGGCCCAGATCGGTGTTAAGTTGATCGTATAGCTTCAAAGCAGTGGTTTGTACCCGATCGACCTGTGCTTCATCGACTGCAAAGCGGGTCATGAATGCTCTAACCGCACGGTCTCTGGGGTCATTGTGTTCCAGACGGCCGATCAGGTCTTGCAGTAAGCCTTCGCGCAAGGCATAAGGAGATACCACCAACTCGTCAATGTCCAGCGCCTCAAAACATGCTTGAATCACTGCCAGACCACCCATAAAAACCGGCTTGCGTTGCTCCAGCAAACCTTTGATCCTGATATCTTCGATACGACTGAAAGAGAGGGCTTTTTGCTTGAGCTTTTCAAGTGCCTCTCTGGTAATTCCTTTTTTGCTCCAGCCATTGATCACGCAAATGGTGGCAGCCGAGCGTAGCGTTCCGGAAGAGCCGATAGCCCGATTCCAACCGGCTTGCCGATAGAAAGACTGGATGTCCTGCAATTCGGCTGCCACCGCACGCTGAGCTTTGCGCAGGCGCTTTGCGGTGATCTTGCCATCAGAAAAAAACCGTTGTGTGGTGGAGACACAACCGAACTGCTTCGAAACCATCACCACCGGGTCAAAGTCTTCACCAATAATCAATTCGGTACTGCCACCGCCAATATCAATGATCAGTTGTTTGAGCGGGCTGCGAGCGACCCACTGAGTGACGCCCATGTATATAAGGCGCGCTTCTTCATGACCGGGAATAATGTCTATCGGACATTCCAGCATCTGTTCGGCGGCGAGTAAAAAGCTCTGGGCATTACTAAGGCGTCTGAATGTCTGGGTGCCAACCGTGCGCATATTACTGGCCGGTATGCCTCGCAAGCGTTGACCGAAACGAGCCAGACAGTCCAGCGCTCGCCGTTGAGTGTCCAGGTCAAGATTGCCGGCATCGTCCAATCCGCCACCCAGCCTGACCATTTCCTTGATACGGTCAAGCACGCGCAGTTCCCCATGCTCCCGTCTGGCCACCAACAAGTGAAAGCTGTTGCTGCCAAGGTCGATGGCGGCGTAAGTTTCGTCATTCGGGTCTGGATTCATGGGCAAATGATAGCGCCGTTCTTATGCCGCCGGTGTTATTTATATTTAAAGTTGAGATCCAGTTGCAGGCGGTTAGCATCGATCAGGCTGCCTGATTTCAGACCTGATTGGGTGATGAAATAGGCCAGTCCGGCGTTGACGCCGTTATGCAGGGCGTAGCTGGCGCCAAGTATGCTGCCCTTGGCGTCTGTACCACCAACACCAAAGTCAGAATTTGTCAGCAGACCGAAAACGGCGTCTGCTTCCAGTTTTTCATAGGCGTAGCCGATCTCCCACTGTCCTTTGCGGTTCGCTTTTCCGAAATTGAAACCTAGAATGTATCCTTTGTTGTTGTCATCGGCAGCCTGGTTTTGCACGTAGTCGGCATAGAACAGCAGGGGGCGAGAGAAAACCTCAAAAGCCAGATTGGCAAACACTTCAAGTTCTTCATAGTTATACAAGTAGGTTTGCGTTAGCGGGTTAAAACTATTGCCATAAAAATCTTCGTCATCGCCGAAAATCGAGCCCCGCCCCTGCACGTCAAAAACATGGTAGCCAGCGCCTGCGGTCAAGCTGAGCGCATCTCCGATTGGCAGATTGATACCCGCCTGCAGTGCATACGCAAAGGATCCCTGCTTGTCGCTGTCACTTTCAATCCAGGTGCCCAAACCTTCGGCAAAGAACATATCGTTATTCCAGCTGACTGCTGTGCCTTCAGGACGCCAGTCGCTGTCCCAAAGCAGTTGGCTGCCACCGGGTTTGTACAGGACGTTTTTAAACTTGCCGCCATAGATGTGAGTGTTTTCAAGCGCAGACCAATCGAAATACGCCAGATCAAGTGCCAGACCCTTGCTGGAGCCACCGCTACCCAATGTCTGGTTGGAAGATACCGGATCGTCGCCGCCACTGGCCAGGCCGAATCCAACTTGCAGATCAGGGGTGATGTTCGCAATCAGAGCAGCCCGGGCCCGAATTCGGCTGCGATTGCGGCTATCGTAGTCCTGCAGATCAATATTTTCGTAGCGATAGCGGAAATCACCCTGCCAACGAATTCGATCGGCCCAGCTCGATTCTATGCCGGCAGTTTGTGGCTGGTTTGAGCCGCTGACAGCTGTTGCGCCGGCCGTACTCTCCATTATGGGTGCCGACTGCCGGGGGGGCTGAGCAATATTGACTGGAGCAGCTTGTACCGAATTTCTGAGTTCTGCATTGGTGGCAACAAGCTTGCGATTCTCCGCTTCCAATTTATCCAATCGCTCACTCATCGCTTGGAGCTGCAAGCGCATGCCGGCAATTTCCTCATCACTGACAGCCAGTGAGGTATCAGGAAAGACCAATAAAAAAGTACTGGTAAGAAACGTAATAATCAGGCCAGACTTGCGCGCAAATATGAACATGTCCACTCTCCATCATCAATACAATATTAATTTGGCGGAAACGCCAGGGATTGCTGATAATTAACCTTTATTTTTATAGCCGTCCTGCCGGCCTATTTCAATGCGCAGTTCGATCAAGCGGGCGTTGACTCTGGCGCGTTCGTAGTAATCCAGATCGTCTTGCCTTTCCAGTCCTTCAAGCTGTGAAATGGCTTCCTGAAGGCCGCCGCGTTGGTAGTAGGATTCGGCCATTGCTTCGGTGGCCTTGACCGTGTCGCCGGCCAGGTTGGCAGCGCGTGCGTACAACGCGTAAAGAGCGGGGTCATCTTTCTGGGTGCTGAGTTGCTTCTTCAAAATGTCACTGGCTTCTTTGGCAAATTCAGGGTCGTTGTTGGTTAACAAGGCATTACCGAACTCAAGAGCAATGGCTTTGTTACCGGGAAAGATGGTGTGCAGGTCTCTTAACATGGTGGTGGCTTCATCGACCTTACCGTCTTTGACATTCAGGTTGGCCAACTGCAGCTGAAAAGCCAGTGTAGCGGGTTGGTGTTCGATTAAGTCATCGAGAATGTCGCGAGCTCTGTCATATTGGGCATTTCTTTGCAGGGAAATAGCCAGACCATAAAGTAAACCATCTTTTTTGGCGTCCGACTGCTCCTTTTTGAGCTCAGTTTCAAAGAAGTTAATCGCTTTAAGTGGGTTGCCTTCCAATAGGGCCCGCAGCCGTGACTGCACAATATAAAACTGCCGGCCTTCGTCGGGAACCACCTTGGGTAGATTCTGAATACGGTCTTCAGCTTCTGCTATTCGATTGACCGACACCGGGTGGGTGCGCAGAAATTCGGGTGGCCCCTCACCATTGGCGCGGTTGGTCTGTCCCATTTTTGAGAAAAAATCTGCCATTCCCTGCGGGTCATAGCCAGTGGCTGCCAGCGTTCTGATGCCAACCCGGTCTGCTTCAATTTCGTTGTGTCTGGTAAAATTGATGGAAGCTTGTTGGGCCACAGCCTGTGAACCCAATACTGCGCCGGTAATCACTTCACCATTTCCGCCGGATGCCAGAATCAGGCCCATCATCGCGAGCATGGCCAGAACATTCATGGTTTTAGCTTTTTCAAAGGCGCGATACATGTGCAGTTGGGTAATGTGGGCAATTTCATGTGACAGCACGCCGGCCACTTCATCCTGGGTCTCAGCCAGTAGTATCAACCCGCTGTGTAAAGCAACGACGCCACCGGGAGCAGCAAAAGCATTGATGACGGGCTGATCTAATACGACAAAAGTGAAGGCAGCTTTGGGTTGGTCGCTGTGCGCGACCAGCTTGAAGCCCATACTTGAGAAAAATGCATTGATCTGTGGGTCTTCTACCAGCAGTTCGTAGGCGCGCAACTGCCGCACCAGGCCGGCGGCGTACTCTTTTTCTTCGGCATTTGAAAGCACGTTACTGGCAGAGTTGCCCAGCTCAGGCAGATATACCCGATCGGTTTGGGCAATACTGGACAAACTGATGCTTGCAACCAATACGGCGACCAGCGTTTGCCTTATAATACCGTACGCTTTGTTAATCGAAACCATGCGACCCTTAACTAAGATTGGTAATGGGTTTGAGACAGTTTGATCATATGAACGTTCGTTCACGAACCCATGCCGATTCAACTATCAACCTGCTACCCGTTAGTTTATCGCGGATTTGCGTTTAACGCTGAACTGATTGAAACCAACTGGACATTCGCGATTATATGAGTATCAAGATTTATACCAAGAGTTATTGCGGCTTTTGTTATGCAGCCAAGAATCTGCTAACCAAGCGCGGGTTGGATTACGAGGAAATTGAAGTTACGCATGACGCCGTAAAGGAAAAAGAAATGCGCGGGCTCAGCGGCAGAAGAACGGTGCCGCAGATTTTCATCGACGGCAAATCGATCGGTGGCTATGACGATTTATTGGAAATGGATAGGCAGGGACAATTGGAAGACGTCCAACGAGTACCAAAAATGCCGTAATACCTGGTGATGGCATCAGCCCGGAAATCATGACTGCTATGCTTCGCTGTCTGGACGCTCTGGATTGTGGCCTTGATTATGAATTCTGCCGGGCCGGACTGGTGCGGCGTTTGCAAGCTTGATTCCGGCTTGTTGCTTTAACACAACGCCCAAGGCGCAGTCATGCACCTTCAGGTTGCCTGGTAACACCAAAGACTGACTATATTATAATGCTATTGTGCAGGTATAACAGCTGGTTATACGCCAGACCTCAGGTTTCTTCTGTGATAGTGGTGTATTTGTCACCCGGTGGCATTTTCCGTTGACATATTGTTGTTTTCCTGCCATTCTCACATCCAATTATGGATGCTTACTTGAAACGTTGAATCAACAGGGATGAAATTTCGCTTCTTAGTAACGATTATTGTAGCGGCGGGCATGCTCCCGACGCTTAGTGCTGCGCGGGTTTCAAGTCTTCCGACAGTCGCTTTCGCAAGCGCTGGTGCCGGCCTCACGCCATTTTATGCACTCGGTTTTGAATTAGGGCCATGGCAGGATTATCTGGCGCAGCAATTAACGCCTGATTACATGCTGGATCCGAACGCCCAACCAATCCATGTTTCCTGGATCAATCAGCAAGCTCTGACTATTCTGCCGGTTTTCACTAATAATCTGTACGAAGAACCTAAAACCTACCTGCGCTTTGACGTTGATTGGGAAATCTCCGACAACCTTGGAATGACGGGCTTTAATGAAGGTTTGTTTTCCGGTAAGGCGAGTTTGGAGAGAAAGCTTGTTTCATCCAGTCTGGTTCATCATTTAAGCGACGGCCAGCTGATCGGTGTCTCAGCCGTATTTGCCAGCCAGAGCTTCGGCGTTTCGCGACTGGGTCAGCAGTCTTACAGCAGCAACATTCCAACCAATTTACGTCCAACCATTTATGAGCCTTATGCTGAAACCGGATATGGCGCAGGGGTGCAGTTGGCGTTGCGTAGTGAACTATCCGACAACGTCGCCTTTGATGCCGGCTATCAGTCACGCATCAGCATGAGTAGTTTTGCCAACTATCACGGTGTTTACTCGCAGCCTGCAGATCTGGATATTCCGGCGCGAGCCAAGATGGGCTTTGCCTTTCGGGCGGGCAGCATGTCCTGGCTTAACGTCAGTGTAGAAAGAGTGCTGTATAGCGACGTTGCTGCTTTTGCCAGTCGTAATTTACCTGGCAGGTTCCTGTCATTATTGGGTGATACCACTTCCCCCTCATTTGCATGGGATGATTTGACCGTTTATTCCGTTGGCTGGAACTGGGCTAACAAAGAAGGTACGTCCTGGTATTTCGATTTCAGTTCGCGTACTCAGCCGTCACCTAACTCCAGACTTTTGAGTCAGGCCATCAACGCTGATCTGGCCAACAACGCCATGACCATCGGCTTCAGTCGCCAGATGAGCATGACCAGTCGCTTCAATCTCAACGCTGCCTATGCTCCGTCCGAGTATGCCTTTGGTGGTAATGTTCTGGGTATCACGACTGATGAACTCGGTCAGGAATTTGAGATGGAAGCCTCCTGGATCTGGGATTTCTAGATACTTTCTTTTTCCCATTCTACCTTTCTGGTCTTTGTGATTTTCAAGGCAAATATTCATGAACCTTCTGACTTCCTGGTTTAAGCGGACTTTTGCCGATCCTCAGGTTGTTATTCTGGGGTTAGTACTGGTTATCGGCTTTGCCATCGTGCTGGGCCTTGGGCGCATGTTGGCGCCGGTGTTTGCCGGTATTGTCATCGCCTATCTACTGGAGGCGGTGGTTGCACAACTCAGACGCTTCGGCCTGCCGAGATTTGTTGCGGTCTTACTGGTCTTCCTGTTTTTCCTTACCTGTTCATTCTTTTTGCTTTTCGGCTTGATACCGATGCTGACCCGCCAGTTAACCCAACTGGTTCAGCAGATACCCACTTACATCAATCAGGGTCAGGATTTATTATTGCAGTTGCCACAGAACTATCCCCAGTTAATATCCGAGCAACAGATTGAGTTGATCATGGCCAATGCGGGCGCTGATATACGTGCTGCCGGCCAGCAATTGCTTACCTGGTCTCTGGGGTCAGTAGGAAGCTTCGTCGAGTTACTGGTTCTGTTGGTGCTGGTTCCGGTACTGGTGTTTTTTCTGCTAAAAGACAAACGCAAGATCATTAAATGGTTCAGTGAGTTCCTGCCAAAAGATCGTCATCTCGTCTCATCGGTCTGGGTGGATGTAGAGCAGCAGATCGCCAACTATGTACGCGGTAAGGCTGGTGAGATCGTGCTGGTCGGGGCGGTCAGCTACATTACCTTTATAGCGCTTGGGCTTGACTATGCTGCTCTGTTGGCGACCATGGTTGGGTTTTCGGTTTTGATTCCCTACATTGGCGCAGCAGTGATTACCGTACCTATCGGCCTGGTAGCATTTTTCCAGTGGGGCTGGGGTTGGGAATTCGGCTACGTTATGATTGCGTATGCGATCATCCAGGCGCTGGACGGTAATGTTCTGGTACCATTGCTGTTTTCCGAAGCACTCAATTTGCACCCGGTAGCGATTATCGTAGCCATTCTGGTGTTCGGTGGTCTGTGGGGTTTTTGGGGTGTTTTCTTTGCCATTCCGCTGGCAACGCTGGTGCAGGCAGTTCTAAAAGCCTGGCCGAAACACCATGATGATGTCGTCCCGGCCGTTGAGGTTGCTTCCGATGTATCTTCTGAGACGTAAAAACCCTCTTCTATAACGGCTTTACCTTAAAGTCTTTTCTACAATGCCTGCGAGGCAAAATCTGCCAGGCGCGAGCGCTCACCTCTTTGCAGGGTGATGTGTGCAGAATAAGCCCAATGTTTGAAGCGGTCTACAGCGAACGTCAGTCCTGATGTGGTTTCAGTCAGATAGGGGGTGTCAATTTGCGCGACATTGCCCAGACAGATCATTTTGGTACCGGGGCCGGCACGGGTTAACAGCGCTTTCATTTGTTTGGGCGTGATGTTTTGCGCCTCATCGATAATGACAAAACGGTTCAGGAAGGTACGCCCGCGCATGAATGCCATCGAACGTATCTTGATACGACTGGCGAGCAGGTCATTGGTCGCGCCACGTCCCCATTCACCACCTTCTTCCGATTCGGTCAACACTTCTATATTGTCCGTTAATGCACCCATCCAGGGGGTCATTTTTTCTTCCTCGGTTCCGGGCAGAAAGCCGATATCTTCACCGATGGAAACGGTGGCTCTGGTGACTACAATCTCGTAGTAGAGTTTCTCGTCCATGGTGAGAGCAAGCCCCGCTGCCAATGCCAACAGTGTTTTGCCGGTACCTGCCTGCCCGAGCAGGGTGACGAAATCGATTTCAGGATCCATCAATAGATTCAGCGCGAAATTCTGTTCGCGGTTACGCGCCTTTATACCCCACACACTGTTCTTGCCAGACATGTAATCGGTCACCAACTTCAGAACAAAATACCCGGCGGTTACTTCAACTACCAGAGCTTCGATACCTTCACCGTTACCAATGACAACGCATTGATTGGGGTACCAGTCGTCGTCTTTAATGCGTTTGATGCGGTAGTAGGTCGAGCTGTTTTCGCTCCATGACTCTACCTTCGGGTAACGTTCCCAGAAGCTTTTATCTTCGTGGACCAGACCTTTGTACAGCAGGTCTACATCATCCAGTGCCTTGTCGTTGCGGTAGTCCTCCGCCAGCACGTCCAATATAGC
>CAJDWJ010000006.1_pt1 | contig 13322 bp, 9 predicted proteins | sample 7391551 | NCBI WGS metagenome assembly CAJDWJ01 (sample SAMEA7055723, study PRJEB34461) | soil metagenome | biome: terrestrial ecosystem; feature: Peninsula; material: soil | place: Antarctica | collected 2016
CGACATATGGCGGATGGCCGAGTCGCCCAGAAACGGCATGGAACCATGTGCAATCCGGCCCAGGGTTTCAATTTCAGCCCACCACACACCACGGTGGCCAATGCACACGCGATCGACGTTCAACGGTTCAGGAATTATCACATGATCGACTTTCGGCTGGGAAAACCAACCGCGCTCAGCCAGATATGCCACGCCACCATAACCTCCGGATTCCTCATCCACGGTACCCGAAATCTCAATCACCCCGGGCAAATCCGGGCAACAATCCAGCAGTGCTTCCACCGCGACAATGGCAGAGGCCAGTCCGCCTTTCATATCGCAGGCACCACGCCCGTAAACACGGCCATCTTTCACCAGGCCTTCGAACGGCGGCACGGTCCAGCCGGAACCCACCTCAACAACATCAATATGGCCGTTAAAATGGACGCACGGCCCCGGTTTGCCGCTATCGCGTCTGGCAATCACGTTGATACGGGGATATTTGTCACTATCACCCGGTGCACCTTCTGCACGCACGTAGTCAATTTCAAAGCCCTGTTTTGCCAGCCGATTGCCAATAAATTCGGCGCAAGGCTGATAAACATCACCTGGCGGATTGACGGTCGGAAATCGGATCAAATCCACCGTCAACTGAACCATGTCGTCCACCCGGTCATCAATTGATTGGAAAAGTGTTTGAATATCAGCCGCCATATTTAAACCGCCTCAAGTTCATAACTCCTCTCGCTTATACCGCTTCAGGTACATTGCCGGATCGCTCATCATATTTGCCCAGCCTGCCGTGCATGGCCGGATAGCTCGTCAAGTCCACATAGAATCCCGTCAGTCATCTGCGCACCACTGATGGCCTGGTGCCCCGCAGATACAATGTCAGCCGTACGCAAACCCTTTGCCAGTGCCCTTGCTACCGCACGCTCAAGCAAGTCTGTTGCCCCGGGCCTGTTCATTGAGTAATTCAGGCACATGCCGAATGCCAATATAGTGGCAATCGGATTGGCCATCGTCACATCGGAGATATCAGGTGCAGAACCGTGAATCGGCTCGTATAAAGCTTTGCCAGGCAGCCACGGTTCATCTCTATTTAAGGTGGCTGATGGTAGCAAGCCCAGCGAGCCACATAATGCTCCCGCCTCATCCGATAAGATATCACCGAACAGATTATCGGTGACAATCACATCAAACTGCCGGGGGGCGCGCAGCAACTGCATCGCACAGTTATCCGCATACATGTGGCTGAGTTCTACATCCGGGTACTCATGCCCAATCTCGGTGGCCACACGACGCCATAAGGCACCGGTCTCCATCACATTGGCTTTGTCGACCGAACACAGTTTACTTTTGCGTTGCCGCGCAATTTCAAAGGCACAGCGGCAGGCACGTGCTATTTCTGTCTCATTGTAAGCCTGGGTATCAATAGCCTGACGAAAGCCGTTGCTGTCTATCTCGATACCGCGCGGCGTGCCGAAATAGACACCAGCGGTACTTTCACGAACAATTAGAATGTCTGTGGCTTCGATAATTTCAGGGCGCAATGAAGAGGCACCTGCCAGTTCTGAAAAGCACACCGCAGGGCGCAAGTTTGCATACAGGTCCAATTCCTGGCGTAAACGCAAAATTCCTATTTCAGGCCGCCCGGACCTCGGCAGTGCATCCCATTTCGGACCGCCCACCGCGCCGAACAAAATCGCATTGGAGCGCTTTGCCATTTCGACTACAGCATCCGTGATCGGTACACCATGTACATCAATAGATGCCCCGCCGACCAGATTCTGTTGAATTTCAAAATCAATACCCAGATAGGTAGAGAACCATTCCACCACGCGTAATGTTTCGCTGATAATTTGCGGACCAATACCGTCACCAGGTAAAACCAGCAAACGAAAAGGACTGCTTATTGTGCGATCAGATACAGCGGCCACCGTCCACCTCCAATGCAACTCCCGTGATCATGCTGGCCTCGTCCGAACACAAAAAACAGGCGGCTGCACCCATGTCTTCGGGTGTAGAAAACCTGCCGATAGGAATGGTTGAGAGAAATTTCGCCCGCATTTCCGGCGTATCCTCACCCATGAATGTTTTCAACAATGGTGTCTCACCTGCCACCGGGTTCAATGCATTAACCCTTATTCCCGCCGGCGCCAGTTCAATCGCCATCGCGCGGGTGGCGGTGATCACCCAGCCTTTGGATGCGTTGTACCAGGTAAGATTCGGCCGCGGACTGACGCCACCGGTCGATCCCATATTTAAAATCGCGCCACTGCCCTGCTTTTTCATCAGCGGCACAACTGCCCGGGCTGTGTGATAAATAGATTTCATATTGACGCCATAAATTCTGTCGAAGGCATCCTCAGACAAGGTGTCCAGCGCTTGGGGTTTATGGCCGACGCCAGCGTTGTTGACCAGAATATCCACACTTCCCATGTAATTGCAGGCCGCCTGCACCATGGCGGCAACACCACTGGCGGATGCAACATCAACCTGTATGCCCCATACATGGCTGCCAATGGCCTCAGCCATGGCTTTGGCTGCATCCCCGTCAATATCTGCAATCACTACCCGTGCGCCTTCTTTAATAAAGGCCCGCACGATGCCCGCACCAAAACCGGATGCGCCGCCGGTCACAATGGCTGATTTTCCTTTCAATCGCATCTGATTCATCCTTTGCCGTGGAAAGCGGCTACTGTCTTGAGTGTGGTGAAACCATACAGGGCTTCAAAGCCTTTTTCACGACCGTGTCCGGAACGCCCGACCCCGCCAAACGGTAGCTCAACACCACCACCGGCGCCATAATTATTGATAAACACCTGACCCGCCCTGATGGTCCGGGCAAGGCGCATCTGGCGCGCACCATCACAGGTCCATACACCCGCGACCAAACCATAAGACGCGCCATTGGCGATTTCCACGGCCTGTTCTTCAGTATCAAATGGAATGACCACTACCACCGGCCCGAAAATCTCTTGTTGTGCCAGGTCATGCCCGGGAGTCACGTCTGCAAACAGGACCGGCGCGACATAGTGACCGTCCGCAGGTGCGCCATCGACAATCGTGCCTTCGGCCGCTACCGTCAACCCACTGCTCTTGCCCTGTCCGATAAAGCGCATCACCAGGTCTTTTTGTTTGCGCGAAATCAACGGGCCGAGATCCAGATCATCGCTGGCGGGCCCGACCTTTAACTGCCTGAACTTCTCAGACAGCATATCTACTACCTGCTGGTAAACGCCACGCTGTACCAGAATTCTTGAGCCTGCCGAACAGGTTTGACCGGCATTTTGTACCCCGGCCCGCAGTAAAAACGGCAAAGCAGCATCAAGGTCGGCATCGTCGAACACCAGTTGCGGTGATTTACCACCTAACTCCAGCGTCACCGGCGCCGCGTGCCTGGCTGCAGCCGCCTGCACCGCAATGCCAACATCAGTCGAGCCGGTAAACGAAATATGATCGACGCCATTATGAGCAGACAAGCAACTACCAGCCACAGCACCAGTACCCGGAACAACATTCAAGGCGCCCGCTGGCAGGCCGGCATCGGTCGCAATCTGGGCAAACATCAATGCCGTCAAACAGGCATCTTCGGCAGGCTTTAACACTGCAGCATTGCCGGTCGCCAATGCCGCAACCACGGAGCGGCCGATAATCTGCATCGGATAATTCCACGGGATGATGTGGCCGGTAACACCATGCGGCTCACGCAGCGTGTACACCGTGTAGTCATTTAAATAGGGAATGGTTTCGCCGTGAAATTTGTCGGCACAACCGCCATAAAACTCAAGATATCGCGCTAACGCGAGAGCATCGGCGCGCGCCTGGCCGAGTGGTTTTCCCACATCCATCGCTTCGGTTTCAGCTAACGAATCCAGCTGCCCGGTCACCGCATGGCCAATTCGGCTGAGCAAACGTCCGCGATCGGCCGCGGCCATTTTGCCCCATTCACCATTGAGTGCATTGCGTGCTGCCGCCACTGCTGCATCAACGTCCGCCTCATCAGAAGCTGCGATCTGCCCGATCACTTTACCGTTGGAAGGGTTCTCTATTGGCAGATACTGGTTGCTGGCAGGGCTCCGCCATTTACCATTGATGAAAACCTGACTGGCGAATTGCGGAAGCTTCATTTTGTATGTCCTTAATTCTTATGGGTCATTCTATGACAGCAGGAAAATACATGCTACCCGCATAAATAACCTTACAAATGGTGTGTGGCTTAGTCATCAATGTCATGATAAATTTAGATTGGGGGCATTGACCTGGCCGATAATATAGATGAAATCAAAAGTAAGGAGCAGTTCGTGAACCGCAGACAATTAGCCCATCTTGCCACGTTTTGTGGAGTATTGATGGCGCCATTATTCAGTCAAGGTCTGCTCGCGCAGGATGCAAGTAGTAACGATAATAAATTCGAAAGTTTTTTAGAGGAAGTGGTGGTTACAGCCCAACGTCGTGAGCAATCCTTGCAGGATGTCAGTGTCGCAGTTACCGCCATCAGCGGTGACCAGTTGCGGATGGAAGGCATCAGCAACATCAATCAGCTGCAAAACACAGCGCCCAACCTCGAAGTTGAACCGGCATTTGGAGGCGGTGCTGCACAGTTTCGAATTCGTGGTGTCGGCTTCCAGGATTATGCAACCAATAACTCGCCAACCGTCGGTATCTACGTCAACGAAGTTGCGTTTCCGGTTCCTGTGATGACCCAGGGACTGGTTTACGATGTCGAGCGAGTGGAAATTTTGCGCGGCCCGCAAGGCACTCTGTACGGCCGCAACACCACCGGTGGCGCCATTAACTTTATCACTAAAAAGCCGACCGAATCATTTGACGCCGGTGTTTATGGCGAATATGGAACCGACAACGAATACTTGCTGGAAGGTCATGTTTCCGGACCCATGAGCAACACCATCCGCGGCCGCATTTCAGCATCCACCCAACAAGGTGGGGCCTGGCAGCGCAACCGTGATACCGGCGAGTCCATCGGCGATATGGACCGTGGTGGCTTGCGCGGCATGCTGCAGTTTGACCCGAATGATCGCACCAGACTGCTGTTGGATGTTCACTACACCTGGGATAAATCAGAAAACAAAGGTCTTTACCTGATCACTGACCTGCCCACCATGGGCGGATTCGGCCCAACCATACCGGCAGATAAGAATCATGCAAAAACCGGCTGGGGTATTTCGTCCATTTTCGCCAATGACATTGGTGTTGGGCTGGATGCGAAACCAGGCAAAGACAATACCGGCTGGGGTACGTCACTGACTGCTACCTTCGGTTTTGATAACTCAGAGCTCAACAGTATTACCAGCTATGAATCATTAGACCGTGCTGAATTTGGTGATTGGGATGCATCCTACTCGTCAGAAGCAGATACCTTTTTCGGCAGTGATGTATCAGTGTTCTCGCAGGAGTTGCGTTTGTCATCCATCGACGACGGACCACTACACTGGACCAGCGGCATCTACTACTCCAGGCAGAAATTAAGTGAAAAGTTTTACTCCGATTTCCTCGATATATACGGCACCTATGCCCGCGTTAACTATGACCAGAAAGTTGAATCAATTGCCGTTTTCGGCCAGGTTGAATATGCGGTTTCCGATAAAATCAACCTGATTGGTGGAATGCGCTATGAGCAGGAAGACCGCAAACTGGAAGGATTTGGTACCGCATTCGGTGGTGCAGAAGCGCTGCCACCCACCAATGTCAAAACAGATATGAAGCCAGTTACCGGCAAAGTAGCATTGGAATTTGCACCATCTGATGACGTCATGATTTATGGTTCCATCAGCCGTGGCGTAAAATCCGGCGGCTTCACCACTTACAACACCGGTGACAAAAGCTCCATTCAGCCATTCGAGCCTGAAGTTCTAATCGCTTACGAGGCCGGGATGAAACTGGATGTGAATGAGAATCTGCGTCTCAACGGTGCTGTGTTCTATTATGACTATTCGGATCAGCAGGTGCTGTCAGCCGTATGGGCCCCTAATGGTCCCGTAGGCCGTTTTGCCAATGCACCTGAATCTCACATTTACGGCGCCGAGCTCGAACTCTACTGGCAGCCAACCAGAGACCTCGGTTTTGTGCAGACGCTTGGCTACAAAAAAGGTAAGTATGACGAGTTTTTCGACTTGAGCATCCCGCTGTCTTTTGCTGCCGGTGACGCCGTTTATATCGACCGGGATGGTGAGTCTCTGCCCTTCCCTAACTTTAGTTATAGCGGTTCAGCTAATTACAACTGGGATATCGGCAACTACAACATGCTCGCCGAAACCAATTACAGCTATCACGATCACTACACCTCCTGGTTAGGTTCACTTTACGACGTCGATAGCTACTGGTTGGTGAACGCGAGCATTAATCTTTCCAAAAACGATGGCCCGTGGGCTGTTGGTCTGTGGGTACGAAATGTGTTTGATGAAGAATATGACATCACGCGCAACTTCTTTACCAGCGCTGATATCGCCCAGCCTGGTCGTGGGCGTACGGTTGGCTTGCGGTTTTCGGCATCTTTTCAATAGAGACTGATTAAATATTGGCATTAAACGAACATAGACACCGCTGATGGAGCCCGTGTAAAACTGGCTGAAAAATTCTAAATTCTGCAGCCGTTTTCATCGCAGCCGTCTTCGATTGCTCCGGAATCTTTTCGAGCAACGAAATCTTCAGAACGTTCCAGAATCAAGGCCACAATCTGCGCACCCAGTTGCAGGTCTTCTTCAACGCCAAACTGGTGTGTAGCGCAGCAAGTGTGGCAACGAACAAACCAATACCCTAACAGGCCGCCAGTTAGGCCACGTACAAGCCTGACACAGGACATACCGCATAGGTATGTCCTGTCATGTCCTGCTACAAACAGCTCAGAAAATCCACCAGCACTTAAACGGGAATTGCCGACAATAACTTTTCTGCCTCGGCAATTTCTGCAGCCTGATGAGGCTGGAGGTCCTGCCCCCCCAATGCTTGATGCATGGGCAGGAAGGGGTCGTCAGTGGCAGTTTTGATGCCGCTTAGCTCCTCCATTACTGCAAGACCAAAAAACGGCACAGTCCAACTGTTGTAACCGCCCTCATGAGTGCACAGTACCTTGCCTTGGCACAATTCATCGGCAGCCTGAAGTATTTTGCGAGTCAAGCTACGGTAGCCTTCACTATGCATTTGCATACGTCCCAGCGGATCATAGGCACCGGCGTCGAATCCGGAAGGGATAATAATCAGTTGCGGCTTGTACTTATACAGGGCCGGCAACACCACCTGATCATAAGCCGCCTCGTAAGCCCCCACACCGGAGCCGGGGGGCAACGGGATATTGAGGTTATACCCTTTCCCCGGGCCAGAGCCGTTTTCATGCCGATAGCCGGAATCGGGTGGAAAACAGTTGTCCTGGTGAATGGAAATCGTCAGTGCTCGTGGATCCTCATAGAATGCGCTCTGGGTTCCGTTGCCATGGTGGACGTCCCAGTCGACAAATGCAATCCGCTCCAGGCCGTATTTTTCAAACGCGTGAAAACCAGCCAAAGCCGCATTACCGAAAATGCAAAAACCCATGCCCTCGTTGGCGACGGCGTGGTGCCCCGGGGGGCGAACCAAAGCGTAAGCATTGTTCACTACACCGTCCAGCACGGCTTCAGCCGCTGCCAGCACACCTCCGGCGGATAACATTGCTATTTCATAGCTGCCCCGGCCTATGGGTGTAAACGCGCCGGCGTCGCCACCAATACCGGCACTGAGCGATTTGATCTTGTCCAAGTGAGCCCGGGTATGGAAGCGCAGGATTTCCTCTTCCGTCGCCTCGCGAGGAACGATAGTGTGCAGCTGTGAGCTGAGACCTGCCACCTCCAGTAAGTTACGGAAGCGGCGCTTGGTTTCCGGGTTTTCTACGTGGATGTCGGGCTGCACCGGGTTGCCGTAAGGCATGGGGCCGGCATAATTTCCGGTGTTGTGCCACATGTACAACTCGTGACATACAAAGCCGGTTTTTCTGGTTGTACCTGCCATGGTTTTCCTCCTGTATGTTATTGATCAGGTAAAGCACATCCGTGCTGACTTATCGGCACCGTTTGCGCGAGTAACTCCGGGCCAGGGCATTACTTGCTCGAGAACCGCGGCGAGCGACAACCTGCTGTGCCACGTACCGAACAATCGGCGAGCCCGGCCGCAGTCACTTCACGGTCGCGAACCAATTGAGCCAGTCCCAACCCGTCGTAATCAACAAATTCAGACGTTTTCATAGCCGTAAAGTATCCCTTGGAAAACATGTGTCTGGATTAACCAAGCCCAACGGCTGAGAGAGACATAGCCCTCACCTTATTGACCAAAGTAATAGCTCAGGGTGAGGCCGTAGGTGCGTGGCATACCCTGAACACGCACATAAGGGCCCTGCCCGCCCCGATAGGCCGAAGGGTAATAGTCTTCATCTGTCAGGTTTCGGACCCAAAGCATGGCACGCCAGCTACCGTCTGCGGCGCCGATGCCGAGCCTGGCGCCCAGGATGGTATAGTCTTCAGTGGCCTCTTCCGGGCTCACGCCACCAGTGGTTTCGTCGGTGTAACTGATATCACCGGCGATATCCATACGCAGATTTTGGCTCAATGACCACTCGTATTTGACTAAGCCGTTGTATGACCAGGTGGGCGACTGCGCAAGCTCTGCGCCGGAGGCATCGTAATAGACTGTATTCGGCCACACACTCGCCTCGCGGTCGACAGCGTTCCACTTGACAATCTCGGTGTCGAGCCAGGCCACGCCGGCATTCACCGTCAGCCCATCAGCAGGCAGCCACTGCATATCCAGTTCGGCGCCATAGATTTCAGATTTTGGAATGTTAGTCAGACCGTTTATATTGCCGACAAAGGTGACGGACGCGTCTTTTTCTTGCTTATCCTTGTAGTCATAGTAAAAGACCGAGAGGTTTAGTTGCATGGCGCCATCGAGCAGCCGGGCCTTACTGCCGATCTCGTAAGCTGTGAGTTCTTCTTCAGTGTAGGGAAGCAACTGCTGCGTAGTGTTGGAATTGGCACCATTAAACCCACCGGACTTGAAGCCCTGAGAAATACTACCGTATATCAGTATGTCTTCATTCCAGGTGTAGTCGAGTCCGACTTTGCCCATCCACTTCTTGGTATCGATGGTATCGCTGTACTTATGGAAAGCATCGTTGATAGCGGCGGTACCAATTACGTCGAAAATATATGTCGGCGAATCGGGTTGATCGTCGATAGTACCGCAGTCGCCCGGCCCGAGGGTGGCGCCGAACGAGGCATTCAGAAAGTTCGCGAGGCTGCCGTCATCAGCACTAAAGGTGCAACCGGTCCACTTGCGTTCTTCATCCGTATAACGGCCGCCCACCGTCAAACGCCAAGCCTGCGTAAATTGCCATTCTACATGACCATAAATTGCGGCGCTTTTAGTTTCCTGTTCGTATCGAGTGTCCAGTTCCAGGTTTGGCGTGGCGGCAAATTGCTCCACTCCCCAGGGAATAGAGCCCAAACCAAACACCGAGTCAGCCAGAAAATAATGGTAATTCTCTTTCATCTTGTCTTGTGTGTAGTACAGTCCGCTAATCCAGGTAACATCCTCTCTAAACTGACCGGACAGACGCAATTCCTGAGAAAAAACCCATAGATCGGTAGTATTTATACTGCTTGAATCAATGTAGGAGCCGCCGTCCCAGTCGTTCGACTCCTCCCTCTGAAAGTCATTGTAGCCGGTGATCGAGGTCAGTGTTATGTCGTTTATATCCCAATCTAACCGGGCAGAAACGCCCTTGAGTTCATTGTCACGCCTGGGTGTGAGATCCCAGGTAATACCGGTAATCGGGCTGGTATAACTGTCGGTCCAGCCGGCCTTGGTATTGTCATTAGTCGAGTACCACGGCGGGGTCTGCCCAAAATGGCTGCCATTGGGCAGCAGGTATTCGTTGAGGGGCTGATACGGGTCGGCAAATTCGCCCAAGCCCACCAAGGTACCGTTATAGGCGGTGTTAGCCCGGTTATCGGATTTATCCTTGGTGTACTGTCCGATTAACATTAACCGCAGATTTTCGGTGAAATCAAAATTGGCGATGCCGCGCAATGCGGTAGCGTCCTGTTCGCCCAGTTTTTCATTACTGGTAACGTTCTCCTGCCAGCCCTTACCAGACTGAACGGTCTTGATAGCCAGGCGGCCCTGAACAAAATCATTACCACCGCTGACATAGCCTTCAACATCGAGCGTCTCGTACCGGCCATAACTGGCGATAATACCCGCCTCTAGTTCCCGTGTAGGCTTATTACTGATGAAGTTAATGGAGCCCGCGGTAGTATTCGCGCCAAACAGATCGCCCTGCGGGCCCTTCAATACCTCAACGCGCGCCAGATCGAATACTAAACCCCGGGTCATCACGGTATAAGGCATGGCAACTTCATCGAAATAAAGGCCCACTGTGGAGGTTGAACCCGTGGAGTAATCCTGAAAGCCTACTCCCCGAATAGTGTACAGAGGCACCCCGGTTGCCGCAGTTTCGTTCACCGTCAGTCCCGGTGTGATCTGGCCTATGCCTTCGGCTGTCGCGATACCGCGATCCCTGATCTGAGCACCTGTAAAAGTATTGATGGTAATGCCCACGTCATTTGCACTCTGATCGCGTTTCTGAGCGGTAACAATCACTTCTTCCAACTGGTTCTGGGCGTAACTGTCGGTGACTTGACAAAAGCTGATAGCCATTACCGCCATGGCGATGGATGTGCGCCAGAACTGCGAAGGAATTGCGCTGTTGTACATGAGCATTCTCCCTGAGAGGTCTTTTATTAGAATAATTCGCCTGAAATCGTCCGACAGGCTCTTGCTGGATAATACGCCGACAGGGTGCATCAGCCTTGACATTAGTGGACAATCACTTGACCAAAAAAACTGCAGAACCCCTTTTCTCGTCAAAAGAATGTCCACTAATCTCAGAAGCGGGACTAAAGCTTTCGGCCAGCGATATCACCAGCGCGGATGCACGGCGTACGCAGTTGTACCAAAGAATACTTAACTTCTTTGAGCGGTTCGACTTCCTCGAATTACGCAGTACCCAGGTACAGCCCTTTGCAGTCGAGACCGAGTGGGTGACTCAAATCGGGGGACATAAGCTCAGCAGTTACCTCGACTGGATGGCTATGAAGCGGCCAAAGTTCTGGATGTTGATTTCGCTGTGGCAACGATGTCGATCGCCTGTCCGGACACCGGGACCGATGGGGCAGTTGGCTATACGCGACCAAAACTATTGCCGATCACCCGCGGGCGAAGCTGCGGTAATTTTCCCGGTAACTTTGTGGTGGTTCCCCTACCCAGGAGCGGAATGCGCGACTGAAGGCACTCAATTCGGAAAAGCCGAGTTCAAATGCAATCTCCGACAGCGGCATGCGGGTATGGCTGAGAAAATACTTGGCGCGATTACAACGAGCCAGATTTTTCGCTTCCTGAAAGCTGTACCCTTCATCCGCCAGCCGGCGACGCAAAGTACGCGGCGAAATCGTCAATCGCCCGGCAATGAGTTCTACATTGATGACGTCTTCGGAGTCGCATCGAGTAATTTCCCTGCACACCAAGTCCACAAAGCCGTTCTGTTCATTGACAGCGCTGAAGTAGGTTTTCATGGCATTGTTCAGCACGTCGAACAACAAACCATTGCTGGTAAAAAATCGTTCTTGCAGGAACGACCGGTCAAAATAAAACTTGTTGAGAGGCTGGGAAAAGGTGACGGGCGCGTCAAAAAACTCTTCCAACACTTTGCGATTTTGATCACAGGCATGATTAAACCACACATGCCTGATCGGCGGGCGCTTGCGGGTAGCATTGCTGATCGACTGCATCAGGAATGTCATCAGGTACTCATTGATCTGGTTTCCGTTTACCTCGTCAGAGATGATCAGTCGGGCACCAAACTCTGCCAGTGGCGTATTAAAGTTGAGCTCGATTTCGAGGCCAGAATCGACGTACGGATCGAAGCGTTTGAGAAACTTTAAACCGTCTTCCACCGAGGGTGCGGCCAACATTGCGATAATGAGCAAGCTGCTGGTTTCGTAATGATAGCCCTGTGCCATACTCAAACCCATACAAGGATTGTTTGAATACTTCGCCGCCAGCTCGAATAGCGTGGCTACCTGATGAACCGGCAGAGCACTGTCGTGCTCCTGGTACATGCTGGACTCGATGCCAGATTCCGCAAAGATCGGATCTGGATCAATATTGCGATCCAGCAGATAGTCGCGAATATACGCGACGAAACGGGGTGAAAGGGACGGCTCGAAGTTCATTTACATGACTGCAAGTTGGACGGCACTTCGGCTGCCACCGCAAGAGCGGACCCGAACAGGGCAATGAAACTGGCTACAATCCATTTTTCATGACAACTTATTCTCCGGAGTGGGCTTTCGCTATTTCTGTCAATAACAGCGCTCGGTACTGCACAACTTCGTTTAAAGGATGCTGGCGTAAGCGCGCAACCTCTTCGGTCGTATAAGGTGCAAAACTGCCGGTAATACTCGTGCCGCCAAACTGATGGATTACCCAGTTCAACACTTCAGCAAGATCGGCACTGCTGAGTGCAGAGGTTGCCGAACCCGGCACTCTCACCAGATACTCCCTGCCCTCATCAATCGCGAGAAAATATCCTATATGGTCCGGAAATTGCAGTACCGATGCGTTGCCCGTACCGTCCGGCATATGACAACCCTGACAGGACATCTGATAATTGTACTGTACGGAGTATAGGTTTTATAAAAGCAGTATTGGTCATATTGGCATAAATTTGCAAGCATTGAGATGTTCGTAATTTCGTGATTTCCGAGAGCCGGCTGATACCCGACCTCGACGCCTGAGGGTCCGGTCGCGTCGATCCGGCAGGTCCAGCCTGCCGGATCGGAGCGCCGCATATTATTGGATGGTGATGCCACCGCTCCAGTAGCCCTGTACCGTGTTGACGAGCGCTAGACCGGAGGCGGCTGCGCTGCCGACAAACAACAACCGTGTCTGCGCGGTCACCGGGATATTCAGACCCGTCGAGATGCCATTTGATACCGAGCCGATGGCCAAAATACCGGTGAAAGAGGGGCTGAGTGTGACGTTCGCTGCTGCGACAGGAATGAACGTATTGTCCGGGGTGGTCGATTCATACAACGTGCCGGTCAAAATGACCGTGCTACCGATAAGGTTGAGCGGTGTGGTGTTGCTGAAAAAGGCAGATATCGACGTGATGATGCCATCGCGCGGCATGCTGAAGGCAAAGTTGAGCTGAGCGCCCGAGTTGCCGGTCAGATCGATGACACCTCCAGAGGCCGGAATGTTAGAGCTGGCGCTGCCGAAGCCGAGCACGG
>CAJDWJ010000071.1_pt1 | contig 13299 bp, 6 predicted proteins | sample 7391551 | NCBI WGS metagenome assembly CAJDWJ01 (sample SAMEA7055723, study PRJEB34461) | soil metagenome | biome: terrestrial ecosystem; feature: Peninsula; material: soil | place: Antarctica | collected 2016
TTCCGCCAGCATTGTCATCAGCCCACCTGGGGTACCTGGGGTCACCGCCGCTAACGGCCCGTACTCGGGTGGGTAAGCCATGCCCTTGTCATGAAAAAAATCAACCGTCGCGCCAGTCGGTGCGACACCCAGCGCATTAATACCCCTAACCTCACCGGTATGCGGATTGTAAATTAAAGCCTGCGTCTCTCCGCCCCATCCCAGGGTGTCCCACATGGTCGCCGTGGCCGCCAACATGGCACAGGCAGCATCAACAGCATTGCCACCGCGAGTGAACGTCATGGCTCCGGCAGTGGCCGCCAGTGGCTTACCAGTTACCGCTACCCAGTGATCGCCATGCAAAATCGGCTTGGCCGTCTTTTGCGCCCAGACGGAGCCGGTCAAACACAATACGCCTGTTAACACTGCAGCCAGAAATGATGTCTTGCGGGTTGGCAAATTAAAGTGATGGGAAATGGACATAGCTGGTCCTTATCATTAGTTAACTGTAAGAATACCAAAAGACCCTGATTGATGCGCACTTCAATGCACAGTCCTTCGCGATTGCAGTCACCGATCACGTTGAACAACCGATGGCTGCTGCCATCTGCCGGTTGGTCGTGCATCTTGAATAGATGCTTAACTTACCCTTTACAGAATCTCCAACGCGGGGAATAAAATAGAATTATAGAAAGCTGTATGGTAGCTTGCTGTTTTTTTTAGAATTCAGGTGCATAGAACAATGGCGCATAGAACAATTCAAAGCGGGCACACTTCAGATTAATCGACTTTCATTGTTGACTGCTGACTATCATCGCCTGGTGCATCGCACATGCAGGCATTTTCAAACCCGAACGGAGGCTACATGAGGCTAAACAAGCTGGTACGCAAAATTCATCACTGGATAACCGTCTTTATTGCCATACCGGTGCTCATCATCATTTGTACCGGTGTGCTGCTACAGATTAAGAAGCAGGTCGATTGGATTCAGCCAATGGAAAACCGGAGCCCTAACAAGATACCCAACGTCGAATTCCCGGAGATTCTTGCCAGCGTAATGCAAAATAGCGAACTGGGTGTCAGTGGCTGGAACGATATCAAAAAGCTGGATGTCCGGCCTTCAAAGGGCTTGATAAAGGTAATACTGAATAACGACTTTGAGGTTCAGATAGACCTTGGCACCGGTGAAGTACTACAAACTGCTCACCGGCGCTCCGACTGGATTGAGTCGATCCACGATGGCTCTTTCTTTGGGGGCGATATCATTAAACTGGGCTTGTTTCTGCCGGCGGGTATAGCACTTTTTCTCATGTGGGTTACCGGCTTGTGGCTTTTCGTCCTGCCTTATCTGCCACGCAAGCGACGCAAGCGCAGAGCATTCATTTTCTTTTGTATTTAAGGAAGTCACTAATGCTCAACCGATATGCCTTTAAACGTATATTATCCAGCCTGCCGACCTTGTTTTTACCTATTCTTCTGATTGGCCTGACGACTGGCACTCAGGCTAAAGCCGAGGTTAATGCCAAGACCGCCTCAGATTCCCCCTCTCACCTGGAAGGGCTGGAATATCGTCTGGTAGGCCCCTGGAGGGGCGGCAGAGTAACAGCTGTAACGGGTGTCCCTGACCACCCCAACCTTTACTACATGGGGGCTACCGGGGGTGGCGTGTGGAAAACCACCAACGCCGGCACAACCTGGGAAAACATCTCGGATGACTACTTCAAGGTGGGCACCATTGGTGCTGTAGCGGTTGCTGAATCTGATCACAATGTAGTGTATGTGGGCACAGGCGAGGCTCCAATCCGGGGCGTGACAACCTCACACGGCGACGGCATGTGGAAATCCACTGATGCCGGTGCAACCTGGAAGCATATCGGCCTGGAGAAGTCCGGTCAGATCGGTAAAATTCAGATTCACCCAAAGAACCCGGACATTGCATACGTTGCAGTACAGGGCCAGATTTGGGGGGCCAGTGACGAGCGCGGTGTTTACCGCACCACCGATGGTGGGACAAGCTGGAAGCAGGTACTTAAGGTAGGTCCGGAAACCGGTGCTACCAAGTTGACTATGCATCCTTCCAATCCACGAATTCTGTATGCAGCCATGTGGGAGCATGGCCGCACACCCTGGTTTATCAAGTCAGGTGGCACGCAAGGCGGCATATTCAAAAGTACGGATGGCGGCGACAGCTGGGACAAGCTGGAAGGTGGCCTGCCGAATGTGATCGGTAAAGCTGATATTGCCATTTCTGCGGCACAACCCGCGCGCGTTTACGCGATTATCGAAGCCGAGCAGGGAAAAGGCGGCTTGTGGCGAAGTGAAGATGAAGGCTCCACCTGGACATTGATAAACGGCCATCGCGCTTTACACACAAGAGCTTGGTACTACATTCATATGGCTGCTGACCCGAACAACCCAAACACGATTTATGTGTTAAACACGGGGCTGTATAAATCTATCGATGCGGGCAAGACCTGGACCATGATGTCCACCCCACACGGCGATCACCACGACCACTGGATTAATCCGGCGGACTCCAAAAACATGATCAACGGCAATGACGGTGGCGCAACAGTTACCTTTGACGGTGGCGAGACCTGGTCCTCCATCATGAATCAACCGACCGCCCAGTTCTACCGCGTCGCCACTGATAATGTCGTGCCGTTCCGCCTTTATGGTGGCCAGCAGGATAATACAACCGTGGCCATCGCCAGTCGCAGTCCTTATGGCGGCATAGGCGTGTCGGATTACTTTGATGTGGGTGGCGGCGAAAGTGCCCATGTGGCTTTTGATCCGGATAATCCACGGCTGGTTTATGCGGGCTCCATCAACGGTACGCTGACGGAGTATGATCGCGAAACCGAGTTGACCCGTGTGATCATTCCATACCCGGCGATGATGTACGGTAAAGACGCCAAAGATTTGCGCTATCGCACCAACTGGAACACTCCGGTAGCTACTTCCCCGCATGATCCGACCACTATCTACTACGGTACACAGTATGTTTTGAAGAGTACAGATCGTGGCACGACCTGGACCGCTATCAGCCCGGACCTCACTCGCAATGATCCTGAAAAGCAAGGTCGCAACGGTGGTCCGCTGACACCGGAGAATGTTGGTGCGGAGTACTACAACACGCTTTTCTACATCGTTGAATCTCCACATGAGGCCGGAACCATCTGGGCCGGTGCTGATGACGGCTATCTGCATATCACCCGCGATGGGGGTGAAAGTTGGCAGAATGTCTCCCCTCCACATAAGGGCAAATTCAGCGACGAGGCTTATATCAATGCCATTGAGGTCAGCCCGCATGATCCCGCTACTGCCTATGTTGCTGTTACTGGATTCAAGCTTAACGACTTCAGCCCTTACATCTACAAAACTACAAACTATGGCAAGAGCTGGAAACGCCTGGATAAGGGCCTGCCCAGCGATACGTTTGTGCGCGTGGTACGCGAAGATCCAAGCCAAAAGGGCCTGCTCTATGCAGGCACCGAAGCGGGTATGTTTGTTTCCTATGACGATGGTGCCAACTGGCGCTCACTGCAACTTAACCTGCCACCGGTACCCATCACCGACCTGTCCATCCGCCAAAATTCGTTAGCGGTTGCGACTCAGGGACGCGCCTACTGGGTACTGGATGATCTGTTCGTGGTTCGGCAGGGACAAAAATCCACGTCTGACAAGCTGCGCATCTTTGAACCTGGCACGGTCACCATGTTGGCAGCCGGTGGTGGCTGGAGTGTTGATGATTTTGAGGGCCACAACCCGACCAATGGCCTGCCGATTTACTACCAGTTACCCAAAGATGCCGAGGAAGTACAGATCAACATCCTGGATGCTAACGGCAAGCTGATACGTAGCTACTCCAGTGAAGAAGGTGCTTTCGAACGCTGCCGAATGACCGATGGAGATCCACGCTTACCATACAAACCAGAGTATCCGGAAAAATCTGAAGGTTTGCAGAAATGGGACTGGGACTTCCACAGTGAAAACCTGCATTGCGTCGAAGATACGAAACTGTTCGCTGGTTTCGGCGGCCCAAGCGTGTTACCAGGTAATTATTCTGTGCGTGTCAGCGCAGGTGGTGAAACTGCCGAAGCTCCCTTCACTCTGATCGCCGATCCACGCCTGACGGCCAGCCCTGCGGAAATGCAGGAATGGTCTGCACGTACTAATGAAACCGCTGCATTACTGGATCAGTTATTGCACCGCCTTGAAGCAATTCGCATTGCCCGGGGGCAAATTGAGCAATTAATGGCCGATTATCCCCATGAATCTGAACTCCAAAGTCAGGGCAAAACTGCAGTTGCGGCCATCAATGCATGGGATGATGAGATACGGCAGCCATTGATGCAAACCTATGAAGACGAAGATGCCTGGGAAACCCGGCTGGCCGGGCAGTTCCGCTACCTGCTGGATGTGATCAATAGCACGGGAGCGCCGGTGACGAGCGGTCAGCTGGAGCGATTGGCTGATATTAAAGCCGAGTGGAATACACAAAAAGTTGAATTGCAGCGCATAAATAGTGACCTGATTGCGCCCATCAACAGCTGGGCTCAAAGCAAGCAATTACCTTTTGTCATGCCCGCGGAGAAATAGGGGCCTGTTTAATCAAACTGTTTCTCGCAGAGTGTTTCAGAAACAAAAAACTGCCACCTTTTTAAGGTGGCAGTTTTTAATCAACGCGCTATTTAAAACGCTTAAAAATCAGCCCGCAACGAAAGGATAAAATTCCTTCCCGCAGCAGAAATTCCCGAGCTGTACGGCCGGTACCTTCTGTCGGTAATGTTTTCAATTCCACCGTTAACCGTAAACATATCGCTTAAACGGTAACTGGCTTTAAAATTGAGCGTGTACCAACCCGCAGCATAGGGATTGCCATTATCATCAATGGCGTAGATGTAGGTCTTTCCTTTCTCCGATTCCGGTAAGTCTTTGAAGTTACGCTTACCGCTGTAATTCAAATACAATTGCAGATCGAGGTTTTGAGTACCATAGCTTAGCCTGGAAACTCCAAACCACGGGGGGGCATGACGTGAGCGACTGATGGTGCCATCATCCAACTCTTCTTCGCCATATTGATAATTGAAGTCTGAAGAAAAGCCAAAACCATTGGGAAGTTTCACTTCCACACTGGCCTGAACTCCATATACATCGGCCTTTGCGGCATTCTGGATGGCCTGTACCTGGCTTAACTGCCCGTCATATACTATTTCTTCCTGGCCGTTCAGCGTAAAGTCCCGACGCACCAGAGCGTCTTTTAAGCGGGTGTAATACGCAGTAAAATCTATTTTCACTACATCAGCGAAAAGTTTGGCAATGCCGAAATCAATATTGTAGGCATATTCAGACTCCAGATCGGGGTTAGGAACGACTACCGATCCCGGTTCAGAATCGAACACCTTACCTATGTCGTCCACATTGGGTGCTCTAAAGGCGGTAGAAGCATTAGAACTGATAACCCAATCCTCAGCAGGTGTATAAACAACACCCAGACTTCCGGTAAAGTTGCCATTGTCCGAGGATGCTTTTTCAAAAGGGAATGGATAAAAGCGTGTATCAAATTCTGCATCAAGCTTGATAAAGTTGTAACGCAGCCCACCTTGTAACAACAGCTGCTTGTTGATGGTAAATTGATCTGAAATGTAAGCTGCGTAAGACGCCCAGGTCGCTTTCGGATATCGGCTGGGCCCGGGTTGGCTGATGCCGGTATCAATGTTTAATTCGGTTCCGGTGGAGTTTACATCGTTATAAACGGCTTCAAGCCCATAATATAGCTGGTGTCGTTCGTCCAGGGCCTTTACAAAATCGACATTTGCCGAATAGGCATCCACTTTCTCAACACGTGTTTTCCGGTCAGGTTTATTAAAGTTCCGGGTAATGCGGCTTTCTTCAAAATTCTGGATGGCCAAACGTACCGATAATTGATCGTAAAAAGGGCTCTGTTTACTGTGGGTAACATTTAAATTGTTCATCATCCATTTTTGCGGGCCGTAGTTCCATTCGCCATAGCGAGGTTTTCCGTTACGGGTGCGTAGGTGACTATCGTATCTTGCGTATTTCGATGTTTCAGAGTAATGCAAACCATACTGAAAATCCCAATTTTCATCAGGCTTAAAGCGTACCTTTTGCATCAGGTTGATCTGCGAATATCCGGAAGGCGTCTGCACTTTCGGATCCTTGTTGTTTATCACAATATCCATACCGCCCTTTCGTTTTACGTAGTAAGGGCGCAGAAATTCATCAGGACCTTTGCTTCCTTGTTTTAAATCATCATAGTCATAAGAGCTGATACTGGTGATGAATGCCCATTTTTTCCAGCCGGCGTTCATATCCAAATGTGCTGTTTTTTCATTATTTGCCGACGCATATCGCGTCACCGCATTGCCGGTAACAAACGGTTTATCGTCCAGCGAAAATTGGGGGGTAAGAGTCTGGAAGCTCATAACGCCGCCAATGGCATCACTACCGTAAATAACCGAGCCAGGACCAAACAGTACTTCTGCATGTTCGATGGCAAAAGGATCCAGCGAGATTACGTTTTGCAGGTTTCCGCCTCTGAAAATAGCGGTGTTCATCCGTACACCATCAATGGTATAGACCAAACGATTGGTGGCAAAACCCCGGATCATGGGGCTACCGCCACCTTGCTGACTTTTCTGAATGAATACCTGCCCGGAAATGCCCAACAGGTCGGCTGCGGTTTGTGGGTTTTGTAGCGCAATTTCTTTAGATGAAATCGAAATAATTTTTGAAGGCACACTCGACGAAAATTGATCCCATCGTGTCGCCGAAACCACCACTTCGTCTATACTGATATTTGCTGGCTCCAGCAAAAACAGAAAGTCTGCAGTTTCCAACTCGGCGTAGCTTTTAACTTCGGTTTTATAACCCGGAATCCGTATTTTAATTTTTCCGGTATTTTTTAAGGCCGAAATATCTGCCTTGCCTCTGGCATTGGTCGTGGTAAACGCATTCCTGTCCTCACTGGAAAGGGTAACCAGTTCCAGGGGCCGTCCCGTATCTTGATCCTGAATGGTAATTATTTGGGCATATGTTGTGTGTGCACACCCCAGTAATATCAATAACAATAGTATGTTTTTCATGTTTTCGGTTGCTGGTTTATAATAAAGATACGGGTAGGGGCAATCCCCCCATTTTTAATCTTTTTAAAAGTGGACCTTAAGCTACCATGGCTTATTTTTGGAACGGGGTGTCGTTTCTCAATCAACTGCCGCAGATCGCAATCAGCCGATCGGATAACGTTCCAGAATTTTACCCAGAGAAGCCTTAAGTGGCCCCAGGTGCGCTTCATAATTTCGCCACTGATCAGTGCCTGTGGTATAAATCGGCTGACGTACCTGCTCTGCACTGGGTGTACGGATCGCGCGCTTAGTCTCATAAAAGTGCAGACATTGCTCCTCGAATCCCAGACCACAATAATCCAGCATGCGACGAATCTGCGCCTCCGTATCGCTCACCATATCTTCGTATTGAACCCGCAACACCCTGCCAGGCAACACCCGGTCCCAATGATCCATCGCAATGACATAGTCGCGATAATACCTACCGATATAATCGAGGTCATACGTGAACGTCTGGCCACGCGCAAAAAGCTGCTTGAATCCAGAAAAGCAACAGCCCATAGGATGGCGTCTGGCGTCTATGATTTTAGCATTTGGCAGAATCAAATGAATCAGGCCGATATGCTGGAAGTTATTGGGCATCTTGTCGATAAAAAATGGTGCATCGCGACGTTGAATACGGGTACTTCTGATATAGCCTTCACCCAGTTCCAGAATTTTATCTGCACTCAATTCATTCAATATTTCCGGGTAGTTGCCTGCAGGGTTATCACGGGACTTTTTGGCCAATCTATGTGAAATAGAAATAATATCAGTCAGCTCAGCGGTACCATCTACTTGTGAGTGACTGGCCAGGATCTGTTCAAGCAGCGTTGAACCTGCTCGCGGAAGGCCAACAATGAATATCGGATCTGGTGCCTGACAGCCCTGACCTTCATGTGCCGCAAAAAATTCGGCATCAAGGGTTTTAAATTGTCTGGCTGTATTGAACACATTGATGCGCGGATTATGCCGATGATTTATCTTACGAATTGAGTTGCCACGCGAATAGTACTTGAACGACTCATCAAACTGCTGGCGATCCTCCAGTGCTTTTCCAAGTGCAAAAGCAATATGTGCCTGGTCATCGGCGTCGCCACCTTCAGTCGTCACCAGAGAGCGCATCACCGCTATATCATCTTCCGTGAACCGGAAGGTTTTCAAATTGGCCAAGCTCCAATATGCCTCACCGACCTCAGGATTCTGCTGGATACACATGCGATAGGCCTGAATCGCCTTGGGGTAATCTTTCAGGACCCGCTCATGAATCTCGAGGGCCTGACCATGCTCGCCCATTCGGGCTAGAATACTACCTTTCAGAATCAGGAAGTTGGGATTACCCGGCTCCGTCGCCAGTAGCAGTTCAACTTGTGACAAAGCAGGTTCCAGTTGCTGCTGCCGTGCTAAAACAACCGCATAGTTATGCCGGGCGAGATGAAAATCAGGTGCCAATTCAAGGCAACCCTCCAACAGGCCACGAGCATCATCATACTGTCCCAGCTTCATCCCGATATCTGCCAGAATCCGGATGGCTGAAACGTCCTCGGGTTGTCGTTGTAAATAATCCCTTACCATCCGCTCGGCTTTCGCCAGTTTGCCATTTCGCAATAAGTCCAGAGCGTCTATCAATGCCGGATCTGTTGTTGTAACCGCAAGATACTTTTCGAACGCGTCACGGCTGCCGGCCTGATCACCTGCAACCGTCAACTGATCACCCAAAGCTCTCCAGGCACCAGCATGGCCGGGGTCAAGTTTCAACGTTTTATTCAAGGCCCGTATAGCGTCCCCGCCCTGCCCCGCAGCGCCAAGGCTGAGTCCGTACTCATACATAAAGTCGGGTGAATCACTATTGCGTTTTACCAGTGGCTTTAACTCGCGCAGGCTACCCGCTGCATCACCTTGTAAACGATAAGCAATGGCCAGTATACGTATCGCCGCTGCTGACTCCGGGTAAACTTTAAGGACCTCTTTCGCCTGTTGCCCGGCAACCAACGGATCTTGACGCAAAAGCTGCTCCGCATGGTCAAGCGCAAGCTTCAGGTCATGAGTCGTGTCATTTTGAACGTAATCCAATGAGTTCATTCCTGTACAGTGCTGTAAATGTATGTAAAATGTGAATCGATTGTTAAAAAATACGTAATCTAATTTCACCACAGTGCAGAGGTAAGTTAAACATGCGTCATAATAAAACGCCACTAGCCAGGGCAATCACTATCGCTATATCCACGTCCATGATTTCAACTGCTGTTGTTGTGCCGGCATTTGCTCAGGATACGGACTCAAAAAGTTTCGCGCTTGAAGAAGTTGTTGTGACTGCAACCAAGCAATTGAAAAGCCTGCAAGACATTCCCATTTCCGTACAAGTTCTTTCTGAAAAGCAGTTGCAGGACTTACAGGTAAAAGGTTTTTCGGATTATATGCTTTATATGCCGACCGTTTCATACACGTCATCAAGACCAGGCGCCGCAGAGTTGTACATGCGTGGTATCGCCAGTGGCGGAAGCAATCACTCCGGATCAATGCCGAGTGTTGGTGTTTATCTGGATGAACAACCAGTCACCACTATTAGCCAGGTTCTCAACGTTCATATTTATGATATTGCCCGCATAGAAACCCTGTCAGGGCCACAAGGCACTTTATTTGGCCAGGGCAGTCAGTCCGGTACCCTGCGCATCATCACCAATAAGCCAGTACTTGGAGAAAGTGAAAGCGCTTATGATATCTATGCTGATACCGTAAAAAGCGGCGACCTCGGTTACGGATTTGATGGCTTGATCAATATTCCAATTGGCGAACGAGCAGCTATCCGGTTGGTAGGCTGGCATCAGAAAATTGGCGGCTACCTCGATAATGTACTTCATACCGCCAATTACGCTGCCAGTGGTTTATCCAGAACCAATGACGATATAGTCAAGAGGGATACCAATCAGTCAATAACTTCCGGTGTCAGGGCGCTAATGAAAATAGACCTTAGCGATAACTGGACGTTGTCCCCGGGCATCATGTACCAGAAAACTAAAACGGACGGTTACTGGGGTCAAAATACCGCAATTCCCGAAGATCTCTCTAATGTCAGATTCTACAAAGAGTACGACGACGAAGACTGGTACCAGGCCTCTTTAACCCTTGACGGCAAGGTCGGCAACATGGACCTCGTGTACGCAGGTGCCTATATGGACAGAGATGAGGCTGAAATAAGTGACTATGTCGGTTACTCAGAATATATGGAAGACCTGTATAACGGATCCGGTTACAACTGCTTGTATTATAATGCTCTGGGCGGCTGTGCGGACCCTTCACAGTATGTCGACCAGAAAAGTGAATATAAACGTTCAAGTCACGAACTACGACTTAGCTCCGACCAGAATCAGCGCTTGCGCTGGATAGCTGGCCTGTTCTATCAACGTCAGGAACATTTTTATGACTGGCGCTGGCAAATACCGGACCTGAATCCGGCAGACTCGGTGGTCGCAAACGGTATATCCACCTGGCAAACCCACCAGCAGCGTATAGACCGCGACAAGGCCGTGTTTGGCGAGATGTATTTTGATATCTCCGACAAGTGGACCATTATGGGCGGACTCCGTTACTTCGAATACGAAAACTCTCTATATGGTTTTAACGGCCGTGTCAGTCATTGCACCGGCTTTACCGACTCAAATGGAAATTTCACTCAAGACTCATCTGGCACGCTTCAGTCTCCATGCTTTAACACGGGTATTTTGGATGATGTATCAGAGGGCGATGATACTGCCTATAAACTCAGCCTGGAATATCGGCCAACCGATGACATTATGGTTTATACAACCTATTCCCAGGGTTTCAGATCGGGTGGCGTTAATCGTGCACGCATTCCCGGTATTCCGAAGTATAAACCGGATTTTGTCGATAACTACGAATTCGGCTGGAAAACTCAATGGCTGAATAACCGTCTGCGTTTCAATGGTGCGGTCTACCTGGTCGACTGGAACGACTTCCAATTTGCCTTTCTTGACTTCAGCATTTCCCCTTTGACGATCATTCAGAACGTTGGTAACTCACGTACCAAGGGTATCGAATGGGACCTGGACTATCAGGCTTCAGAGAATTTGAATTTAAAATTTTCGGGCTCGTATAATCATGCCAGACTGCAGGACGATTTTTGGGTTAAAGACACCGACAGGCAGGCCGGGTTGCCACCGAACTCTCCCAAAGGCATTGAGATGCCATTTGTACCACCGGTGCAATTAACCGGCATTGCGCGGTACAGGTTCAACGTGGGTGACATGCCCTCGTTTGCACAAGCGGCGGTCACTTATGTGGATGGCTCCTGGAGTGATCTGGATGTCAGAAGGCGTGCGTATATGGATTCTTATACGGTGCTTAACCTGACGACAGGGATTGACCGGGATAACTGGTCGGTAACTTTATATGCCAATAATGTAACTGATTCACGTGGTCAGACTGACTCATCGAATCCCAGTTACGTCAGTCCCAGTGGCATTGACTACAACGACTTTATCATCCGCCCACGTTCATTTGGTATCAGATGGTCACAACGGTTTAATTAATTGATTTGACGACATGTATCAATAAAATGCCCCGTAAAGCGGGGCATTTTATTATGCATTGCATATTGATAGTCTATTGTTTGTAAACTTTACCGCCCTTCATCACAAAGCTGACACTTTCCATCGCCTTGATGTTGTCCATCGGGTTGGCTTTGACAGCGATAATATCCGCGTAATATCCTTCTGCAAGCGCACCCACATCCTCCGGCCAACCCAATAAATCTGCCGCTTTAACCGTCGCCGCTTGAATCGCCTGCATCGGGCTCATTCCATACTCGACCATATAGTAAAACTGTTTTCCATTGTCACCGTGAGGATACACGCCACCATCAGAACCAAAAGCCATTTTAACTCCGGCTTCAAAAGCCTTTTTGTGGTTGTCTCGCTGTAACTGACCGACCATACGCTCTTTGTCTAACGACTCCTGCAACATACCCACTGAAGCGCCATGCTCAAGAATGTAAGTATCATTATAAATATCCATGACCAGATACGTTCCATTTTCCCTGGCCAGTTTAATACCTTCATCATCTATCAAGCTGGAATGCTCAATTGAATCGACCCCGGCTTTGATCGCAGTTTTGATGCCTTCAGCACCGTGAGCGTGCGCGGCGACTTTACGTCCATGCATATGTGCCTCGTCTATCAATGCCTGCATTTCTTCAAAGGTAAATTGTTGCCCACCAACACTGTCTCCTTTAGAAAGTACGCCGCCAGTTGCACAGAACTTAATCACGTCAGCACCATATTTGATAATTTCACGAACCTTGGCACGAACCGCCCAGGGGCCGTTGGCCACGCCTTCAGCAGAGACGCTATATTCAGCAGGCAGCAGGTTGTTGTCACAGTGACCACCGGTTATACCCAGTGCCGGACCGGATACGCGCATACGTGGACCGTCTATATCACCGTCATTAATCGCATCGCGAAGTGCCACATCTGAATAACCGGATGCACCCAGATTGCGAATAGTCGTGAAACCCGCCAATAAAGTTTTCATGCCGTTGGTGACACCAAACAGCGTCTCGCGAGCAACAGAAAACTGCAGGCCCTCATAACCGTGATATTGGCTACTTCCGGTAACATGGTCATGCATGTCGATCAGACCAGGCATCACCCAGGAATCGCTTAAATCAATTACTTTGGCACCGGACGGAATGCTGACAGTAGCGGCATTATCCACGCTCTCGATTCGCTCTCCGTGCAATTTGATGACCTGATCCCTTTTCAACTTCCCCGACTGGACATCGATAAGAGTTCCAGCACGTATATAAACTGTCTCCCCCTGAGCCCGACTGGAAACGTTGAACAATAGCCCCAAAATTAAAACACATGACAAAACAATGACTTGCTTATTTGAAAACCATAAGTCAGTTTTTTTGAAATTTCTCATTAATCTTCCTTGTCGTTGATATTACAGGTGTGGGGAGCTTTTTTAGAGCTTATCACAGTATTCAAGGCCAACAAATCAACTCGCCATTGGCTCAAACAGGAACTCAGGTTATAATCGACCGTTACTAATAACCGCCTGATGTGACCGTTCCTATGCGTATACTAAAAACACTACTTACATTATCGTTGTGCGTGGGTCCTCTTTGCGCTTTTGCAGAGGGTGATTACGAAGCTGGTAAGCTTTTGGCCAG
>CAJDWJ010000028.1_pt1 | contig 13239 bp, 11 predicted proteins | sample 7391551 | NCBI WGS metagenome assembly CAJDWJ01 (sample SAMEA7055723, study PRJEB34461) | soil metagenome | biome: terrestrial ecosystem; feature: Peninsula; material: soil | place: Antarctica | collected 2016
CCGATATTTCAGGAACAGGTCATGCAGATTGCCATGGTGGCAGCCGGTTTCAGCGGTTCGGAAGCCGATATGCTGCGTCGTTCCATGGCCGCCTGGGCGCGCCGTGGTGGTATGGAGCATATGCATCAGCGGCTGGTAAACGGCATGCTCAAGCGTGGCTATCAACGCGAATTTGCCGAGCAGATATTCGAACAGATCAAGGGCTTTGGCGAATATGGCTTTCCTGAATCGCATGCCGCCAGCTTCGCCCTGCTGGTATATGTATCGGCGTGGCTGAAGTGCCACCACCCGGCGGCTTTTTGCTGCGCGTTATTGAATTCTCAGCCGATGGGCTTTTATCAGCCCTCGCAGCTGGTACAGGATGCCCGCCGCCATGGCGTCACGGTATTGCCGATCGATATACGCTTTAGTGATTGGGATTGTTCGCTAGTAAGGGGCGACACGCCGCAAATGCGCCTGGGCCTGCGTTTGATCAAAGGCCTGGGAAAGCCAGCGGCGGAGCGCATCACCACTGCGCGCCAGCGGCAACCTTTCGACGACATACAGGATTTATGCACCCGCGCACATTTAAACCGCAAGGAAATGGCCGCGTTGGCCGAAGCTGATGTCCTCAAAGGTATCGCCGGCCATCGTCATCGTGCTCGCTGGGAAGTCGCCGCCACAGAGAAGCAGCCGGCGGATTTGCTCGAAGGCATCGCGCGTACAGATGATGTCACCACCATCCGGCCGGCATCTGAAAGTGATAACGTGAAAGCAGACTATGCAGCAACAGGCTTAACTCTGGGACGCCATCCGCTGGCCTTGATTCGCCCTGTATTGCGTCAGAGACGGGTCACCACCGCACAGCAACTGCTGCAACTCAAACACGGCACCTTTACCCGCGCCTGCGGCCTGATCACCATGCGACAACGCCCGATGACCGGTAATGGCACCGTTTTCCTGACACTTGAAGACGAAACCGGCCACGTCAATGTAGTGATCTGGCAACGTCTGTGGGAGCGCCAGCGCAGCATTGTATTAAACGCCTCATTGATCGCCGTAGACGGAATCATGGAAAGCGACGGTGAGGTTTATCACCTGATCGCCAGGCGTGTACACGATTTTGACCATCTGGCCAAGGGTCTTAAAACCCGCTCACGAGATTTCTGTTAACAGAAAAGCCCACCCCACTTCATCACGCCTGTTCGGTGGGTGATTCAGCACGGCGCAAGACACCACTCAAGTCGGTGCCAGGTGAAATGGTATTAAACACCGTGCCGTATTTCTTCACGTTATTATGCAGTAAGTTTAGCCGCCGCTCGTTTTCATCGGTGTCCACCAGAATTTCATAGCGGATAGATTCTATTTTTGGCCGCGAGCCTCTTGAGCCGTCGGGAAGTGACTACGGGTGGCATTGGCGATACGCACCAGGGCCAGCATGACCGGCACCTCCACGAGAACACCCACCACAGTCGCCAGCGCTGCACCGGACTGCAAGCCGAAAAGGGCAATGGCAACCGCCACGGCCAGCTCAAAGAAATTACTGGCACCGATCATACCGGCAGGTGCCGCGATGGCATGGGGTACCTTCCAGACTTTGGCCCAGCCGTAGGCGATGAAGAAGATCAGGAAGGTCTGAAGAACCAGTGGAATAGCGATCAGCACGATATGCAACGGGTTGGCGATAATCACCTCTCCCTGGAAGGCGAACAGCAGCACCAGGGTGATGATCAAGCCGATCGGGGTTATGGGTGCCAGGCGTTTCATGAAGACGTTATCGAACCACTCGATACCACGCCACTTGATAACAGCCTGACGAGTCATATAGCCGGCGCTCAGCGGAATAACGATATAGAGCACCACCGACAGAATGACCGTATCCCAGGGAACCTGAATGTTCGAGACGCCAAGCAGGAAAATAACAATAGGCGCAAAAGCGAACAGCATGATCAGGTCGTTGAGCGCGACCTGAACCAGGGTGTAGGCAGCGTCACCTCGCGTGAGATAGCTCCACACGAAGACCATAGCGGTACAGGGCGCAGCACCCAGCAGGATGGCCCCAGCCAGATACTCGCTGGCCCGTTCAGCAGGGATCAGGGGCGCGAACACCACAGTCAGAAAAAACCAGGCGATAGCGAACATAGTGAAGGGTTTGATCAGCCAGTTCACTACCGTGGTGATGACCAGTCCCTTGGGCTGACGGCGGACTCCGAGGATCGACGTGAAGTCGATTTGCACCATCATGGGAAAGATCATCGCCCAAATCAACACCGCCACCGGGATTGACACCTGGGCATACTCGAAGCGCGACAGGGCCTCGGGAATGGCCGGAGCAAACTGACCTATCAGCACACCCGCTATGATCGCCAGAGCTACCCAGAGTGAGAGAAAACGCCCAAACACGCCCATACCTTCAGAAGCGCCGGGGGTCTGTGATATCTTAGATATGGTCATGCCACGACTCCTTAGGTCTCAAAGCTCCTCTGATTGGGTGGGGCAAGCAATCAGCGAGGAAGTCAGCGGCGCACAGACATGTGGATTGTCCGCACAGCAGTCATTGACCAGAAATTGGATCGTCTCTTGCACGCGATTCAAGTCCGCTCGTTAGATGATAGAACGACAGATTGAATATCGCCCAGACAATCCGCTGTGCGGGTGATCAGGTGCCAACCTTTGAGACGAGTATCTCAACCAGATAATCCGGATTCCCTTTTATTTTCAGTCTTTGTGCTGTTCAAACCAGCCCAGGATATTGACTACCTTGGCAATCAAGTTCGAAGGCCGGGCAGTAATGTGGTGCGAGGACTCCGGAATACGTACCATCGCTGTATCCACTTTCTGTAGTTTCAGCGCCAGGTAGAACTGCTCTGTTTCACTGATCGGTGTACGGTAATCCGACTCGCCGGTTAACAACATCGTGGGGGTTTTTACGTTACCCACCAATGACAAAGGCGAACGTTTCCAGTACTGCTCCTGATCTTCCCATGGAAAACTGCCGAACCAGTAGCGCGCAAAGTAAGCCGCGCCATCAGCAGTGAGGTTAAAGCTGGTCCAGTTAATCACTGGTTTGGCCACCACCGCTGCCCGGAAGCGATCCGTTTTACCCACAATCCAGGCAGTTAAAACGCCGCCGCCACTACCACCAGTGACATATAACTGATCCGGGTCGGCGATACCACGCTCAATCATCTCATCAACACCTGACATCAGGTCATCATAATCCTGAGAAGGATAATTGTGGTGGATCAGATGGACGAATTCTTTGCCATAGGAATCACTGCCACGAGGGTTCATGAACAAAATAACGTAGCCCGCTGCTGCGTAGAGTTGGCCTTCCGAACTGAAACGCGGGCCGTAATTGGCCACCGGACCACCATGAATCTCAAGAATCATGGGCCACTTTTTACTACTGTCGTAGTTGGGCGGGTACAAAATCCAGCCTTCGATATCCCGCTGGTCAAAGCTGGAGGCAACATGCATCTCCTCCAGTTTACCGAGTGTTTTATGGCCCAGCAAATCATCATTCAAATGGGTCAGCAGCTGGCTTTTTCCTGACTTATTCATCACTGCCAATTCGGCAGGACGCTCAGCCGACGCCTGATTAAAAGCAATACTGCCATCGTTGGCAACACTGAATGAGCCGCCTGGATAAGGACGTCCGATGTCGGTGCCGCCCACATTGCTCGCCAGCGTCTTCAGACTTCCCGATAACGACATATGTGCAATGACTGACTCACCGCCATCGTCATAACCAACCACCAAGCCCTGGCTGTCACCTGCCCAGCTGACAGCATCAATGCTGCGATCCAGCTTTTCATCAACCACCTGGCTGTTGGAGCCATCAATATCCATGATGTAAACACGCGTGTTCTCGTACAGCATTTCGTGGTCATCAAAGCCCAGATAAGCAATTTTTTTGCCGTCAGGCGACACCACAGGGCTACGATCAGGACCAACCCGGTTGGTCAGTTGCTTCATCGTGCCGTCGTCCACGTTCAGTGAGAATATTTCGGACTCGACCGGTTCGTACTCCCAACCTTCAGCGCGATTGGTTGCCAGGTACAGCATTTTTGAATCAGCACCCCAGGACAGGCTCGAGGCATGTGAGAATTTACCCGACGTCAATTGACGCGGTGTGCCGCCGTCAGCGGGCATCACAAAAACCTGCTGGTACTCAGCGGGCAGAAAACCTTGCACCCCGTCAGCACGGTAGTTAAGCGTATCAATCACCCGCACAGCCGGTGCCCATTCAGCACCTTTGGGTTTGTCAGGCATTTTGCCCATCGGCTTGGCCGCTTCAGCCGACACTGCCATGGTAAAAGCAATCTGCTTGCCATCAGGTGACCAGGCAAACGAACCGGGCGATGAGGTCAGATCACTTAACCTTGCCGTCTGGCCGCTGTCCATCCAGCGCAGGTAGAGTTGAACACTGCCTTCAGCGCTGGAGGCATAGGCCAAGCGGTCACCACCGGGTGACCAGCGTGGACTTAAATAATTGTCGGTAGAAGATGCAATAGCACGATGGTTCTCGCCGTTGCTGTTAATAATCCACAGATTGGAACGCTCACGGTCTTTCATAATGTCCATGGATTTGCGTACATACACGATGTGCTTGCCATCCGGGGAAATCTGGGGGTCGGCAGCGTATTCAAGCCCGAATACATCGCCTGCTTCAAAATTGGCTGCCTCAAAATTGACTGCCTCAGAATCAGCGGCGCTGGCCAGTGTGCCGGTACTGACAAAAAGCATCACAAGCGCGCCTAAAAGTAGTTTTTTAATCATTTTTAGTTCAACCTTTTGGATTATTTGATTGCATGGGTGTTGCTATTTACTTGAAAAGTCTAGCCCTTAGCTGCCAGATTATCCACCCACATGCTTTCCACGTAGACCACTTCACAGGCTCCGTTGCCAGTATCGTCACGACTTAAAGAGGTGCGCCAGTGCCAACCCGATGGGTGGTCCACATCAACAAGATAACCTTCTAATTCAACCACTTCACCTACCCTTAGTTTCTTCAAACGTTTCTTGATACTCGAGTTCGCGGGAATCATGTGCATATTGCTGCTGCTACTGATCAGCAATTGCTCCGGTATCGGCGCGGGGTAATCATAACGGGTTCGATACCAGCGACCACTCTGGCTGATTTTCATTTGCTCAAGAACGGCCTGGTCCGACATTGCCCCCCAACCGAGCGCCAGATCAATCGGTGAAAGGTCACTCTCACGATGTAAATAGTAGCGTTCGGTCGATAACACTCTGGCGCGGATCTCAAAACGGGCGCGACGGGTAATAATATAGTCGTCAAAGCGGAAAACTGAATCTGCAACATTCTGTTGCATTGGTTGTTCAGCGACCAACACGCCTGGTTCATGCTGGATGGCGTTAGTGCTGTACTCCTGATACACCAGAAAGCACAATATGAACGCACTGATATAAAAAATATTTCTGACCACTGTAACCCGGCGCTCCTGATTTTTAAAAAATTCGAGCTTGGTTTATTGAGCCGGAATCAGAGGAATGCTCTACCAGAAATTATCTATGAGTCAGGCTCTTGAAAGAAATTTACCATTCGTAGTATTGACCCTGATCAATTCACCATTTTCCAGGTACTCGGGCACTTGAATTTCAAGACCGGTAGACAAGACCGCCGGTTTGTTACGCGAAGTTGCACTCGCGCCTTTAATACCCGGTGCGGTATCCACAACTTCCAAAGTGACCGCCGCTGGTAATTCGATCCCGACAATCAGGCCGTCGACCAGCATGGCCGTAATGCCCGCCAGATCTTCAGTCAGGTATCCGACTTCAGCTTCCAGAGCCTCATCATCCAGGATGTACTGATTGTAGTTTTCATTATCCATAAAGGTAACTGACCCGCCGTCTCTGTATGAATACTGTACCTGGCGCCTTTCAAGGTTACCCTCTTTAACCATATCATCACTTTTATAGGTCTCTTCAACCTTCTTACCGTTTCTGACATTAAAAAAACGAACTTTGTACAAAGTGGAAGCCCCGCGCGCAGTAGGGTTTCGTACTTCGATTTGCCGGGCGATGTAAACTTCACCGTCCAGTTCAACAACAGTGCCCTTTTTTATTTCGTTTGCTTTTAGCATTTTTTCACCCGCAATGGATTGTTATGGTACGCCGGTTCAAGGGTAGCAATTATACGTTGTATAACAAGAATATTGGATAAACAAATTAGTGTCTGAGAACAACAACCAAGCCGTAGAAACCCCATACAAACCCCATCAGGAACATAAAATATGCGGTCAGGCCAACGATGACCGAGTTGCCACTGTTTATTAGCATAGGCTTGTCTGGCGTTTCTGCACAGGCAATTGACGAATTAGCCTAGCTCATCAACCGGCGACACAGTTATGATCAAAGCTCATTGTCAAAAGGTCCCTCAGGAGTGAAACAGATGAATCGTTTCAAACACATAATTGCCGCAGGAATCGCCGCTCTGCTGGTTACCATGAGCGCTAACGCTGCCGTACCCGACCTGGATGATCCCGCAGCACTGGAGGCCTTTGTTGATGGCGTTGTTAAGCCCCTGATGGTCAATAATAATAGCCCGGCAGGTACCGTCGCAATCATCAGGGACAGCCAGCTGATCTTTGCAAAAGGCTACGGATTTCAGGATATAGAAAAGCAAATTCCGGTTGATGCATACACCACTTTATTCCGTCCTGGTTCCATCTCCAAGTTATTCACCTGGGTGGCAGTTATGCAACAGGTTGAGCAAGGCCACCTGAATCTTGACACTGACGTCAACACCTATCTGAAGACATTCAAGATCAAGGATACCTTTGAAAAACCGGTTACCTTGCGCGATATTATGACGCATACCGCTGGCTTTGAGGACGGTGCACTTGGATACCTGATCATTGATGATACGAACAAAATTATGCCTCTGGCTGATGCCATGCAGAGATATCAACCTGAACGTGTCAATCCTCCGGGCGTACAAACCGCATACTCCAATTACGCCACTGCACTGGCCGGCCTGATGGTGGCCAATGTTTCCGGGTTGACTTTTCAGGATTATATCCGGAAGAATATTCTGGAGCCATTGGGAATGAATAGCTCCAGTTTTGAGGAGCCATTGCCAGAACGACTGGCAGGTCACATGGCTGAGAGTTACGCGCTGGTTGCGGGTGGGTTTGTTGAAAAGCCTTTCGAAATAATTGCCAACTTCGCGCCAGCAGGGTCTTTGTCAGCGACTGCAACCGACATGCTGAAATTTGCCCAGGCCATCCTCAACGGTGGAGAACTTGATGGCCGGCGTATTCTTAAACAAACCACTTTGAAGGAAATGCTGACCCGCAATTTTTCACACGATGATCGCTTAATGGGCATGGCGCTCGGGTTTTATGAAACTGATCAAAATGGTATTCGTATATTGGGACACGGCGGCGACACAAGTTGGTTCCACTCAGATTTGAGTATCGACCAAAGCCATGACACTGCCTTTTTTGTATCCTTTGCGGGTGCTGGCGGCAGTGCGGTCAGGTCAACTTTTATAAATGTGTTTTATGATGAGTTTTACCCACGTGCCGAAGCACCACCTGTGCCACCGTCCGACTTTTCTGAACGTGCTGGCAAATACGCAGGCGACTATGGCTTCTGGCGCAGCAACTTCTCCACCATCGAAAAGGCAGCCGGCATCACCAGCAGTATTAAAGTGGTGCTCACTGCCGATAATACGTTGGCTGTTACGTTGGCTGGAAAATCCAAACAATACGCTGAAGTCGATAAAAACCTGTTCCGTCAGGTAAGCGCCGATATTTCAATGGTGCCGGGACTCAGCCCACGCCTGATCGCGTTTCAGGAAAATGCTCAGGGTGAAGTAACTGGATTCGTCATGGACGGACTGCCGTTCATGTCATTGCGCAAGCTGGCCGCATACGAAACCCCCGGCTTTAATACAAGCCTGCTGATTTTATCTTTAGTGATATTGCTTTGGGTGTTGTTAAGACGCTTCTTCCAACGCAAGCAAATTAGTGCGCTACCCCTTGCGGACCGTTCCGCCACACGCGTTGCGGTCTACACTGCAGCAGCTCACTGGCTGGTATTTATCGTCGGCGGGGTTGTTCTTTCCATTGTGATGGATCAGCTGTTCAGCGGAATCCCCACACTGTTTAAATTGTGGCTGGTACTGCCTGTAATTGCGACGCTGGCAGGTCTTTACCTGTTGTTCAAATTATTCGTAGTTTGGAAGCAGGGTTTGCTGGGCGGAATGTGGCCAAGAGTCCGTTACACAATCGTAGCATTGAGTTCATTGTTTCTTTGCTGGTTTTATTACTTCTGGAATATTATTGGCTGGCAATACCACACCTAGGCAAGCGAGAATGTGGATATGTCAAAGTCTATTTTAAAACTTGCCCGCCTGACCGCCACTCTCCTGACTGCCAGCTTGATATTGTTTGCTTGTCAGCGCCAGGATGGTGAAGATGCTGACGTTGTACAAGCCCTGGCCAATCGACCGTCCAGTTGGATAATCACCAATGTCACCGTCATAGATGGCAGCGGCGCGCCGGCTATCGAGGCGTCGGTAAGAATTGATGGTAACGCCATTATCGCTTTTGGCCAGTTCAGCCCCTTGCCGGGCGAGGTAGAAATTGATGGTAATGGACAGGTATTAGCACCCGGTTTTATTGACACCCATAGCCACGCAGACAGTGATTTATTCGACATGCCGGATGCCTTGCCGGCTGTCAGCCAGGGCATTACCACCGTCGTTGTAGGCCAGGATGGCTCTTCCCCCTTCCCTATAGAGGATTTCATCGATCAGCTTGAGGAGCAGCCAGTGGCTGTAAATGTCGCTACCTATGCTGGTCACAATACCTTCCGGCGGGAGGTGATGGGAGAAGACTACAAACGTATCGCCAGCGCAGAAGAAGTCGATGAAATGAAGGCCCTGCTGAAGCAGGAAATGCAGGCAGGCGCCATTGGCTTATCTGCCGGGCTTGAGTACGATCCGGGAATTTACTCAGATACTTCTGAAGTGCTGGCCCTGGCACAAACTGCTGCGGATGCGGGTGGCCGCTACATCAGCCACTTGCGAAGTGAAGATCGTTATTTTGAGAAAGCCTTAGCGGAAATTATTGAGATTGGCCGCGTTACCGGCATGCCCGTGCAGGTTTCACACATCAAGCTGGCGATGAAACGACTGTGGAATCGGGCGCCGGAGTTTGTGGCACAAATGGATGCCGCCCGCGATGAAGGCATCGACATCAGTGCCGATATCTACCCGTATGAATATTGGCAATCCAATCTGATGGTGTTGCTGCCCGGCCGTGATACCAGCGACCGCGAAGAAGTTGAACTGGCTTTAACCGAATTGGCTCCACCTGATGGTATCTGGATGACCCGGTTTGATCCGCAACCGGAATACGTGGGCAAAACCCTTACTGAGATCGCAGCACTCAGAAAAACAGATCCAGCCACCGCTTTTGTGCAACTGATTGAAGAATCAAAAGCGATGGAAGAAGAAACCGGCGAGCCGGCCGATGCCATTATCGGCACAAGCATGATTGAAGATGACATTCTGACCTTGCTGAAGTGGCCGAGTACCGGAATCTCGCAGGTATGGGTAAATGGAATCAGTGTTTATTCTGATGGCGCTGTAAGCGGCAACTACCCGGGACAATTTATCGCCAGGGCTAAGTAGTAACTTTGCCTGGTGGCTTTGCCCGGTGACCCTACCTGATAACTTTGCCTGGTGGCTTTGCCCGGTAACTTTGCCCGGTAACTTTGCCAGTTGAAAAATTCAGTCTGACAGATATTCCAGTCCACCAGTGACAGCGGCGACCTGCGCCACAATACAATTTTCTGCATCCACTTTCGGGCTGTCAGGATAGACTTCGGTGGTGGTCACATGTGGCGAACCTGTCACCCCCATACATAGCCCTAAAGCTCTTGCCGCATAGTTTATAACACCCCACTGCTCAACTTTTTCGCCAATAATCCTACCATCGCCGGCAGGCGGCGCAATATGGGTAACGCGCTCCACCGACTTGATAATTGCGGTCTGGAAATCCGTAGCGGGCTTGTTGGTATCGCCAACCAGATAAAAACCATCGGGGATATGCCAGATTTTGTGTTGCACTGCGTCCCTCGCCGACAAAGCCGGCCTGAACTCGCTATTGTCGCTGTTTGTGGTTTCATGTAAATCAAAATGTGCCACGAATTCATCACCTGATTGGTGCAAATATGCCATTAGCGCTGCGGCTTCTTCTGATGGACTGTCAGCATGAAATGACCGATTAGGATCCATTGCACCGGGGTTCCAACGATTGATGGTTTCGTACCCCCAGGGGCTTACACATGGCGCTGCCATAATGTTAAAAGCGTAAGCAGTTCCACGCGTCTGCAAAAAGCGGATCACACCCTGAACACCGCTGGTTTCATAGCCATGCACGCCTCCGGTTATCAGAACTGTGGGGTGGTCCTGATTCCAGTTTCGACTTCTAAGCACATATAAAGGATAACGGTCAGGAGAGATTGACAATGCACCATAGCGTTCAATCTCAAAATCTGCTTTTAGTGGTAATAGTTTCTCAACGACTTCTTCCTGATATGAGCGCTGTACTTTTTGTACGGCCAACCAGTCGGACCGTTCGCCAGCGCCCCATTTTATTCCGGGCGTACCAATCGGGTAGGCTTGAGTATCATTCATCTGTGTCTCGCAAAAGTTCGTCTGTCAGGGTTAACAAAGAAATGTAATCACAACCACATAACATCTATAGTCAAGAATATACCATGACGCCCGAAATTCCTGCGCGCCGACATTTGCTGTTGTCTGCCAATCAATAACCTTGCTTGCAGTCGACACCACAAAAGATATACTTGCACATTAACCCGTAGCCCCTGAAGGAATAAATTATGACACGAATAGTTACAGCATTTCTGATATCCAGCCTTTTATTAAGTAGCGCCGTACTGGCTGACGATGACGTTATAGAACAAAGACAAAACTTGATGGAACACACCGGTGATGCCGCTAAAGTTATTGGCGATATGCTCAAAGAAAAAGAACCCTTTGATGCAGCAGCTGCCATGTTAGCGTTAGAAGTCTGGCATAAAACAGCGACGGAAGTCGGTGATTTGTTCCCTGTCGGTTCTGAAACCGGCAATGACACCGAAGCCAAGTCCACTATCTGGAGCGATCCGGAAGGTTTCGGTCAAGCATTAAGTAATTTTAGCGACGCGGTTGATGACGCGATCGAAGCCAACCCCACCAGTCTTGCCGCTTTAGGTGAAGCTGCGACCCCTGTATTCAAGACCTGTAAAGGCTGTCACGAAGAATACCGGGTTGAGAAAGACGACTAAGTAATTTTCGAGTGTTATGACTGCATGAAGAAACTGATAATCGCAGCGGGCATCATCGCCCTGTTAGCAATTGCCAGCTTGTACATGACCCGGCCGGCTGCATTGCAGGCCGGGTCATTACCTGATCACGCTATAAATATTATCAATGGCGAACAGATGTTTAACGCCGGCGGCTGCGCTTCCTGTCACCGTTCAGGTAAACGGGACGATGAACTGCAGGAACTGGGCGGCGGGCTGGAAATGGTTACACCTTTTGGCACTTTTCACGCGCCCAATATCTCCCCTGACAAGACCAACGGCATTGGTAGCTGGAGTACTTTGCAGTTTGCTTCCGCGATGCTTGAAGGGACCTCGCCAGACGGTAAGCACCTTTACCCATCTTTCCCCTACAGTTCCTATACCCGTATGCGCATTGAAGACGTGATGGATCTGAAAGCTTATCTCGATACGCTGCCTGCGGTTGAGCACCAGAACGTACCTCATAAACTTGGGTTTCCATGGCGCATTCGCAGTGGAATTGGCTTTTGGAAACTGATCAATCTCAAATCTGAACCAGTTATAGAAGTGCCAGCCGATGATGCTGTACTTCAGCGCGGGCGTTATCTGGTTGAAGGCCCGGGCCACTGCGGCGAATGCCATACTCCGCGTGACTGGACCGGCGGCCTTGATACCAGCCGATGGTTAGCCGGTGCACCGAATCCTGAAGGCGAAGGCAAGGTATCCAATATTACGCCTGCTAAAAAGGCGCTCGGAGAATGGTCAATAGGCGACATTGCTTATTACCTGAAAACCGGATTTACCCCGGATTATGATACGGTTGGCAGTTCTATGGTCGAGGTGCAGGAAAATATGTCACGTTTGTCAGATGAGGATCGCAAGGCTATTGCAACGTATCTGAAGGCTGTTCCCGCTCTGAATTAGTTTGTAGTATGTTATTCTGATATTCACAGAAAGCTAAAAGGACAACTCGAATGGTTCAAAGTAGCAAAATGGGCGCCCTGATTCTGGGTGTATTCATGTTTCTGGGTCTCTCGACACTGGGCTACCTGGTGGGTAACGCTGCTATCTCATACAAGCAGCTTGATCGCAGCGTGACAGTAAAAGGTCTGTCTGAACGCGAAGTTGATGCAGATATTGTGATTTGGCCGATCGTATTCACTGCGGCGGAGAATAATCTGGAAGCGCTCTACAACCAGATCGATCAAGGCACGATGAAAACCAGAGAGTTTCTGGTCAAAAATAAAATTACTGCCGATGAAATAACCATTTCAGCACCCAATATCACCGACAAGTCGGCTCAGCAATATGGTGGCGACTCACAGGCAGAATTCCGCTACACCGCGCTACAAACCATCACAGTTTATTCAAACAATATCAATATTGTCCGTTCTGCAATGAACGAACTTTCAGAACTTGGCAAACAAGGCATCGTGCTGGCCGGCGGTAGCTATGAGTCTCAAATTGAATATATTTTCACCAGACTAAATCAGGTCAAACCGGAAATGATTGAAGAAGCCACACGTCAAGCCAGAGAAGTGGCAGAAAAATTTGCTGCAGATTCTGACAGCAAACTGGGCAAAATCAAAACAGCATCACAGGGGCAGTTCAGCATTTCTGACCGGGACAAGAACAACCCGCATATCAAAAACGTGCGGGTGGTCTCTACTGTTGAGTACTATTTGTCAGACTGAAACCTGCCACTGTTGCATAATGTTTTTAAGCGGTTTTTCCATAGCCTGCTGGTTTGCCGTACGCCTGAAACTGTCCCGATCCAGGTAGTCTTTACAACTCGTGTAATTGGTCTTAACATTGGCTCTTTATCGCCTATAGATGGGAATCCGCAATGACCGAAGAGACGTTGATCCGCGCCGCGGAAGACGCCTTGCGGCGCAATGACAGCGCGGCGGCCTTCGAACTGTTGCGCCAGGC
>CAJDWJ010000007.1_pt1 | contig 13166 bp, 11 predicted proteins | sample 7391551 | NCBI WGS metagenome assembly CAJDWJ01 (sample SAMEA7055723, study PRJEB34461) | soil metagenome | biome: terrestrial ecosystem; feature: Peninsula; material: soil | place: Antarctica | collected 2016
TTCAAAGACAAGGTCAAAAAGAGCGTGATCATCCTGGCGGAAGTGCCTGGGATGAATGAAGTTAAGTATATCCATGGCAATCTGGGCAAGGGCACGTTCACTTTCTACGGTGGACACGACCCCGAAGATTACCAGCATAAAGTGGGCGATCCGGAGACGATTCTGGACCTTTTCAAGAACTCTCCCGGTTACCGTTTGATCCTCAACAACGTCCTTTTCCCAGCTGCGGAAAAGAAGAAACTCAAGACATAGGAGCCGGCAATCATGGCAAAGTTTTACCCCAAGATCTATCAAACCCAGCTCAAGGTTGGCATCTTTAGCCTGGTGGTGTTGGCAGCTCTGATTATTGGCTATCTCTGGCTCACCAGCAGCCTCAATCTCAAGGCCCAACAAGACCTTAGGGTTAGTTTCTCAGACGTTATGGGACTGGAGATCGGGGACAAAATCGTCTATCGCGGGATGGAAATCGGGCGAGTGCGGGACGTGGTCAACCAAGGCCATGCCATCCTCGTGGTGGCCAAAATCAATCGCGAACTCAAACTTCCGGTGGGAAGCCAGTTTTTGGTGACCGACAGCAGTCTGATGGGTGGCAAAACCCTCAGCATCGTTCCCGGAGAGGAAGATGGCTATCTCAATCTCGAAGCTATCCAAAACGGAGGCTCACCTGCAGGAATCATGACAATCGTGAGCAAAGCCTCTGCTGCAGTGGACGAAGTGGCCAGCTTGCTGGCTGATCTGCGCAAAGATAACGGATTGCTGGATCGCAGCACCGTCCTGGTGGATAACGCAGGACAGGCAGTGCAAAACATTGATGGCCTGGCAGCAGGGCTCAAGAGCGAGCTCTCCCGCACCATCATTCAAGTAGATAAACTTACCAATCAAGTAAACGACACCATAGAATCCAACCGTGAAAGCCTGGATAAATTGATTCAGGACAGCCCCAAAGCCATGAGCAAACTCAACGGTGCTCTGGACAGCCTGCAAGTGCTCTCCGGAAAGCTGCATCTGGCAATGGACAATATCTCTGCTGGTAAGGGCAGCGTGGGCAAAGTGATGACTCAGGATGATCTCTACGACAAGCTCCTGAAATCCGTCGGCAGCCTCGATTCCCTGATCACAGACGTGCGTGCGCATCCCAAGAAATACGTAAAGTTCAGCCTCTTTTAGGAATATATATAATGAAAAAAACCACGATCCTGACCCTAGCGCTTCTAATCTGCACCGCATTGGTGCATGGCTACAGCTTTGGTCAAAATAAAGTCAATGCCGTCCAAACCAAATGGGCCTATATGCAGACCGTACATTTCGACATCTATTATCCCGCCGAGCAGGTAGAATTTGGCAAAACGGCAGCCCTAATGGCAGAAGAAACCTACTATTACATCAAAGAAAACCTGAAGTACCCCATCACGACCCGGATTCCGGTGGTTTTCTACTCTTCCAAGAGCGAATTCCAATCCACCAATATCATCTATCCCCTGCTCACAGAAGGCGTGGGCGGATTCACCGAGAGTCTGCTCAACCGTGTGGTCATCCCCTTTGAGGGCAGCTATGCCAAGCTGGAAGAGCTGCTCACCCACGAGCTGACCCATGCCTATATCAATGCTTTGGACAAACGCATCACCAACGCTATCAACGTCCTGCGCCCCAGCAGCTTTCCCTTCTGGTTTTCGGAAGGACTGCCGGAGTATCTGTCCATCGGAGGCGAAGACGCTTATAACAACATGTTTATCATCGACATGGTGCTCAACGACCGCGTCGGCAAGCTCGAAAACGTAGATGGCTACCTGGCTTATCGCATGGGAGAGTCGTTCCTGGTCTATCTGGCCAAAACCTATGGCAGAGAGAAGGTTGGAGAGTATTTCTACGCCATGCGTTCCGTGGCAGACACCGATGTGGCCAGCAAGCAGATCTTCGGCCTCAAATTTGAAGAGCTCGAAGCCCGCTGGCACTTCCAACTCAAACGTGATTGCTTTGCTGCGATCAACGAAAACAGCATCCCCACCGAAGCCTTTGAACAGCGCACAGAGAATACCAAAGACGGTTCATACTTCAACATCATGCCCCGCTTTTCCCCTGATGGCAGCAGATTCGTCTATTACTCCGATCAAAAAGCCCGCTTCAGCATCTGGATGGCCGGAACCCACGGTTTGGCTCCTGCCAAAAGAATCCTGTTGGGAGAGGCAACTGCCAGGCATGAAGAGTTTTACTACTTCCGCTCCAACCTGAGCTGGTTTCCGGATAACAAACATATCGCTTTTGTCTCCAAGAGTGCACCCGGCGACCGCATTCACATTCTGGATGTGGATACCGGCAAGACCAAGCGCAGCATCCTGATCCCCCAACTATCTGCTGTGTATGAGATTGACGTCTCTCCCGATGGGAAGAAGATCGTGATCTCGGCCCAGGCCGGAATGCAATCCGACCTCTATCTCTACGATCTGGAAAGCGGAGAAACCACCCAGCTCACCTCCGATGGTTTTGAAGACAAGCAACCCCGCTTCTCCCCCGATGGCAGCCACATTGCCTACAGCTCCGAACGCCAGGTCAATCCAGCCAAAGAAGGCTTTTTTGATGGGCTGGTCTCCAATATCTTCAGCTATGAGCTGTCCAGTGGCCTAATCCTGCAACACACCTTTGAGACCTCCAATTGCACCAAACCCGGCTGGGATAAGACCGGCACCAAGCTGATCTATCTGGGTGAAGCCAATGGCATCAATAATCTCTATGTCCATGAGATTCCCACCGCTATGAAAGGCCCCATCACCAAAACCCTGGTTGGCGTTTACAGCGGGGATCTATCCCCGGATAATCAAGCAATTGTGCTTTCCATCTATTTTAACAATGCCTGGAATATCTATTATGGCAACAACCCTCTGCAGGACGTCCAGCTTGAACAAACCGCCAGTGCCAGTGCCCCGGAAGCCGATGACAATATCTCCCGGCTGGTGCCTCTGCAAAACCTGGGCTTTTATCACAAGAAGCCGAAGTTCAAACTGCCCCGGATCAACCCCTCGGTCCGCCATGATCCCCGGCGCCCCTTCTTTAGCAGCGTAACCTTTGCCAATGAAGACAGTATGCGCGCCCAAGTCGATTACACTTGGGATGCCAGACCGGACAGCCTCGGCGCCGAACCCAGCCCCAAGAAATACAAAGCAAAGTTCCATCTGGACAGCTTTTGGGGCGGATTTGCCTATTCATCTTCAGCAGGAGCAATCGGCCAGCTGCAATTGGGACTCAGCGACCTGATGGGAAACCACGGCATCGGCATCGATCTGGGGATCTCCGGCAAGATCGAGAATTCCAACATTCTGCTTTCCTACATCTACCTCAAACAGCGCGCCGACTATGGCATAGGCATCTACAATCTCTTCGACGCAGCCTACTATCGCCAATTGACCAACAATCCAGAGAACGACTATTTCCGGATCCGCCAACGGGAGACAGGGCTCTATATGCTCTATCGCTATCCCTTCAGCCGCTTTATGCGCATAGATTTTGACCATCGTTTGTACAATTGGGAATACCATATCGATTCCTGGAAGTGGAACCCAGCCTACACTGAAGGTAATTGGGTGGACAACAACTTCCCCCTGGACTACAGCTACAAACCACTGGACGGCTTGGTCTATGCCCCTGGTATTACTCTTGTGCACGACAACGCTTTATATGGCTCGACCGGACCCATGACAGGCTGGCGCGGGATGTATTTTGTCCGCAAGAGCTTTGCTCCCCAGCAGATGGATTATCTCACCAACTATCTGGATCTGCGCAGCTACAGTCTCTTTAGCAGACGCTATGCCATTGCCAATCGCTTTATTGCTGCCATCAGCACCGGCAAGAGTCCCCAGCGTTTTGATCTGGGTGGCTATTATGGAGTACGAGCCTACGATGGTGACCTCAGTGGAGAAAAGAAACTCATGGTCAGCACCGAGCTGCGATTCCCGTTCTTTGACTACATCAATCTTGCCTTCCCCGTGCCTCTGGCATTCACCAATATCCGGGGTGCAGCATTTATAGATGCGGGCGCTGTCTGGGATAAAGACAAGGAATTCCAACCCATGCACCAAGATAAATTCAAAGACCTGCACATGGGCTTTGGAATGGGTCCCCGCATGAATCTGGGCTATTTCGTCCTCAAATTTGATGTCGCCTGGGAAACCAACCTTTCCCGGAATTCAAAACCCCGCTACTACCTCAGTCTCACCGAAGATTTTTAATGAATATAAATAGGAGTACCCATGAAAATTGACGTTATCCGCAAATTACCCGAACACCTGGATACGATTGTCATAGTACATCACGAAAGTGAAACCCAGCAGCCCCTGGAATTTATGCCCCAAGAGCTGCAAATCGCCATTGATGCCTTTATCAAAGCTGAAGAACTCACCTTTGAGTATGGCAAGATAAACAACTTCCACCATATCGGCCACAAGTACAACACCAAGATCATCCTCTGCGGTGCCGGTGATTCCAGCCTGCTGAATATGGAAAAGATGCGCACCCTTTTTGCCAATTCGATCCGTCTGGCCACCAAGCTCAAGACCAAAGCAGCCTATCTGTTTATGGGCTTTACCACTCCGCTCAACGACGTGTCTTTTGGTCATGCCCTCTCCGAATCTTCCCTGCTGGCGCTCTATCGCTTTGACAAATATCTCAATAAAGCAAATGGTGGCAGTGTTATCGACGTCTTGCATTACGTCTTGAACAACAAAAACACCCGGCACATCAACCGGGGCATCCTGGAAGGCAGAATCTATGCCGAAGCTACTATCCTGGCACGTGATCTGGTCAACGAACCTGCCAACGTGATCAATCCGGACACTCTGGCCGAAGCTGCCAAAAAAGCTGCTCTCCAATACAATTTCTCCGTCGAAGTCATCCCTTTCGACAAGCTCAAACGCATGAAGATGGATGCCTTCCTCGCAGTGGGCAGAGGAAGCAAATACGAGCCCAAACTTGTCATCATGCGTCACATGGGCAATCCCGACGGCAAGCACGAAACCATCGGTCTGATCGGCAAAGCCCTCACCTATGATAGCGGTGGACTTTGCATCAAAACCCCCGGTGGCATGCTCAATATGAAATGCGACATGGGTGGTTCAGCAGCGGTGATTGGAGCTTTTGCAGCAATTGCCACTCTGAAGCTCAAAGTAAACGTGGTGGCAGTCATAGCCACTTGTGAAAACATGATTTCCGGTGATGCCTATCGCCCCGGAGACATCCTGCGCAGTATGAGCGGAAAGACCATTGAAGTGATCAATACCGATGCCGAGGGACGCCTCACTTTGGTCGATGCCATCCAATATGCCATCGAACGCGAAAAAGTGGATCGCATCCTCGATATCGCCACCCTGACCGGAGCCGCTGTGGCAGCTTTGGGCCCTGATTACTCCGCTGTTTTGACCAATAATGAGCCCTGGATGCACAAGCTGCAAACAGCCTCAGATTTCACCGGCGAATTGATCTGGAAGATGCCGGCTCACGAAGCCTATAAAGAGATGCTCAAGAGCGAAGTTGCCGATATCAAAAACATCGGTGGAGCCACCGCCGGCTGCATCACAGCAGGTCTTTTCATCCAGGAATTTGTAGCCGATAAACCCTGGCTGCATATAGACATAGCCGGCACAGCACTCAAAGATAAGGAAGCGGGGATTTATTCCTATGGCGCCACGGGAGTCGGAGTGCGGCTATTAACCTCTTTACTCAGAGAAATGGAATAGGAGCAAGCCTATGAAAGCATTTTCAAGACACCGTTGGCTGCTGGGCACTCTCGTCCTGATGGTTTTGCTTTCCTGCAAGACCAAGACGACTCAGGAAAAACCTCTGATCGTAGTCTCGATTTACCCCTACGAGATCCTCCTGAGGGAGATGCTGGGCAACGCTGCAGACGTGGTGAGCATTATTCCGCCCAGTGCCTCGCCCCACGATTGGTCGCCCAATCCCTCCAATCTCAATGCGATCAACAAGGCGACCCTGATCATCACCAATGGTCTGGATTTGGAACAGTCCCTGGTCCAGGCTTTGAAACAGCACAGCGCCAATCATCTGATTCTGGCAGAGATGATCGAGGTCCATCCAAACCACATGGAAGCCGATGAACACGGACACGATATTGATCCCCATATCTGGACTTCACCGCGCTATCTGAAACAACTGGTGGCAGCCCTCGAACCGCGCTTGCAAAAGGAATTCCCGCTCTCTGCAGATTCGATCGCCGCTGCGGGACAGCGCATAATCTCCCAGCTCGACAGCATTGATGCTCAAATCAAGCAGGATGTCGCATCCTATGAGGATCCGGCCATCATCACCTATCACAACAGCTTCGGTTATTTCCTGGATGAGTATGGCATCCGCCATCTGGCCTCGGTGCAATCTTCACCCAGCAAAGAGCCCACGCCCAAAGAGCTGAGCAACCTGGGCCGATTGATCAAAGCAAATGGAATCGAGGCTATCTTTGTGGAACCACAGATGAGCCAGCGTTCAGCCGAAATCCTGGCCAAGGAATTCAAGCTCAAAATACTGATTCTGGATCCGATTGGAAACAGCCTGGGAGCCGACACCATCGGTGATTTCCTGCTGGTCAATTGGAAGACGATGAAGCTGGGATTGAAGCCCAAGCTCGCCACGGCTGAATGATAGAATTTAAAGACATCAATTTCCGGATGGGCAGCAAGCTCGTTCTGGAAGACATCAACCTGCAGATTCAGGATGGGGAGTTCGTTGCCATCATCGGTCCCAATGGAGCCGGTAAATCATCTCTGATCAAGATCTTGCTGGGTTTGGTGGAGCCCACCAGCGGCTCGGTTTTCATCGATGAAGTCCCCCATCGCCAATGGCTCAAAGAGCACAGCATCGGCTACCTGCCCCAAAGGGAAGAATACGACCGGAATTTTCCGGCTTCGGCTCTGGAAATAGTGCTGCTAGGCCTTGCTGCCACGGTGGCTCCGGGGCATCGCTTCAAACGCGAACACAAACAGAAAGCTCTGGATGCCATGAAGCAAACCGGCACCGCACATCTGGCCAAAAACCCGATTGGAACCCTCTCCGGAGGTGAATTCCAGCGCATCTTGCTCTCCCGCGCCATCGTCTGTGAATCCAAATATCTCATCCTCGATGAACCGGAAGCCAGCATCGATCGCGTGGGCGTCGCCAGCTTCTTTGCGCTGCTAAAACAGCTCAATGTGGAAGGCCGCACCATCATCACCATCTCCCACGATCTGCACACGCTCACCGATTATTGCAGTTTCCTGGTCTGTCTGAACCAAAAATTGCATTGCCACACCCAGACCGAGCTGCTCTCATCAGAGATCATCCACAAAACCTTTGGCGAAAGCGTCCATCTGATCGAAAAGGACTACTAAAGCATGTTTGAATTTCAATTTATGCTGATCGCGCTCGGGGGAGCTCTGCTCTCCGGATTCAGCCTGGCTTTATTTTCGCCTTTTGTGACGCTGCGCCGCATCTCTTATATGGGAGAAGCGCTTTCGCACATTGCGTTTGCAGGGATCGCCATCGCTTTGGTGATGGGCTGGAATATGGGAATCACCAGCCTGATTTTCGTCTCCTCCATAAGCCTCGCAATCGGATATCTATCCCGCACGAAGCGTATTGATGAGACCAATTCGATCACTATTTTCCTCTCGGTTTCGATGGCGCTGGGTATTATCCTGATCTCCCTCAAACGAGGCTACACCTTCGATCTGGCCTCCTATCTCTTTGGCAACGTGCTGCTCATCAGCCCCGGAGAATTGCTCCAGCTGGGCATCCTCAGTCTGGTCAATCTGGCGTTCATCCTTTATTACTACAAAGAGCTCTTTTATCTCACCTACAATATGGATATCGCCAGGGTTTACAGGGTGCGCACCGAGCTGGTCAATGGCATTTTTTTGGTGTTGCTGGCATCCAATATCGTGATCAATCTGAAGAGTGCAGGCATCATCCTGGTGAGCGCGCAACTCATTCTGCCAGCGGTGATTTCAGCTAATTTCTCCAATCGCTTGCACGTCCGGATCATGCTCTGCGTGGTGATTTCGCTGATCAGTGCCTTCTGTGGTTTTCTGCTCTCCTGGTGGATGAATCTGCCTACGGGAGCCACGATTGTGATCTTCGAATTTATCCTCTATCTGCTCAGTCAGCTCAAATCCAAGCGCTGATTCTATTATGAAGATTAGACTTACACGTGCCAAAGCCCTGCCAGCCATACTGATAGCGCTGGTATTTACCTGCCTGATCTGGCAATTTGGAGAGGTGAAAATCCAAGGGCTGGGTGAAGAGCTGGTGCAGAAAGTTTCCGGGAAGCCGGTCAACCAAGTGCAAAAGTATGATGCGCAAGGTGTTCCCTATCAGCTATATCGCGTGCACGGCCCTCGCTACAATCCTTTGTTTATCGCCCGCGAAGCCCAAAGCCTGAGCTCCAAACCTGATCAGATCAGTAAGACGCAATTTCGGATGCTGAGTGATTGGTTGCTGGCCCACAGCGTGACCCGCGATTCTATGCTCGTCTGTTACTACAGCTTTGATCTGCCGGATCAGAAACTAAAAGCTCCGTGGCCTTCAGCCCTTTCCCAGGCAGTGATGCTGAACGTTTTTCGAAACCGTGCTGTAATGGATCGGGACCCCGTTTGGGTTCACCATACAGTTGATATTTTCCGCAGTCTTTACCCCGATTCCGGGATCAAGGTTTCCAGCCGGATTGCCCCGGGCCAGATCTGGTGGTGGGAATATCCGGGACCAAAGCCCGATTATGTGCTCAATGGTATGATCTCCGTGTTGTTTGAGCTCTGGGATTATCATCTGGCCACCGGAGACACCAAGGCTGCTGAGCTCTTTGAACAGGGCTACCAGGCTGTGCTGCAAAAGCTTCCAGAATTTGATAATCATGGCTACAGTCGCTATCGGATCGGTGGAGAAATGGCGGGACGCGTCTATCACCAAAAGCATATTGAGCAGCTCAAACGCCTCAATGCCATCAAAAGCGATCCCATCCTCATCAAATATTACAAAAGCTGGAAACTGCACGACAACCTGCCCCTGCCCTGGCAATTCCTCTTCAATCCTCGGTTCTGGCGCATCCTGGGCTTTATGCTCACCTGGCTGGGACTTTCCCTATTCGTGTTGATCATGGCCTCTGCTCTCGCGCTTTTGTTTCGCTAAAGCTGCCTGTTACTTGCACTGGTTCAACGCCGGCTTATCTGGTGGTCTGCTCCCGCACATCCCCCTGCTGGCAGGGCATGACCTGGAGATGACTGGGAGCTGACAGGGATTAGGGATTAGGATCCTACACGTCTCGTGTAGGCGAAAAGAAGGTTCGGAGGGAACAGCAAGGCTTTTTCACGTGCACACGAGACGTGTGCAATCCGAAGGAGCACGTTTTCGGATCCTACACGTCTCGTGTAGGCGTAAAAGAATAATCTGTCGCGTTAATTCAGTCTCGCCGCTTACCTCACTCGGGTCATAAACTCTTTCACACGCTTGGCTGAAATAGGATTGGACCACGGGCCTTCTTCCTTGAAATGTGAACCCACGATAAATCCATCTGCCAGAGGGAGGTAGGCCTGAATATTATCTGCGGTGAGTCCGCTTCCGATCAAGAGCGGAAGTTTCACGCTTGCGCGCACAGCTTGGAGCTCTTCTAAATCCGCTGCTTTGCCTGTGCTGCTGCCGGTCACGATCAAGCCATCTGCCAGGAAAAACTCTGCGGCAGAGGCAGTTGCAGCGATATCGACATCGTTGGTGATGCTGTGGGCACTGTGCTTCTTTTTGATATCGGTAAAGATCATAATATCTTCTGCATCAATGGCTTTGCGATAGCGCAGCAGCTCTCCGGCATCGCTTTCCATAATGCCTTCATCTGCTACATGGGCAAAGACGAACGCTTCTGCCCGGATGAAATCAAGCCTCGCAGCTTTGGCCACGGCAAGGGCAGCAAAGTTTGCTCCAGCCAGGATTTGGATCCCCAGCGGTAGAGATGTCGTTCGCTTCAAAGCACAGGCAACAGCAGTCATTGCACAGCTTATTTCCGGGCCCAAGTCCCTCTTCAGATAAGGGATGTCGTGCATATTCTCGATGAGGATGGCATCCAGGCCCAGCCGTTGATAGAGCAGGGCTTCGGTGATTGCGGCATTGATGATTTCCTGGATCGAAAAGCGATTGAGGGGCGTTCCGGGTAGGGCTTGCACGTGCACCATCCCGATGATGCGTTTAGACTCGAAAAAGCCGTTCATAAGCTGCTCCCCAGGATATCATCCAGGATCTTGACTGCATCGCAGATAAAGCGGTCGCAATAGCTTTGGGACATCCCGCACTCTTTCATCAGGTGGCGGTTTGCCTCGATCGAAAGGTCCATATCGAGCAGCCGATAACAATCCGTCTCTGCATTGAGGGCTTTGAAAGCATCCATGAATTCTTTAACCATCTGCTTTTGCTTATCTTTGCGCTGGGGCGGATCTTCGGGTGTGTAGCCGCAGGCCAGACCCAGCACCATGACCGCACCTGTGATAGCACCGCAGGTCTTGCCTTCGCCCATACCTCCGCCAAATCCGGACGCGATCCGATCGGCTATTTCGAGAGGGAGATTATAGTCTGCAGCATATTGACGTAATACGCTGTGAGCGCAGTTGTAGCCTGCACTGTGGTCGATTACGGCTTGGGATAATCTGGCGGCTAAATCCATATTAAGGCTCCTTATTCTATGGTATAAAAAAACCGTGGGGAACACCGGGCGGTGTCCCCACGACTCGGAGGGCATTCTATGTAGGGTCTGTAGGCTGATGATAATATAGGTGTTTACCAGCCATATGCAAAATCAATGTCATGCCAGAAGCACAAGTATTTGCCAGACTCTCAATTACGGGGTCGTTAAACCAAGGCGTTCCTGACGGTAGCTGTTGTCCTGGATTCTTTGCCACCACTGGCGGTTTTCCAGATACCAGTTCACCGTCTTGCGGATGCCGGTTTCAAAAGTTTCAGACGGGCTCCAGTTCAGCTCCTGAGCCAGGCGGGAGGCGTCTATCGCATAGCGGAGGTCGTGACCGGGACGGTCTGTCACGTAAGTGATTAATTCCTGGTAGCTTCCAAGCTTGGTGGAGGGCTCCATCTCGTCCAGAATCCCGCAGATGATCTTGACGATATCGATATTGGTCATCTCGTTGTTGCCACCGATATTGTAGGTTTCGCCGATTTCGGCTTTGCGAATCACGGTGAGGATAGCTTCGCAGTGGTCATCCACAAAGAGCCAATCCCGCACGTTGAGCCCTTTGCCGTATATAGGTAAAGGTTTGCCATGAATGATATTATGAATACATAAAGGGATTAATTTCTCAGGGAAATGGAAGGGACCGTAATTGTTAGAACAATTGGAAATAATTACAGGTAATTGGTAGGTATGATAGAAAGCACGGACAAAATGATCTGAGGCGGCTTTGGAGGCTGAATAGGGGCTTCTTGGATCATAAGGTGTTTCTTCTGTGAAAAAACCTTCATCTCCCAGGCTTCCATACACTTCATCAGTAGAAATATGATAAAATAATCTCCCCGTCATATCTTCTTTCCAGGCTTCTTTTGCTTCCTGCAACAAGGTGGCTGTGCCCAAAACATTTGTTTTGACAAAAGATAAAGGATCCGTGATTGACCGGTCAACATGGCTTTCTGCAGCACAGTGCAATACGCCTGTAAAGTTATATTTCCTAAAAAGCTCTTTTACCAGTTGCAAATCCCCGATGTCACCTTTTACAAAAGTATAATTAGGCTTTTCTTCTATATCCTTTAAGTTTTCTAAATTACCTGCATAAGTGAGTATGTCAAGGTTAACGATATTATATTCAGGATATTTATTTACAAATAACCTGGTAAGATGTGATCCGATAAAACCGGCTCCCCCGGTAATTAAAATCGCCTTGTGCATACATTTTCATTTATAGTGAGCAAAAATATTATATAATAGTGGTATTAGGTATTTAAAAATTCGTACCCGCTTTAGGTCAGATAAATTCCCGGATAATGGTAACGATTTCCCTGGAGGCATTGCCTGTTCCATATAAATTAACTTTATAATTCCCATATGGCTGCTTCAATATGTACTTTATTTCCTCCAGGTTTTCAAATACAAGGGTATTCCATCCGTTTTCCAGGGTTTCAGTCCATTCTGTTTCACTCCTTATAGTAATGCATTTTTTTTGCAGCATGTAAGCTTCCTTTTGCATTCCTCCACTGTCGGTTATGATGGCCTCTGCAAATTTTTGATAAGACAAGCTTTCCACATAACCTACAGGTTCAATAAAATGAATATTTGGATAGTTAGCGGCTTCCAGGCCAAAATCTTTCATTCGGCTGCCCGCCCTGGGGTGCACGGGAAAGATAACCGGGTTGTCCAGGTCATTCAACTTGTCGAAAATGGTAGAAAGCCTTTCCTTAGCATCTGTATTATATGGCCTGTGCAACGTTGTAAAATAATAAGGGGAATCATATAGCTTTTTTATTTTATCCCTAACCAAATGTAATGTGTCACACATTACATCACCGCTTAAAAAAATTCCTTCATGAATAATGCCTTCTTTTGCCAGGTTCTCGATAGCCCGCTGAGTGGGACAAAACAGCAAAGTTGAAAATTCATCAGCCACAATTCTGTTTACTTCTTCTGGCATGGAGCGATTAAAACTGCGTAAGCCGGCTTCTATATGAATGATTGGAATCGCCATTTTTGCACCTACCAATGTGCCGGCAAGGGTACTGTTGGTGTCACCATATATTAATATAGCATCCGGTTTTTCCCGGGTACAAACCTTTTCTATCTCTGTCATCATAATCCCTGTTTGCTCGCCCTGGCTTTTGCTTCCTCCAATATTAAAAAGGAAATCGGGTGGTGCAATATTGAGTTCATTAAAAAAAACCTCGCTCATGTTTTTATCATAATGTTGACCGGTATGAAGCGTAAGGGAATTAAAATATTTCTGTAATTCCATTTGCATAGGAGCATGTTTAATAAATTGGGGTCGTGCACCTATGATAGAAATAATCTTTTTCAAATTAAGAAGTTTGTATATTTAAGAACCACAAATTAAAGTGTATTTTTTGGCATTTGGTTCTCGCTGGCTGTTAAAGACGTATTTTAGACACAATTGATTAAAAGATTTTGTGTAATTATTATATATAAATAATCATCATAC
>CAJDWJ010000148.1_pt1 | contig 12799 bp, 11 predicted proteins | sample 7391551 | NCBI WGS metagenome assembly CAJDWJ01 (sample SAMEA7055723, study PRJEB34461) | soil metagenome | biome: terrestrial ecosystem; feature: Peninsula; material: soil | place: Antarctica | collected 2016
TGGATGCTTATCCGGATAACACGCTTGATGATGTGGAAAGCAACGCCTGTCCTACCTGTGGTAGTTGTTCAGGGATGTTCACCGCCAACTCAATGAACTGTTTGACCGAAGCACTGGGCTTGTCAATGCCGGGTAATGGATCACTGCTGGCCACCCACCGCGATCGCGGCGCCCTGTTCCTGGAGGCTGGTAGAGTGGTGGTCGAGTTGGCCAGGCGCTACTACTTTGAAGATGACGACAGCGTATTACCAAGATCAATTGCCACATTTGAGGCGTTCAGCAACGCGATGGCGGTCGATATCGCCATGGGCGGCTCCACCAATACGATCTTGCACCTGTTGGCGGCCGCTCAGGAAGCTGAAGTTGACTTCACTTTAAGCGACATAGATACGATGTCGAGGCGCATCCCGCATTTGTGCAAAGTTTCACCATCCAGCCACGACTATTTTATGGAAGACGTGCATCGTGCCGGCGGCATGATGGCGGTTATGGGTGAATTGGAGAAGGGCGGTTTGCTTAACAAAAACGTGTCGATGGTGCACAGCAAAAACCTCGACGAAGCGCTGGCCAAATGGGATATCGGTCGCAGCCAGGAGGCCGCTGCAATACGTTTGTTTACAGCGGCTCCAGGTGGCATCCGTACCACCCAGCCGTTCAGCCAGGACAATCGCTGGGAGCTGGATCTGGATCGGGAAAAAGGCTGTATTCGCTCGCTGGAGCACGCCTACAGCACGGAAGGCGGGCTGGCCGTTCTCTATGGCAATCTGGCGGAAAAAGGCTGTATCGTTAAAACCGCTGCGGTCGCCGGGTCCATGTATCAGTTCAGCGGCAAGGCGCGCGTTTTTGATGAGATGGAAGTTGCTGACGATGCCATCCGCAAAGATGAAATTAGTCCCGGTGATATCGTTGTTATTCGCTATGAAGGACCACGCGGCGGGCCGGGCATGCAGGAAATGCTGACACCAACCATGGCGATCAAGTCCAAAGGGTTGGGTGAAGCCTGTGCCCTGATTACTGATGGCCGCTTTTCCGGTGCAACAGGTGGTTTATCTATCGGGCATGTCTCGCCTGAAGCTGCTGCCGGCGGATTGATCGCCCTGGTCGAAGAAGGTGACACGATTGAGATTGATATTCCGGCACGTCGCATTAACCTGAAAGTTGAGCAGTCGACCCTGGATGCTCGCCGGGAGGTGCTGGAAGCCAGTGAACACGGCTACCGTCCACCTGCGCCGCGACGCAGACGCGTGAGCCAGGCCCTGCGCGCTTACGCAGTTTTCGCCAGCAGCGCTGATACGGGCGGTGTGCGCGACCTCTCAAAGGTTGAGGGGGCCTGAAACCGGCATGTCGCGTCTGGCAAAAGCCCTGAATATTGAGGATCTGCGCAAGCTGGCGCGCAGCAAGTTGCCGCCAGCGCTGTTCGGTTATATTGACGGCGGCGCCGACGATGAATTGCTGGTACGCGGCAATTCCAGTGCCTTTGATCGCGTCAGGTTGTTACCGGAATATCTTGTTGATGTGTCCGACATCGACCTCGGTACCGAAGTACTGGGACGTAAAATCTCCATGCCGTTGTTGCTTGCACCCACCGGCATGTCCCGCTTGTTCCATCACGATGGTGAAACGGCTGCTGCTAAAGCTGCGGCCGAGGCCGGCACTTATTACTCATTGTCCACGGTGGGCGCCACCACCATTGAAGATGTGGCGGCGGCATCGGATGGGCCCAAGTGTTTCCAGATTTATGTGATGAAAGACCGTGGTCTGACGCGCGAATTTATCCAGCGATGCAAGGACTCAGGTTTTGATTCATTGGCATTGACCGTGGATATTCCGGTTGCCGGTAATCGTGAACGCGAACAGCGCAGTGGCTTTTCCATGCCGCCAAAGCTCACACCAGCGTCGCTGGCCGGCTTTGCAATGCGCCCCCGTTGGGTGTATCGGGCGCTGACACACGAACGCCCCATATTGGCCAACGTGGCTCACAAGATCGCCGACGGAAGCTCCCAAAGCACCTCATTGATGGCTTATATCGCCAAGCAATTCGATCCTTCTGTGAGCTGGAAGGATATGGAGTTCATGCTCCAGGAATGGGGCAAACCGTTTGCTATCAAAGGCATACTGTCACCGTTAGATGCCAGGAAAGCCGTGGATATCGGCGTGTCTGCAATCTTTGTTTCCAACCACGGCGGCCGGCAACTGGATGGTACGTTATCGGCCTTTGAGGCGTTGGGCCCGATTGTGGATGAGGTTGGCGGGGAGTGTGAAATTATTTGTGACGGTGGTATCCGGCGCGGCACCCATGTATTAAAAGCCCTGGCACGTGGTGCCACAGCCTGCTCGATGGGTCGTCCCTATCTTTATGGCCTGGCTGCAGGTGGTCAGGCAGGCGTTGCCAGAGCGCTGGAAATTTTACGTAGCGAGATAGCACGGGATATGGGCTTGTTGGGTGTGCGCAGCGTTCGGGAAATCAGCAGCAAGCACATTGTCTGAACAAGTCACGACGAGCAACTCTGTTCAATCACCCGCTTTATGCTTCCGACAGTATCATTCAACCATCAGGTTTGTTCTTTCGCCAGATTTATTCCGCCGCCAGGCCCGCCTTGATTTCAGCCAGCTGCATCGCTTCCAGTGCAGGGTCTTCAAACACGTAGACCGCTTCGGGTTTGGTCACATAAACGGGCTGTGCCACATCCGGCGTCGCCAGCAACTCATCTATCACTTCGGTCAGACGTTGTGTAAATGAACCTTCACCGCCGTTATCCAGCCATGCCTGTTGAAACAGGGGTTGGTAGTGCTGGTAGAGGTTCAGCAGGTCCGCACTATCGGTTTTTTGTAGCTCCTGCACATAGTCGTCGTAACGGGCATAGTTGTCTTCGCTCAATATGAGTTGATCACCATCGCTTGCGACGATCATCTTGCCACCAGCAGGCTTAAGCGGATTGATTAACGGTGGAACCTGCCGGGAGGTGAGGCTATCGAACATAGAAACCATTCGCGAGATAACCTGATCTTTAACCAGGTATTTATTTACAACATCCGGCCCGAAAACAGCCACCAATGACCCGGCAAGCTGTGGGTCGCTTGCATTTAATGGCGGTAACGGTTCGACGGCGACTTCCGGCTCCGGCTCTACCGCCTTTTCATCCAGAACAATGGCGTAAGGTTCCAGGGCGGTGCCTTCATCAACCTCTACTGCTTCGGATACTAAAGCGGGTGACGTCTGCTCAACGGCGATTTTGTGAACCGGATCCGGCTTTTTGGTCAATGCATACCAACCCGCGCCGGCGAACAGGACGGCAAGCAGTAAATATGGCGCCGCTTTTCTCATTCTGAAATGTTCCCTGCTGTTTTAATGTATTGATTGTGACCACTTTTATGGCTAAGCAGTTCCTGCATCCGGGCAGGAAAAGCTTGTGCCTTTCACTGGCCTGGTATATTTCCTGCCCCGAAAAATACTAAATAGCTATCAGGATTATTCAGGCAATTTTAAACCAACCACTTCCCACATTAACACGAGATTGTCTTTTTTTGATGGCATTTTTATCAGGGCTTTACAAATTTCAGGGTAAACCGGTCGGTGTTACCCGTGACCGTTTTGCGACCAACCTCGTAGCGCAGCTCGTCATCGGCGCGATAGTTCAAAGTTGAGTAGTCCACCAGTTTAAAACCAGCCGCCTGAATTTCCTTGATCGCCATAACCGGGTCGACACGCCGGCCATTTTCTGCTGAATCAGGCTCCATGTGACGGCGGGTATGATCAACCACGGCATAAATTCCGCCGGGTTTCAGAGCATCAAACACAGCTTTATCCATCGCTGCCCGACCTTCAACGCTGAAGTTATGATAGTTACGGAACGTCAGGACCATATCGGCATCGGTTACGCCCAGGCCAGCATTTTCCAGCAGCATGCCGCCGCCACCCTCAGGAGAGTACATCTTTGAACTCTCAGCCAGGACTGTAACGTCTTCAAACCCGGGTTGGGTATACAGTGACCCCGCAAGCCCGGCAGTGCCGTAAGCTGCGTAAAACTTGCCTTTGTCTTTTACCGCCGGCACCAGCAATTTGCTGTACCAACCACCGCCCGGCAGCAACTCGATGATGGTCATGTCATCGCGCAAACCGAAGAACTCGAGCGTTTCCACCGGCCGGCGATTTCGGTCACGGGCTTTTTCAGCGTCAGTACGAATATCAGAATCCATCGCAGTTTTGAGTTTATCTTTGACGACGTCAAAGTCATCCGCAAACGCATAATTGGCCGACAACATTAATAGCGCAATCAGTAAATATTTCATATCAGAATCCTGTTAATAAAAGTGTTTTAGCATACTGGATTAAGGTTGTTTTTGTCAGCGACTTTCGAGCGTGGCAATTCTGTCCAGCAGATCCAGCGCCAGTGCCGCACCGGCAAGATTGACACCCAGGTCACGTTGCAGGTGAATGGCTGTTTTAACCCGGCGCAGGCTGGTTAGCGTAAAACGCCATTGCTCAACCTGGCTACCAATCGGGTCCAGAATGCCTTCTTCTACCAGCAAGGTGATGGTTTCAACCTCGACCGTACAACTTCGGCACAGGTCATCGACAGTGACCAGATCATAGGCTTCGAGCACCTGTCCGCTCAGTGCATTCCCGGAATCAGACCGCTCAATTGCGGGCTTTTTGCGATCAGCCATCAGGCCACCTCCAGCTTCGCGCGCGGATTGAAGACAACCTCGTCCCGCATCTGCTCGTATAGCTTACGGGTGTTGTCATCATCGGCGGGGGGCAGGGCAATTTGCATCACCACATACAAATCACCCGGTATTTTGGAAGGAATGCCACGACCCTTTAAGCGCAGTTTCTTGCCGGCCTGAGAATTGGCCGGGATTTTCAAATCGATAGCACCTGCCGGGGTTGGCACTGTAATTTTGGCGCCCAGCGCAGCTTCCCACGGTGCCAGCGGCAGCTCCAGATAGATATCCGCACCCTCTGACCGGTAATGACGGTGAGGTTTAAACTCAACTTCGAGATACAGATCGCCCTTTTTACCACCCCCGTGACCGGCGGCCCCTTGTCCGCTAAGACGAATCTGCTGGCCTTGTTTAATACCTTTGGGGATGCTGACCTTCAAGGTGCGTGGCCGATTTATTACGCGTCCATCTGCACCCGTTTCCGGCATTCGCAAAGAGATTGAGCGGGAAGCACCGTTAAAACTGTCTTCCAGATCAATCAGAATTTTTGCATGATGGTCTTCGCCCTGCATCTGAAACCCCCGCTGTCTGCTTCCAGTGCTGCGCCCCTGGCCAAACAATGATTCAAAAAAGTCGCTGAAATCTTCGGTGCTGCCGCCCGCATTCTGGCCACCACCCCGGGCGCCGCGGGAATCAAAGCCACTTGCATCCCAGCCCGGTGGCGGTTGGAAGCCCTGCTGAGAATTCCAGTTGGAGCCCAATTGATCATAGGCGGCACGCTTTTTCTTATCTTTCAGAACCTCGTAGGCTTCGCCGACTTCTTTAAACTTGACTTCAGAGTTCGCCTCTTTACTCACGTCGGGGTGGTACTTGCGTGCCAACTTTCGATAAGCACGCTTGATCTCAGCGTCGGTCGCCTTTTTGTCGACACCCATGATGTCGTAATAGTCTTTGTATTCCACTAATCCGTATCCCGCTGCTCTATTTCTGCTGCTCTAATTCTGCCGCCCTGATTCCGAACCACTTGTCCGACCCGGCGCTTCACCGGAAGGCCGGATCAATCACATTACAAATCAATAGGACGGTTTGGCCTTTTCCTTGACCGTATATTCCTCGGCCTCTGCTTTGGTAAGCTGCTGGATTTTGATGGTCCAGTCTATAAGGTTTGCATCCACCTGCAAGCGATAGCGCCCACCTTCATTGAACATCTTCACGCCATTGTCCACCCATTTGGTGGTCGCCACTTTGCCAACGTACGCACCACCGGGCGAGGTTTCCAGGGTCAGCTCAAACGCCATTGTACCGGGATAGTCACCACGTGTACGCCAATCGATAATCCATGGCGCCTGAACCTCAAACTCGGTCGTGGTTTTACTGTCCCGGCCAGTGAACTCTTTTACCAGTTCAGCCGCGCTGGCGACAGAAACCATGCCGGAAAATCCGATCAAAGCAGCAATAGAGAAAGTTCGTAACAGTATCTTTCCTGCTGCAGGTCGAAAAGTAGTTTTTGTCATGATATTTCTCCAGATAGTCGCTTGAATATTAGTACGGTGTCATCAGGCAAGCAAATCAGCGCGCGCCGCCCTGCACCCCAGATACTATGACAACTGATTCACAGATGGGTTTATTGCAAAGCTAACTTCCGACTTTGCTGTTGATCCAGTTTTCAATGTGGGTGCGCAAGGCAGTCAGGGGAATGGTCCCATTTTCCAGAATACGGTCATGAAACTCGCGTATGTCAAAGTTATTACCCAGCGTATCTTCTGCCAGTTTGCGCAGTGCCAGTATTTCCAGGCCACCTGAATCATAGGCAGTCAACTGACCGGGCAAAATCGCGATGCGATCCACCATCTCACTGCCCTGCGATGCCGGAAAGCGACCTGCTTCCATCATATATTCGATAGCCTGCTCGCGCGTCCACCCCATCAGATGGATGCCGGGGTCTGCCGCCATCCCCCGTGCTGGCCAGGCGCGACGTAATATCGGACCGGTGGTGGTGGTGTACAAGCCCATTTCTTCGGCCAGACCTTCGGCATAGCGCGCCCAACCTTCCCCGGGCCCCGAAAACCAGACAATTTGCGTAATTGGATGCAGGCCTTCGATGGACTGCCCGACAGCCACTTGCAGATGGTGGCCCGGCCAGGTTTCATGGAACGCGGTCGACTCTGCACTGCCACGGGACTGATTTTCCGGTTCATATAAGGGAATTCTGTACTCGGCGGGGCGGCCAGCAGATGGAGGACGATAATGTGCAGACCGACCGGTGCCTTCTTCATGTTCATCAAAGGGGATGACCTCAACCGCCTGCTCTGGCATCACGGTCACCCAGCCGGGCATTTCCTGCCCGGCATCCTTGACACGTTGTTTGGAAAAATCCAGCAACTCCTGCTTACTGGTAAAGCGATCATTCGGGTCCGTCTTGGCCTTTGTCATGACCGCAGCAAAATCATCTAACCCATAGGCTGCCTGCCCGAGTTCAATTACCCTGGCTTTGTTCTTTTCCACGGTTGCCAGTGCCAACTCAAAAACTTCCTCACCGGAGCGATCAAGGGTAGTGTACGAACGTATCGAGGCGGCATAACAGGCCAGTCCGTCGGGATTTGCGGTTACTGAAAGCTCGCTTCTGGCTCTGGCCAGATAATCGCCTGCCAGATAATCACGATAGCGTTGTAACGCCGGGTAGATCTGCCCTGACACAAGCAGCCTGGTGGTATAATCAAATGCATCATCGGGATCACGACTGGCGGGCGAATAAAAAGGCGAGGATTCAAACTCCATGGCAAGCAGGCCGTCGACCTGACTAATGACACGACGCACCACTGATTTGGGTGCCGAATACCCCGCATTCAGCCCGGCTTTCAGATTTTCTATCTCCTGATTGACATAACCAGCCAGCTTAGCCCACCGCCGCAACGATTGTGCTCTCAATTCTGGTGTGCCCACCGGTTGTAATTGCGCCAGTGACGCATAGCTCGAGTGCCAACCACCCATCTGATTGACATTCCACCATTCGCTGTGACAAATCCGCAACGACAAATCTGCTTGCAACACTTGTGAAAGATATGCGTAGGTAATCCATTCCGGCAGGCCGGTGAGCGATTCGGGGTCTACCGACTCCAACTCCTTCAGCATTTCGTTTACTTCTAATTATGCCATCATGTCGAGCCAGTTCCAGGCCCGAAAAGTAGGCCACTTCCGGCTTGCTTTCCAGCGTTGTCTGGTAATAGCGATCAGCAATGCGGTTGACCCGCTCAACATCCAATTTTCTTTCAAGATCAGTTTTAACGGGACGGGTTACTTCTGATGCCGGCCCGGTAAAATCAGTGGCCTCACTTAAGGACTTGCCTGACTCAAGACTGGCCGATGGATGTTCGCAGGCGCCAATGGCCAACAGCAAAAGCCCGCAAAGGGGCAAAAAAACCGAACGGGATAATGTCATTTTTAGTCGCTTTATTCATAGCGAAGCGCATCTATCGGATTGAGTTGAGCTGCTTTGGCCGCCGGCACGATGCCAAAAATGACACCAACGCCTGCACAAAATCCAAAACTCAGTCCTACCGCCCACAAAGGTACGTGCGCGGCTGGAAAGCCCGGCAACAATGAGGCAACAAATACACCTACACCATAGCCGATGGCGACACCCACCAATCCTCCAATCATAGTGAGTGCAAGCGCTTCAATTAGAAACTGCAACAAAATATCCTGTCTCGTCGCCCCCAAAGCTTTGAGAATGCCGATCTCCCGGGTTCTTTCAGTTACTGACACCAGCATGATGTTCATGATGCCAATACCCCCAACCAGTAACGAGATTCCGACGATCCCCATTGAAACTGCAGTTACCATCTTAATGACATTATTAAAAGATTCCATCAATTGTTCAGCAGTCTGTACTTTAAAATCATCGGGCTGGCCTGCTTTCAGTTTATGGGTCTGTCGCAAAATACGTCGAATCCGGTCTTTAATCTCTTCCTGACGGTTCATGTCATTAACCAGCAATTGGATCTGAATATCCAGATCCCGTGAGGTACCCATGATGCGTTTGGCGGTGCTATAAGGCAGCAGAATGTAGTCGTCTTGCGAAAAACCCAGCAACTCGCCACGCTTCTCCAGAACACCGATCACTTTGCACCATTCATTGCCTACCCTGAAAAATTCGCCGATCGGCTTGTCTGGCATTTCCAGGTTCTCCACAACATCAACCCCGACTACACATACCAGACGGCGTCTCACGTCGTCATCTGCGGTGAAAAACCGGCCATATTCCGGGTAAACACTATTAACGTCCAAATATCCCGGCCCAACTCCCAGAACCTGCGAAAAAGAGGTTGTCGAACGGTAACTGATGGCGCCACGACGACCGTCCTGTGTGTATAAAATCGGCGTAATTTCAGAAATTCCGTCGATATTGCGGGCAATTAGCTGCAAATCCTCATCTCGCAGCTTGGCGAAGCGACCCTGAAGCTGTTGCTTGAACGGGGTATAGGAACGAACCGTCAATGAGTTGCCGCCCAAGCCGGCGAACTGTGCATTAATCGTAAAAGACAGCCCCTGTACGATGGAGACGACTGCAATCACTGATGCCACGCCAATGATAATGCCCAGCGAGGTGAGCAGGGAGCGGAAGCCGTGAGCCCGAATAGACTCCAGTGCCGAGCGCAGGCTTTCAAGTAAAGCGAACACTATTCCTGATACTCCGCAACACTGGTGTCGGAGTGAATACTGCCGTCTTCCAGACGAATCACCCGTTCACAATAGCGTGCAATATCCGGTTCGTGTGTCACCATAATCACCGTTTGACCTTGCTCATGCAGCTTGTTAATCAGGGCCATAATCTCGCGACTGGTCTTGCTATCCAGATTTCCGGTTGGCTCATCAGCCAGCAAAATGGCCGGATCACCCACCAATGCGCGCGCAATCGCTACGCGTTGTCGTTGCCCGCCGGAAAGCTCATTGGGTTGGTGGTTCATGCGATCGGCCAGACCCACGCGCTCCAGTGCAGCGGCGGCAATCTCTTTGCGTTTGGCATATGCAATGCCGCGGTACACCAGCGGCTGCATGACATTTTTCAGGCTACTGGCGCGTGATAACAAATTAAAACTTTGAAAAATAAAGCCGATTTCACGGTTGCGCGCTTTGGCAAGTTCGACCTCATTCATGTCACCAACATTGGTGCCATTGAGAAAATAGTCACCCGCCGTAACCCGGTCCAGACAGCCGATGATATTCATCATGGTGGATTTGCCGGAACCGGATGCACCGATAATGGCAATGTATTCATTTTTCTGAATGCTCAGACTGATGCCATCGAGCGCATTGAGCACCTGATCGCCCATCACATAAGTGCGATAAACATCCTGCAAGCGGATAACCGCGCTATCGCTGGTTGAAGACATCATTGGTCCTTCAGGTCCTCCGCCAGATCCTCGCCGCTTTTCGCATTATCTTTTCTTAGCTCAACTTCTTCGCCGTCGAGTAAATCCCGCAGCACCCGGTAAGGACCAATGATGACGGTTTCACCTTCTTTCAGGCCATTTTTGATTTCCTGATCACTATCGCTGGAAATACCGACATCGACGTCTTTACGCATCGCTTTGCCGTCCTGCATAATAAATACAAATGCCTGCTCTTTGCCTTTGTCAGCTTTTTGCTCAACGCTTTCATCGTAGCGCACTGCCTGGACCGGCACTGCCAGTGTTTTGTTACTACTTTCAGTATAGATATCGGCACGCACGCTCATACCCGGACGGATTTTTAAATCATCCTGCTCATCAAGAAGAATTTTTACCAGAAACGACAAACTCTGCTGACCCGGCTGGGCACGGGCCACTGTGGCAATCGACTGGATGGTTCCTGATAACGGCGTGTCGGGGTAGGCTGCGGTAAACACATCGGCTTTCTGCTGGAGCCTGACCTGCGCAATATCCGCTTCGTCGACCTGCACTTCGGTCAGTGTTTCAGAAGGATCAGCAATCACCATCATGGTAGAGCCCGGGATATTGGTGGTGCCGGCAATCACGGTTTCGCCTTCTTTGGTGTCAACTTCGATCACTACACCATCAATCGGTGATGTGATTCTGGTCTTGTCCAGCAACTCCTCAGACTGATCTAAAGCTGCTTTGGCTTGTGACAGCGACTCCTCTAAAGAGCGCTGATCCACATGCGCCAGCGCCAGTTCGCTCTCTATCTGCTGAAAGCTGTCCTCGTCCACCAGTTTTTTGGCATACATGGTTTTCTGGCGATCAAAGCGCTCGGTCAGGGTTTTAATGAGCAAGCGCTGGCGCTCGATTGCAATCTGCGCAATCCGCACGCGCGCATCAGCCTGGTCCACCTGAGCTTGATAAGATTTCGGGTCCAGTGTGATCAAAGGATCCCCTGTTTTAACATGGTCACCTTCCACCACATGCACCTCAATCGCCTTGCCGATTACTTCAGAGCGCAGTTGTACCTGCTCTTTGAAAGCCAGCGTGCCGGAAGCCAGAATGGAGCTTTTGATTGTGGTGTATTCGACCTGCTTAACTTCGACCTGCCTGGCATTGCCGCCCGGGCCCATTTTAGATATCAAAGGCAGACCCACCAACAAAACTGCCAGTCCGATAAAAATCAGAATTTTTTTCATGCGGCTATTACCGTAAGTTCAGAGCGGCCCAGATGCCAAATATCAGCACCCAGGGAAGCAGCGCGACCAGCCAGGATTTTGCTGTTGAAACCCCCGTCCAGCGCTTGAAACCCACGGCGGTCAGGAAAATAACCCAGATCGTGGTCAAACTGAGGGCGGTACCCCAGGCTGCCCAGGTTTCACCCGGCTTGGCGTGCAACAAAAGGGCATTTAACGATAAAGGTTGTAGTTCTGTGGAGGACAACTGGTTATTGGGAGCCATTAAAATCACAACGAATGCGGCAATGGATGCAAAAATACCAACGAAATTGACCCAGGCAGAAAACGAGAACCATTGGCCAAAGGTGGTGGAGGCGCCCGCAGTTACTTTATTAACCAGATTCAAATAAACGGCCTGCAGCAAATAGAGTACCAACGTAAAAACCAGCACGAACGCCAACGAAATCATCAGGGACATTTTGGGTGTCATGAATTTCCGGATCTGGTCTGCAGCTTCTGCACGCTTTTCAGCCGGAACGCTGCGTATGGTTTCTTCTATCAACCACGGAAAATCAACCCAGTTATAGAAATAGATATATACCGCCAGACTCAATAGAACGTTGCTAGCCAGCGCCCACCATAACCACGATGTATGCTGCCTGATCTCATCGAATGCTTTGCCGGGTGATGCAATGATGTCCGTCATTGCGTTGAACACCGTGTAATCACTTCCACTCATGTTGACTCCTCCCTTGTTTGTGATACACGATCAGCTTGCGCCTCAGCGAGTAAAGTCTGACCGCGCCATCGGTGGTCTGCCAGAAATTATCCGCCAAGAAAATATCTCGCAACAGGGTCATAAGTCGTGGTTGGCCGGCACTCCTATAATTGGCTCTCGGGAACTATGCGCGCCATGAAAGCCTTGAACCTGAGCCACCAACTCGCTTGCGGCTCATGGGTTTCCACCACTTCAACGCCGTTAATATGGGTCGGGTCAATGACTACGCCTTTAATATGCAGGGTCATGCTTTCATAGGTTTTATCGCTCTCATCGGGCCGCTGCATAGCTTCATCGACCCGCGTTTCATACAACTCCACACCCGCTTTGATAATGTCTTTGCGATAACGGGCATAAGCACCGTGTACCGGCAGATGGTTATTGGAAGCCAGCGAATTGGTCAGAACCACCACCCGCACGCCCTTTGCCACAATAGATCCCCAAAACTCAACGCCGGCTTTTCCCGGAATAAAATACGGGGTTGCAATCAACACTTCCTGTTTGGCATCTCTGACCATTGATACCAGTTTTGTCACCAGCGTCTGATGAACCGGCGAGATGCTATTGAGCAACTTGTCAGGGTCGTCAGTGATGACTTCGCTGGGTCCAGCGTACAATTTGATCTTTTGTGCCCTCATCTCCTGCATCAATGGGCTGGACAGGGCACGGCCAAATATTGTCTCGCCGACTTCATCGGCACGCTTATCCACAGCAACACGCGCTGTTGCGAGATCGACGTTTTCCCGGCCGCTATCGAAGGC
>CAJDWJ010000030.1_pt1 | contig 12683 bp, 12 predicted proteins | sample 7391551 | NCBI WGS metagenome assembly CAJDWJ01 (sample SAMEA7055723, study PRJEB34461) | soil metagenome | biome: terrestrial ecosystem; feature: Peninsula; material: soil | place: Antarctica | collected 2016
ATTTGTTTTCGGTTTCGACCGGGATGAAACCGGTAGCAGACATTTGCTGGTTACAGTTCCGGATTCTGAGCCGTTTACACGCGACATCACTATTGCCAAACGCGATTACGCTATTGAGCGCGTAAATGGCCTGCCACCTTCCAGAGTTACACCGGACCCATCAGTTGCCAAACGAACAGCCAAAGAAGCAGCGATGGTTAGTAGCGCGCGGCGCCACCGTGACGCGCACGCCTGGTACGCTGATGGCTTCATCTGGCCCGCCAAAGGCCGCATAAGCGGCGTCTACGGCAGCCAGCGGATTCTTAATGGCGAGCCCCGCAGGCCTCACTTTGGCCTCGATATAGCCGCTCCTGCCGGCACCCCGGTTCAAGCACCGGCTGATGGTTTGATTACGTTTGCCAATCCGGACCTATATTTCTCCGGCGGCACCATTATTCTCGATCACGGTCAGGGATTGTCATCGACATTTTTGCATTTGAGTAAAGTGTTGGTGGAAGCCGGCACATTCGTCAAGCAGGGCGCTATTATTGCCGAAATAGGCTCCACCGGCCGCGCCAGTGGCCCGCACCTTGATTGGCGCATGAACTGGCTGGACCGGCGTGTAAACCCCGAAGTGCTGGTGTCATCGATGAGTCCGACGGTCGCAGAATGATGAGACTCGCTTGCGGAGCTGTTGCCATCAGCTTGGTGTGCCTGCTGACTGCTTGTAGCACGCCGGTTACAAAAGACCCCCTACCCTCTGATATCGTGGATTTTGCAGATCAGGCAAGCCAGCTCTTTAGCGAACTTCAGAGCTCGCTGCCCGGCTTTTACAGCAATTACACGCAGGTTATTGAAGCTGGCGGCTCAGAAGACAGCGTCACCGACCTGACTGTCATACAGCTGGCTACGCAGAAGGAAACGGTATTTCTTTTTGAGTCCCGCTTGCGTGGGGCTCTATCTGCAAGTTATGACCTCTATTTCGCCAAACTGAATCCAGAATCCAGGCAGCCAGAGTTACATTTTTCCAGAATGACGGGGAGTGAATTATCCATGTCCCTTGCCGAGACACTGGACACGGGCTGGAAGCGCGTAGAGCCCGGATGTGTCATTGCATTAGCGCCTTTTTATCGCCAGACACTAACGTCCGTTGATGGACAACTATTTGGGAAAAGCAACACCGAAACGTGCCTGTTTGATGATCCACTTCACGGCCGGATTTCCTTCGAACGCTCACTGAGCATCTCGAGTAACCAGATTGCCATGACTGAAGTAGAACTGAAACCCGGTGAGGTGATTGACCAATTCCCCATGGCCAGACAGTTTCAAAAACATCAGACCTATGAAGGCACTATCAGTCTCAACGCTTCAGTCTTGGCAGACGATATAAGATCATCAGGGTGGCAACAGTCAACAACTTTTAATCTCTACGACGATGGCAGGATCAGACATCCGTATGATTCTGAAATGAAGAATATGGATTATGCTGTCCGGCTGTCGCGATTACATTGGCGAGAGAATCAACCACCCTATTTGAAGTTGGAGATTGTCAATCTGATCTCCGGCGGCACACAAGCGTACAGCTGGTTTAGTCCGGAGTCCAAGCAGATCGATTGGGAGTTGGACTGGGTGAAAGTCCATTTAAGCGAATTGAGCCTGAATTTGGAGTAACGGGCTATTCCGAGCAGTATTTAAGGCTTCAAAGCCTGTGACCCTGACGCCAAAAGCCTCACTCGGTGTGACCCAGTCGAACCGGTGCGCCAGCTCCGGCAACATAACCACCGGGAATGCCTTTGGTGACCACTGATACCGCATTGTGGGGATGCAGGCTTTCATAATGGGTGCAACGCGCCCAGAAATCCAAAACACGCTCATCAGCATTCAACGCCGTTTGTACGCGCCGACCGGCATCTTCACAAAACATCAGATTGCTGCCGTTAAGCAAGGCAAAAGCCTGCTCATCTTCGCGTTTAACGGTGGCTTGAACCGGTGTTTGCAAGGCATCTTCCACCGCATCGATCAAGTCAACAATCGGAAACATCTCGAACGAAGGAGTTAAGCGTACACGCAACTCAGCTTCGCTGCGCTGGCTATGGGGTGTAGCAACCATGCCCCGCTCGGAACCTAACCATGCATGAATCTGCGCGTGGTCTACCGGCTTGCCTGCATCAAAATCTTTTTCAAACTGATTTTGAATCAACTGGCGGGCCAGGGCGGCGGAACAAGGACAGGTGCTGGAGTACAGTACCTGAAGACCCATTTCCAGGCTGAACTCCTGACCTTCCAGAATTCCAACCATCGACACGGGGTAACGACGCCAGCCGACATTGTCACTGACCAGCGCATTGCGACGAATCACATAATCAAAATCCACTCTGACCAAAGCGCGGTCACTCAAGCCTTTATGAGAATCCAGAAATGACACCAGCAACTTGCGTAAAGTGCATGGCGTTAGTGTACGCTCCTGAAACGCCTGATCCAGATGCAGATACAAGCGCGACATATGGATACCACGGGCCTCAGGATCGATCAGGTTGACGTACGCAGTAACACGAGCAGTAGACTGAATAAGGTTACCGTTATCATCCTCGATACGCACTGGCAACTCGATGTCATTCATCCCTACCCATTCGAGCTTGCCACTAACTGAAGCGTTGGCTTCATTGGCAATATCGGGCATCTCGTGTATTACGTTTTCAACTGGTTTCATATATTTAATTCTTTGGCTGACGGTTTATTTAAATTGAAATGCAATGATTTGGATATATCTGTTTTCAAGCACTTGAATTCAAGGGCTGGCCCAAAAATGTTATGATGATTATCCTTTATTGACCTACGGAATGCATCTTTCCTTACAAAACCCGGGCAACAATAACGTGAGTCCGAACGTAAGCCCGAACGTGAGCCCGCTTGCAAGGAGCGTGTATTGGTATCAAGGCCTTTCTCCATGGCAGTGACATTTTGTACAGACTAATCCTTTATCCTTTTGGCTTTTTCAGGTAATATGCCGCGGCCTTCGGGTATTTATACCTGCAAGGCTCTGAGTCGGGGCGTGGCGCAGCCTGGTAGCGCACTACAATGGGGTTGTAGGGGTCGGAGGTTCGAATCCTCTCGCCCCGACCAAAAATAACAAAAAGGCCGTCATTCTTGGCGGCTTTTTTGTATCTGGCTTTCTTGCCGGGTTGAACTTTCTTGCCGGCGCTGGCTTTCCGGCTAAAGCAAGCTTTTCGACCGGCACAAAAAAAAGCGCCCCGCAGCGCTTTTCTATTAAGTTGGAATGGTAATTGATGTTAGCGTTTCAGCGTTTGCAACACCTGTTCAAGTTCCATTCGTACCTGACGAATAATCTGATGACTACGACTCACATCATCGTGAGCACTTTCACCTTCGAGTTGTTGACGGGCGCCACCAATGGTGAACCCCTGCTCGTATAACAAGCTTCGAATCTGACGAATCATAATGACATCACCGCGCTGATAATAGCGACGGTTGCCACGTCTTTTTACCGGCTTGAGTTGCTCAAACTCCTGCTCCCAATAACGCAGCACGTGTGGCTTGACGCCACAAAGCTCACTCACTTCCCCAATTGTGAAATACCGCTTTGCGGGTATCGCGGGAAGATCTCTGTCAATCCCCGGGTTCAACATAGGCTTCTACTCTTGCACGTAGTTTCTGGCCGGGTCTGAACGTTACCACGCGACGCGCTGAAATCGGAATTTCCTCGCCTGTCTTGGGGTTTCTTCCCGGACGTTGATTCTTGTCACGCAGCTGAAAGTTACCAAAACCTGATAATTTTACGTTTTTGCCATTTTCCAGGGCAACCCGGATCATTTCAAAATATGCGTCCACAAATTCTTTGGCTTCACGTTTGTTCAAACCCACTTCGTCGAACAATTGATCAGCAATATCTGCTTTAGTCAGTGACATCATTAACCTCTAAGCTGTGCATTCAGTCGATCTTTCAGGCCAGAAACAATCTTCTGAACCAATTCGTCAACGACTTCGTCTGTAAGAGTGCAAGAAACATTCTGTAAAATCAAGCCAATAGCCAAACTTTTGTAACCTTTTTCAACGTTTTGGCCTGAGTACAGATCGAATAATATCAAATTTGTCAGTAAATCACCTGATAAATCAATCACATTCTGCTTTATTTCAGCAAAATTGATTGTTTCAGGCACGAGCAAGGCAAGGTCACGTCTGACTGACGGGAATCGCGAATAAATATTCGTGCTTGGTAATTCACGTTTTATAAATGTGGTTAAATCCAATTCGAAAGCCAACACAGGGTCTTTAATATCGTGTTGTTTCAGAATAGACGGGTGCACACTTCCAGCCCAGCCAATGTCTACGCCATCTATGGACACAACGGCCGCTTGGCCAGGATGCAACCAGGGTCGGGTTTCAGCGCGGAACAACACTTCGCCGCTTGTTCCACGTAACGCCAGCAAACGTTCCAGGTCGCCTTTCAGATCAAAAAAGTCGGTCTTGCGTGCTTTTTCGCCCCATTGTTCAGGTAAATAAGTACCGCAGACCACCGCGGCAACATGTAACGACTCCACCAGTTCGTCCTGCTGGTCGAATACCGTGCCGGTTTCAAACAGCTGCACCCTGTCCTGCTGACGCCGCATGTTTCTCGAAACAGTTTCGATTAAGCCGGGCAGTAAAGCCGTGCGCATCACTTCAAGATCTGCGCTCAACGGATTGGCCAGCGGCAAGGCACGTTCATGCAACCCGAAACCTTTCAATAATTCGCGGCTGGTGAAACTGTAATTGATAACTTCCTGATAACCAGTGCCAACCAGAGACTGCTGAATATTGCGCATGGAAACCAGAGATTCACTGATGACACCCGGATTCAACTTACCTGCGGGCAAAGCGGCTGGAATCTTATCGTAGCCAAATATACGTGCGACTTCCTCGATCAGGTCTTCTTCAATTTCGATATCGAAACGATCTGACGGGGCGGTCACCGCCCACACACCCTGATGAAGTTCAGGCTGCATCCGCAGGTCATTCAGGATTCGTGTTACGTCCGCCTCGGAAAAATCAAAGCCAAGCACCCGGTTCAATCGAGCATGACGCAATTTAACGACATTCTGAACCGGCAGATCGGCTTCAGACACGGCATGGCTCAATGGGCCTGCTTGACCGCCCACCATGTCCAGTAACAGTGCCGTAATACGCTCTATTGCTTTGACCTGACCCTGGGGGTCAACTCCACGCTCAAAGCGGTGTGAGGCGTCTGTATGCAAGCCCAGATCACGGGCTTTGCCGGAAATCGTCGCAGGTTTGAAGTAAGCGCTTTCCAATAAAATATTGGTTGTAGTGTCACTCACGCCACTGTCCAGCCCGCCCATGATGCCAGCCAGCGCCACCGGCCCGTTTTCATCACAGATAGCCAGCAGGGAACCATCGATTTCAACCTGCTTGCCATCCAGCAAAGTCAGCTTCTCACCGTCGCGGCCCAACCGGACAGTAATATCACCCTGCAGCTTGTCCAGATCAAAGGCATGCATCGGTTGACCCAATTCCATCAATACGAAATTGGTGGCATCAACCGTAGGGCTGATGCTGCGGATGCCGCTACGGCGCAAAGCTTCTACCATCCACAATGGGGTTTTGGCAGTGACATCAATTCCACGAATGATTCGACCCACGTAGCGCGGGCAATCTTCGCCGTCAGCAAGATTTACTTTAATTTTATCGCTGATGGTCGGCTTTACCGGGTTGATTTCAACAGCTGTTAAACGTGCCTGACAACTGGCCGCCACATCCCGTGCAATACCCTGAATACTCAGGCAATCCGCGCGATTGGGGGTTAACTCAACTTCGATGACCTGATCATCCAGCCCCAGGTATTCGCGCAGATCCGTTCCTAACGGCGCGTCAACGGGGAGTTCCATCAAACCGGCGTGGTCATCTGACAAGCCCAACTCACGCGCAGAACAAGCCATTCCAAATGACTCTACTCCACGCAGTTTGGCTTTTTTGATTTTAAAGTCAGGTCCGAGCCGGGCACCGACTTTGGCCAGCGGAATGACAATCCCGACTCTGGCGTTGGGTGCACCACATACCACCTGGGCTGTTTCATCTGCACCATATTCGATGCTGCAAACCTGCAATTTGTCTGCATCAGGATGGGGCCTGCAAGCAACAATACGCGCAACCACCACATCAGAAAAATTTGCTGCAACGGGCGTAATGGTATCAACTTCCAGGCCTGATCCGGTCAATTTATCCGACAGTTCATCAACACTGAGATCAATATCGACCCATTTTTTTAGCCAGTTCAAGCTGAGTTTCATCTATATGCTCTCAATGTTTTGGGCTCGATTTTGGGCTTAGTTTTGGGCTCGATTTCCTGGCTCGCTCATTTAGCTTAATCACTTGACGCAATTCATTCGGCTTTATCATCAGGCTTAATCGACCGGCTTAGTGAAACTGGCGCAAAAAGCGCAGGTCGTTTTCGAAAAACTGACGCAGATCAGTTACGCCATAGCGCAACATGGCCAACCGCTCAACACCGATACCGAAGGCGTAGCCCACATACTTTTCACTGTCGACGCCGCAAGCTTTCAATACATTGGGATGCACCATTCCACAGCCCAGAACCTCAAGCCAGCCAGGTTCCTCGCCATCACCTTTATCCCAGGCGATATCCACTTCTGCAGACGGCTCGGTAAAAGGGAAATAAGACGGCCGGAAACGCATCGCCAACTCAGTTTCAAAAAATGAGTTTACAAATTTCTGTAAGACGCCCTTGAGATCCGCCATGGTGACCGTTTCGCCAATCAGCAAACCCTCCACCTGATGAAACATCGGCGTATGGGTTTGATCGGAATCGCTGCGAAACACCCTGCCCGGCGCAATCACACGAATCGGTGCACCGGATTTGTTCAAGGCGCGTATCTGAACCGGCGAGGTGTGCGTGCGCAATAAACGACCATCAGCAAAATAGAATGTGTCGTGCATGGCACGTGCCGGATGGTGCGGCGGAAAATTCAATGCTTCAAAATTATAAAAATCGTCCTCAACCTCAGGACCTGTGGCTGTGTCGTACCCCAGTTGAGTGAAAATGTCGGAAATGCGTTGCAATGTGTGCGTAACCGGATGAATTCCACCACGAATCTGCCCACGACCGGGCAAGGTGACATCAATTTTTTCAGCGGTCAGCTTGGTATTTAAGGCAGAAGTTTCAAGTACGGTTTTGCGCTGGTTGATAGCATCCATCAGCTCAGCTTTGGTCACATTGACAGCTTGCCCAAAGGCTTTACGCTGTTCGTGTTCCATTGAACCCAGACTTTTCAGTAATGCAGTAACTTCACCTTTTTTGCCAAGGTAGTGAACACGAAGTTCATCCAGAGCAGACAATTCTTCACAGGCTGCGATATCCGCAATAGCCTGCTGTTGGATTTGCTTTACTGATTCCACCGATACCATCCCATTGGGAAGAGCCCTGCTCTTCTATATTTAATATTTTCAGGGCCGACACACGAACTTCTGGTGAGCCTTTAGACTTTTAATACAAGAAAAAGCGGGCAGTCCTGGGACCACCCGCTTTTCAGTCTATGCCAGGCTGGCTTTTGCCTTTCCAGCGAGAACGCCGAAAGCTGCAATATCATGAACCGCCAGGTCAGCAAGGACTTTACGATCGATTTCGATCTCAGCCTTGTTCAAGCCATCCATAAAGCGACTGTAAGACATGCCAAACTGACGCGCAGCAGCATTGATACGCACAATCCATAAACGACGGAACTGACGTTTGCGAGTGCGCCGATCGCGATACGCATATTGATCAGCTTTGATAACCGCCTGTTTAGCAACGCGATAGACTTTACTACGAGCGCCATAAAAGCCTTTAGCTTGCTTTAATACTTTTTTGTGCCGCGCTTTGGCGACAACACCACGTTTTACTCTAGCCATTTTCTGACTCTCCTGTTATGCGTACGGCAACATGCGTTTAACGGCTTTCTTGTCGGCAGCCGCTACTTCGGCGGTGCCGCGCAAGTTACGTTTACGCTTGGTGCTCATCTTGGTCAGAATATGGCTCTTGAATGCGAACCCGCGTTTAAAATTGCCTGAGGCAGTTTTCTTGAAACGCTTGGCCGCACCCCGATTGGTTTTCATCTTGGGCATGACTACTCCTGGTGGTCTTTCAAGACCTGTTAATGCGTTGCTTAAGCGGTCGGAGAAGTTTTTTCCGACTCTTTACCATTTGCTTAGTAACGCTTCTTCATTTATGACTACATTATTGCAGCCAAGGGTAAATTTTTACTGGTAATCCTTTATGGGTAATCTTCTATGGCTACCCTATATTGTTCAGGCCTTTTTGCTATTGATCATCATGGTCATCTGACGGCCTTCCATCTTCGGCATTTGCTCTACAACTGCCTCATCACCCAGGTCATCCCGGACTTTCTTCAGCATTTCTGCACCGAGCTCCTGATGGGCCATTTCACGGCCACGGAAGCGCAAGGTAATTTTGACTTTGTCACCTACTTCCAGAAAACGTCTGACATTTCGCATCTTGACCTGATAGTCGGCAATCTCGGTCCCCGGCCGGAATTTTACTTCCTTTACGTGGGTGACTTTTTGTTTCTTCTTTGATGCCTGGCCCTTTTTGGCCGTCTCAAACCGGTACTTGCCATAATCCATGATCCGGCAAACAGGCGGCTCTGAATTCGGGGCGATCTCTACCAGATCCATCCCTGCCAGTGTTGCCATTTCGAGCGCTTGCCCGACGGTTACGATCCCTGCCTGCTCTCCATCCTGGTCGATCAGTCTAATCTGCGGTGCAATAATTTCTGCATTGCGCCGCGTTTCTTTTTTTGATGCGATGTTAACTTCTCCCGCTAATTAATCTTTACGGCCCCGCCGGGCCACGTCACTTTCAAGGTGTTGGATAAATGTGTCAACCGACATACTTCCGAGGTCTTCACCTTCACGAGTACGCACTGCAACGGTGCCTTCTTCGACCTCACGATCGCCGATCACCAACAGATACGGAACTCTACTTAAAGTGTGATGCCGGATTTTAAAGCCGATCTTCTCATTTCTCAAGTCTAAATGTACCCGGAACCCTTGATTTTCAAGGGATTCGGCTATTTCTTTGCATCTTTCGTCTTGTTTGTCGGTAATATTCAGTACTGCAACCTGTTCAGGCGCCAACCACGTCGGCATTTTACCAGCATAGTTTTCAATCAGAATTCCGATGAAACGCTCAAGTGCCGCATTGCCATACCCGACCGATCGTATCTTTGAGCGAGAAATCGATCTTCGGACCATAAAAGGCACCATCGCCCGGGTTTTCTTTATAGCTGATACCCGTGCCTTCAAGCGCTGACTGCAACGCCCCTTCTGCCTGATCCCAGAGTTCATCAGAACCAATGCGTTGTTCAGGGCGCGTAGACAGTTCAACGATCACCTCTTCAAAACCAAAATCGCGATAGACGCTGTATAACAACTCCAGAAATGACGCTGCTTCTGCCTGAACCTGATCAGGTGTACAGAAAATGTGTGCATCATCCTGCGTGAAAGCACGTACCCGCATTAAGCCATGCAAGGCACCGGATGCTTCATTACGGTGGCATGAACCGAATTCCGCCATCCGCAAAGGTAAATCACGATAGCTGTGAATACCCTGGTTAAAAATCTGTACGTGGCAGGGACAGTTCATCGGCTTGATCGCAAATGTGCGTTCTTCAGAGCCGGTCAGGAACATGTTTTCAATAAACTTTTCAGCGTGACCGGACTTTTCCCACAAGGAAATATCGACGATCTCCGGCGTGTTTACTTCCTGATATCGAGCGGCACGCAAACGGTTGCGGATGTAACTTTTAATCTGGTTGTAAATAATCCAACCGTGGTCATGCCAGAACACCATGCCGGGTGCTTCTTCCTGAAAATGGAATAACCCAAGCTGCTTGCCAATACGTCGATGATCGCGCTTTTCCGCTTCCTCGAGATTGTGTAAATAAGTTTCCAGATCTTTGTTAGATGTCCATGCAGTGCCATAAACACGCTGCAACATCTCGTTTTTGCTATCGCCACGCCAGTAAGCGCCGGCAAGTTTTGTCAGCTTGAAGAAGCCGAGGTGCGAGGTATTGGGCACATGCGGGCCACGGCACAAATCAATAAACTCGGCCTGCTGGTAGAGCGACAGTTCTTCGCCTTCCGGGATCGACTCGATGATCCGGGCTTTATATTCTTCACCTTTCTGACGAAAGAACTGAATTGCCTCACCACGACCCATCACGGTTCGTTCAAGCGGCACGGCATCTTTAACCAGACGGCGCATTTCAGCGGCAATCTTATCGAGATCCTCGGGTGAAAAACCGGGCTCATAAGCGAAATCATAGTAAAAGCCGTTGTCGATAACCGGGCCGATAGTGACCTGTGCGTCAGGAAATACACGCTGCGTTGCCTGCGCCAGCAAATGCGCGGTTGAGTGACGGATGATGTCCAGACCTTCCTCATCCCTGGCCGTGATAATGCGCAAACTGGCATCGGCATCGATCTCATGGGAGGCGTCGACCAACTGGCCGTTTACTTCGCCAGCCAGGGTAGCCTTGGCAAGCCCCGGACCGATATCCGCGGCCACATCCATTACCGTAACGGCGTGCTCAAATTGTCTTTGGCTGCCATCTGGCAGTGTCACTACTGGCATGTCAATTTCTCATAGTCTTGTTTGTTTATACTTCTGGCACTGGAACGAAAAAAGGACGCAATACGTCCCGTTTGGTGCACTTTGCGGTTACCGCTTCAATTAGGCGGTTGTTCGTACCTGTAAGTTCATGGCTGTATTGTACGCCCGAACGGTTTTGCATCCCACTGTTTTGAGCAGAAAACCCATAACAACTCCTTTAGTTATTTTTTAGTGAGGTTTACTTCACTTCTTTTTTGATTTGGCCGACGACCGCCAATTTAAAGGCAAGGGAATAATTTCGTTGCGTACGCTTTTTCTCAGGTTTCATAGCACTCTCCAATCAATTGATTAAAAAGTGTCAACACTATTCAGGACGTGACACTGGGGTATAAAAAGGCCCGGAGAACCGGGCCTTTTTTCAACACTTACTTACAAGTTGCTATCAAAGCTTACGCCTTGCCGTTGGATTGAAATACCAACCTGTTGCCAGCAACATCAACGTCAATAGCAGCAGTGCCCACTTGTTATCAACCGGTACCGGAATAATTGGCAGCAGCACTTCATTTGTAGCGTTGACAACCCTACAAGTAACCGCCTGTCCGGGATTGATCAAGAAAGGCTGTGCCAATGTTGACTGATTTGCATCATCAGTACATGCAATGCTCTCCAGGAAGTAATTATCAACCTGATCGGCAGCTTCAGTCACTTCGTACCAGACACCAAGCCCGACTGGCGGTGTATCGCCAGTGTAGTAGTCCACACCTGAGTCATGTCTACCATCCGCGCCGGTTAATGTCAGAGCGAAATCAGCTGGCACAGCGTCTCCAGAGCCGTCAAGGATCTTGACGAGCGTCAACGTGCCGGACGCCAAACCTGTACAGGCTTTATTATCAGTCGGATCGGTATCGGTGCTACTACCTGAAACAGCGTTGTAAAAGCCGGTATCGATAGCCGGACTACCCGAGTCACACTGACTGCTGGTCGGATCGAGATTAGCAGGATCCACCTCAAAGCTGGCTGTAACGATCCAGGACTCATTCATACCTTCTCCAAGCCCCTCGTTCGTAACAAAGTTCGAGTAGGCAGCCAACGTGCCAGACTGGTCATCCTCAGTACCCGCTACATAGATCACCGCTGCGCTATCGAGTGTAATACCCGCACCTGGAGAGAATGTATCCACCACGTTGTAGACACCCGGCCCACCGGTATTGGTGGCCGTAATGGTGTACTCAACGATGTAACTACCATCACCTTGTAAAGTAGCTGCACCGTTAACGGTCTTGGTCAGGTTGATGCCAGGCTCAGGCAGACCTGTACAAGTGGCGTTGTCAGTCAGATCAGTATCGGAACTACTACCTGACACAGCGTTGTAGAAGCCGGTACCACTGACAGGATCACCCGCGTTACACTGACTGGTCGGACCAACCGCAACAGGATCCACCGTAAAGTTGGCAGAAACTGTCCACGACTCATTCGTGCCCGCTGCCAGACCTTCGTTCACAACGAAGTTTGGATAGGCTCCTGGCGTGCCGGACTGGCCACTGTCAGTACCACCTACATAACTCGCCGTTGCACTAACGAATGTAATACCCGCACCTGGAGAGACTGTATCCACCAGATCATACACACCCGGTCCACCAGTGCTGGTGGCCGTAATGGTGTACTCAACGATGTAACTACCATCACCTTGTAAAGTAGCTGCACCGTTGACGGTCTTGGTCAGGTTGATGCCAGGCTCAGGCAGACCTGTACAAGTGGCGTTGTCAGTCAGATCAGTATCAGAAGTGCTTCCTGAAACAGCGTTGTAGAAACCGGTGCCCTCGACAGGATTACCCGAGTCGCACTGGCTGGTCGGACCAACCGCAACAGGGTCTACCGTAAAGTTGGCGGTCACTGTCCAGGACTCATTCATGCCCGCTGCCAGACCTTCGTTCACTACGAAGTTTGGATAGGCTCCTGTCGTGCCGGACTGGCTATTCTCAGTACCAGCTACATAAGCCGCCGTGGCGGTACCAAGTGTAATCCCCGCACCTGGAGCGACAGCATCCACCAGATTGTA
>CAJDWJ010000076.1_pt1 | contig 12323 bp, 10 predicted proteins | sample 7391551 | NCBI WGS metagenome assembly CAJDWJ01 (sample SAMEA7055723, study PRJEB34461) | soil metagenome | biome: terrestrial ecosystem; feature: Peninsula; material: soil | place: Antarctica | collected 2016
GGCAAAGGCGGCAAAGACCGTGTAACCGTGCTGCCCGAGCAGTTGTTGGATCAATTGGCTACGCAGACCAATTGGATTAAGGTCCTGCACAACAATGATTTATACACATGTCATCGAACGCGGTGCACTGGGTGCAGTTTCACCGCTGGATCGGATCTAAAAAGATTATCCATCCCAATGTGAATGAGCAGCGACTAAAACGCGGGATTTTGACCAGTGCGGGCGCGATCACGTTTCACAATTGACGTTTAGTAAATTCCAGTGTCCGATAATAATCTTCTTCCGTATCCACACCCGTAGGAATAAATTCACTGGCTTGCGCCATTGCAATACGACCACCCTGCTCCATTATTCGCAGTTGCTCCAGACTCTCTGCCGATTCCAGCGGCGTGGGTTTGGCGAAAGAGTAGCGCCGCAAGGCTGACAAGCGGTACGCGTACAACCCCAAATGACGCTTCCACACGTGGCCCGCGTCGATTGCCATCTGCACATCTGGATAAGCACGCGTATACGGGATCGGCGAGCGGCTGAAATACAAAGCCCTGTCTATTACGTCGGTAACTACTTTAACGGCATTCGGATTCAAGACCTCATCGGCTTCGTCAATTGGCCAATATAAACTCGCCACCTCGCAATCCTCACGCTGATCCAGAAGTGCCGCAACCTGATCCAGGCACGCCGGCGGCATCAGCGGTTCATCGCCTTGTAGATTGACTACCAGTTGGTCATCCGCCCAGCCTAACTTTTCGGCACATTCTGCAATCCGGTCACTGCCACTGCGATGGGTTGCAAGTGTCATAACAACTTCAGCACCGAAATCTCGGGCTACGGCTTCGATACGTTCATCATCGGTGGCGATGACCACCTTTTGTGCAGAGGATTTGTTGGCTTGCTGCCAGACATGCTGCAACAAAGGCTTTCCCGCCAGATCAAGCAGCACCTTGCCCGGCAAGCGCTCAGAGGCAAAGCGCGCAGGGATCACAATATTAAACGCACTCGGCTCAATAGAACCTGGCTTATTCGACATCAGGGTTGATCCTGTTTAAATTTGTAAGTTGTTGGCGAAACCACTCGGTAAAATCTTCATCTAGCTCGGCGTCCACGGGCAGATACCATGCATTTTCCAGGTCCAGTTTACGACACTTGACGGCGTCTTTTTCCGTCATGATGATGGTTGCACCGGCCGCCACTGACTCAAAATCTTCTTTAACGAAGACGTGATGATCGGCCAGGCGGTGCTCATGCAAATGCTTAGTCGCTCCCGCACCATCGGAAGCGTTCAGGTTGAGTCGCCGTACGCTCGCAAAAAACCGTTCAGGATTACCAATACCGGCAAAAAGGTGTGTTTGGTGACCAGGCTGAGTGTGTGCTTGCCGGCTGAAAAACTCATCCGCTGATACCTGGCTGGTGCCGTCTAACGCAACCAACGTGTGTCCCTCAAGTGTCATCACAGCAACTTTGCTTCCAACTGGTTTTGACAACCACTCACCGTTGCTGACAATGTAATCTACATTCTGCAAACGTGACGCCGGTTCCCGCAAAGGTCCCGCAGGCAACAATTCCCCATTGCCAACGCCCCGCGCACCATCAACAACACAAATTTCGATATCCCTGTGCAAGCCTGCAGTTTGTAAACCATCATCCGAAACAATCAGATCCAGGTTCATCTGCCGCAACCTGGCGATGGCATCCTGTCTGCGACGGGCGACGATTACCGGCACACCTGTTCGGGTAGCAATAAGGACGGGTTCGTCGCCACATTCGGTAGTATCGCTGTTGGCGTGTACCAGCAGCGTTTCAGTGCTTTTGCGGCCATAACCGGTGCTGGCAACCCCTACTTTCACTCCCATCGTCTGGGCGATGTTGCACAAGGCAATTACCAATGGTGTTTTACCACTGCCGCCGACGGTGATGTTACCGACTACCAATAGCGGCGTTTTTGGGGAAAGCCCGGGATGATCATGACCAGCGTCATCGGTGTTGGTGCCGTGACCAGGGTCATGGGAGTTTCTACCACTTAAGCTGGAACTACCGGATTGGGGACTGTTGGCACCGGGGCCGTCGGGCTCGCTATGTCTATGATCGAACTTATATCCTGCGCGATACACTGGTACCAGCATGCGCAAATACCACGGCGGCGTATTATCTGAGTACCAGATATCCTGAAGCCATTTCTCGATGCTATTACGCATACTTGTAGGTCCCGCCAATTATACCGGACACATCTGCCGGGCTACCGCACTGCAAACTATCAGGATAACAGAACGTCTTCCCCAAACTGGGTTCTGTATAAACGAGCGTAAACACCATTTTTTACCAGCAGTTCCGCATGACTGCCCTGCTCCACGATTTTGCCCTTGCTCAATACAATTACCTGATCTGCATTTTCGATGGTCGACAAGCGGTGAGCGATTACCAGGGTCGTGCGATTTTTCATGACTTCTTTGAGCGCGTCCTGAATCACTTTTTCTGATTCCGAATCCAGCGCTGAGGTCGCTTCATCCAGAACCAATAATGGTGCGTCTTTGAGTAAAGCGCGCGCGATCGCCAAGCGCTGTCGCTGGCCACCGGACAGCAATATGCCATCTTCGCCAAGCATAGTGTGAATCCCGTCAGGTAACTGCTCGATAAATTCCATGGCGTACGCGGCCGTGGCTGCGGCGGTAATCGCTGCCTCATCGGCGCCTGCCAATGCCCCATAAGCGATATTGCCAGCGATGGTGTCGTTAAACAGCACTACATCCTGACTCACCAGCGCGATCTGACGCCGCAGGCTTTCCAGCGTGTAATCAGAAAGTTCATGGCCATCTAACAGAATCCGTCCTTGCTGATGCTGGTAAAAACGCGGCAACAGCCCGGCCAATGTCGTTTTGCCACTACCACTGTGACCAACCAATGCCGTTACGCTGCCGGCCGGTAAAGTCAGGCTGATATCATCCAGAACCGATTTGTCGCCAGTACTGTAGCGAAAACTGACATGCTCAAACTCCACTTCACCGCGAGCCCGTTCTAATGTCTTGGTGCCACCGTCGACTTCCTTGTCAGCGTCAATAACCTGGAAAATACTTTCTGCTGCCGCGATACCTTTTTGCATCTGCGATTGCACCATGGTCAGCCGTTTCAACGGGGGAATAGTGGCAATCATGGCGAAGAAGATAGAGGTAAATGTACCGGCGCTAATCTGTTCCAGCATGCTGGGCCGGGTTGACACGATCATCAATGTGACCATCGCCAGGCCGGCTGAAAACTGCACGATCGATGAACTGAACATATGCGTTGCGACCATGCGCATTTGCAGACGGTTGGTGCGCTCATTGACCTTTTCAAAACGCTTGTTCTCGGATTCAAGACCACCAAAAACTTTCACCACTTTCTGCCCCACAACCGCTTCTTCAGTGACATGGGCCACATCGCCCATGGAGTTCTGGATGTTTCTGCTGATTTTGCGGAACTTGCGGCTGATGGTGGTCACAACCAATGCCACCACCGGCACCAGTATTAACATAACGGCAGTCAAGCGGGCGTTGATGCTCAGCATAACGATCAGCAAATACGTCAACAGCATAACGTCCCTGAAAGCCGATACCACCGCTTTGGTGGCAGCGTTGGCGACCTGCTCGCTGTTATAGGCCAGCTTGGAAATCAAATTGCCGGGGGAACTCTGATCGTAAAATGTTGCGGGCAAGCGCAAATAGCTGTCAAACAACTCCCGCCGCAGATCTGTAACCACCCGTCGACCGGTCCATTCCATACCATAATTGCCGGCGAAGAACCCTGCGATTCGAAGCATCACGACGATCATGACGCCACCGGCAAGCCACATGCCGTAGGCTGCGTCTTTGTCTACAAACACCCGGTCGATCAGCGGCTCAACAAACTTGATGAAAACCGCCTGCATGGCAGCGTCCAGACTGACACCAATAAGCCCGATCAGAAACATCCACCAGTACTTGCGGGTGTACCCCCACAAGCGCTTGTATACCATCGTGGGTGTATATATCTGTAAGTGTCCGGCTTGCTCCGAAGGCTTGGGTGATGAGGCTTTGGGCACTACTGTTCCGGTACGCGCTCAGCGGCAATTGACAGCTTTTTAAAACCTAATTGCGCTGCCACATCCATCGCGGTTACCACATAGTGATGAGGGGTTTCTGAGTCAGCTCGCAAGACCAGCGGAACATTACGATCTTCGCCAGCAGCCTCTATCAAAGCAGCGCGCACTGTTTGTGGTCTGGAATCCACCAATTGACGGTCATTTAAATAGAACTGACCACTTTTGTCGATGACCAGCTCAAAACTGTCGGGCTGGTTTTCCGGCGTGCTTACTTCACTGGCTTCGGGCAAGTCTACCTTTAAAATTGCCTGGTGCTCAAAGGTGGTACTCACCATGAAAAAGATCAGTAATAAAAATACCACATCAATCAATGAGGTCAGGCTGATCTCCGGGTCTTCCAGTTGTGCTGAACGTAATTTCATAGCTTTGTCTATCGGGAAAAGTGTTCAGAACCGGTTGCAGTACCGCGTTCAATACAATCAATCAGGTAGATGGCCTTTTCTTCCATCGAAATAACATATTCAGCCACTCTACCCCGAAAGTAGCGATAGAAGAAATAGCTCGGAATGGCCACGGTCAGCCCGGATGCGGTAGTGATAAGAGCCTGTGAGATACCGCCAGCCAGAACCTGTGCGTCCCCCACACCGCTGATCATTATCGCGGAGAACACCTTAATCATACCGATTACAGTACCCAGCAAGCCCAATAGCGGTGTAATACCCGCGATAGTGCCAAGCGTATTTAAAAACCGTTCAAGGTCGTGTACTACGTGCCGCCCAACATCTTCGACAGCTTCCTTGATAATCTCTCTGGGTCGATTGCGATTGGCAAGGGCTGCTGCGTATACACGCCCCAAGGGGGAGTCGGAACGTAGCCGGTTGATATGCAGTAAGTCCAGTTCGTGCCTTGCCGCCAGGTCTTCTACCGTTGCGCCCAGCCCTTTGGGCGTTACTTTACGTTTACGCAGAGTCCAGAATCGTTCCAGAATAATGGCCACGGCCAAAGTCGAGCAAAGCAGGATAGGCAGCATCAACCACCCACCTGCATAAATAATTTCCAGCATTCATTCAACTCCTTCTGATTTCTGCTGAGCGAATAATACCTGAAGCGAATTCATATATCGCCCCTTCATGGGCAAAAATCATCAGCTTTAAAACGCCAGATCGCATCACGCTGGACGCGTGCAGATTGTACATTCAGATCTGCAGTTGCTGTGCTGGTGATTCGCAATCCGCCACAATCGGCTGTATTGAGTATATTGATGCCGGCATTGCTGAAACGTTGCACGACTTCAATGCGAGGAAAATCAAAACGATTGTTGATCGCCGCTGAGTTCAGGGCGAGTTCCGGTTGTACCGTCTCAATGAACTGTTGAGAAGAAGAACTGGCACTACCGTGATGGGGTATCGCCATGATCTGGTGAGTGGTTAACGCTTGCATTACCAGACGACGCTCAACGGCCTTTGAAATATCACCTGTCAGCAGCAAACTGAACCCCGGACCGGTCGCGCTGATCACGCAGGAACTGTCATTTCCCAGATACGGTAAACCAACTGCAGGATGCAAAACCTGAAACGACAAGCTTCTTGAGCCCCATAAATCACCGGCCTGGCAGGGCTGTACCCCAATACGAGGCTGAGCCAAACTGGCCATAACACCTGCTTCAGGCCAGATCTCCTGCAGGCTACTTAAACCGCCCGAGTGGTCGAGGTCTGCATGACTAACAACAATCAGGTCGGGTGGAATAGGGTATCCCAACCCGCTCCGTTCTGCAGTCCGTTTCCCGGGCCGGTATCGTAAATCATCAGGTAGTCTTTATTCCCCACCAGCATTGCCAGCCCCTGCCCCACATCCAGCATATCGACTTCGGTCACACCTTCTGCCAGAGGGTTGGCAGCCGCCAGAAACAGCGGCAGCATCAGAACTGCACCAACCGCACGCCCAGGCAGTCCACGCGGCATGATCAGGATCAGCGCACCCAGCATCGCCAGTATCACGACTGCCGGTGCCGGAGAACTCGCACTCAGCATAAAGTCCGGCTGCCAGGCCGACAGCTGCTCCAGAAAAACAAACAGCCAATGCAAAGACATTCCCGCCGCATCAAATAACCAGCCGCCCAAAGGCCCTGGAATCCACATGAAAATCATCCCGAAAAGAATCAACGGAACGGAGACAAAGCTGACAACCGGAATAGCGACGAGGTTGGCGAGCAAGCCGGGCAGACTTGATTGCTGGAAAAAATACATGCCGAGCGGTGCCATGGTCAGAGAGATACCTGCCTGGGCGTACAGCATTTTTTTCCATGCTGATATTTCACCGAAGCGCGGTGAGAACAATATCAGCAACACGGCGACTGCCAGAAATGAAAACCAGAACCCGGCCCTTAATGGTGCAAACGGGTCAATCACCAGCACTAACGCCATGGCCACCAACCAGGCGGAGCCCGGCTGAATTTTGCGCCTGCTTAAAATAACAATGGTGGCAACCGACAACATGATCAGCGCGCGCTGAGTAGATACGCCAAATCCGGCCAGTACCGCATAGCTGAATGCTGCCAGCCAGGCGCAAAGCCATGGCAGGGAAATGGCAAGTCGAAGCTGCACCCCGGTAACGAAAAGAACTAACACCAGACGTCCGGTGAAATAGCCGATCATTGCGGCCAGACCGATATGCAACCCGGAAATTGCCAACAGGTGACCGGTTCCCGTCGCCGCTAACACCTGCCGGTCCGTTGTATCCAACTCCCGGCGGTCTGCGATTGCCAGCGCGGCAAGCATGCGAAATGCAAGTGCATCACCTGCTACCGACTTCATTCTGGCAAGTACTGTCTCACGCCAATGGTCCGGGTCAAGCAAAGAAACCGGTTCTGGAATTCTGTGCGCGCCGTCAAGAACAAAGCCACGCGCTGCTAAGCCGTTAGCAAATGACCAGCGCTCTGCATCAGAGCCAACAAAGTTCACTTGTGCTCGATTAGTTCTCAACTGCATCGGTAGTTGCCAGCGTTCACCGGGGTGCAGAACCGGCAAGCCGGCTTCCGGTGCTTTATGCTGGTGCCAGTAGACTTTGATCAACTGTCCGGCAAGGACGTTTTGAACTTGCCTTAACGGGTTGCTGCCAGTTGAAGTTAAATCGCTGTCCACCAAAAACTGAAAGCGCAGATTGTCGAGCCCGATCTCTGGTAAACCACGAACCACACCTGTCAGGTTGATTGTTACTTTGTCCAGCGATTCAGGTAGTCGCTCATCCAGACGCTGCTGCAGATGGCATGTTGTGAATATAAACATGCCAGCAAAAGTAAACAGGTACAAACAACTGCGCCGCACGGCAGGCAACGACACAAATCGAACTGACGGAAGCGAATAAGTTATCGCGTAAGCAAGTGCCAGCCCCACCGGCACAACTAACCCCGTAAGCAGTGGCAGCGTGGCATCAAATAAATATGGCGAAACCGCTCCGACAATGAGCAGTGCCCAGTAATTCACCCCTCCCCCTTTTTAGTTGACCAGCGTTGGTCAACCCTGTTCGATCAACCTGCTCTGGCCTTCCTTTACCAATCAGTTCGCGCTAGCAAGCCCCCTTGCCGCGAACCGAAAATCAAATCCGCCTCAGAGCACCCAACGATAACTCGTAGCGCTGATTCATGCGGGCGGCAAGCCGCATATCGTGTGTCACCAGCACCAGGCTGGTCTGTAATTCCTGATTAAGCTCCAACAACTGATCAAACACCTGATTGGCGATTCGTTCATCAAGGTTTCCAGTCGGCTCATCTCCAAACACACATGCGGGTTTACCCACCAGCGCACGCGCTACAGCAGCACGTTGGCGTTCACCGCCGGATAGTTCACCAGGCTTATGGTCGAGGCGCTGCCCCAAGCCGACAATCTCCAGAATGGCTTCAGCTTCTTTTCTGGCATTTTCTGAGGACTCACCGCGAATCAACAGTGGCATGGCCACATTTTCCATCGCGGTAAATTCAGCCAACAAGTGATGAAACTGGTAAATAAACCCCATCTTTTTATTGCGCATGTCGCCGCGCTGGCGTTCAGACAAATCCCATAAGGACTTGCCATCGATCATCACCCGGCCTTCATCCGGGCGATCCAGACCACCTAAAATATGTAACAGGGTGCTTTTACCGGCACCAGATGCGCCCACAATGGCCATCGAAGTACCCGATGGCACCTGCAAATTAACATCCTTAAGCACTTCAACACGCTTCGGTCCCTGTCTGAAACCCCGACTGATACCGCTGGCCTCAATCACCATTTCGTTGGTATTCCCGCCGTTGGTATTCCTGTCGTTGGTATTCCTGCTGTTGGTATTCCTGCTGTTGGTATTGATGTCGTTCTTATTCATAACGAAGCGCTTCCGCAGGATGAGTGCGTGAAGCCTGCCAGGCGGGGTATAAAGTAGACAAAAACGACATTCCCAGCGACATCATTGCAAACCCGATCACGTCCGACCTGCGTAGGTCTGATGGTAGCTCGGTGATATAATAAATATCTTCCGGAAACAGGGAAAAACCAAAAACACTTTCCAGAAACGGCATAACGGTATGAATATTTTGTGCCAGCAAGATACCGCCGACCACGCCGAGCAACGTTCCTATCATCCCGATGAGACTGCCTTGCACGACAAATATTCTCATGATGGTTCCCGCGCGCGCGCCCATGGTTTTAAGAATGGCGATATCCGCCTGTTTATCCGTAACCACCATCACCAGCATGGAAATAATATTGAAAGCCGCCACTGCAATGATCAGCGACAAAATAACCCACATAACACTTTTCTCAGTTTTCACCGCCTGAAACAGGTTACCCCGCTCCTGTGACCAGTCTTTGACCCGATAAGCACCTTCCAATGAGTCTGAGATGTTGCGCGCAACGGTCCAGGCTGAATCGAGATCTACCAACTTCAATCGAATACCACCAATAGAACCCTCCGGCATTCGCAACAGCGTGGCAGCGTCTTCAATATGCACCATGGCAAGGCTGCTGTCGTTTTCATACTCACCAAACTCAAACATGCCGACCACGGTAAACCGTTTCATCAGCGGCGTTGCCCCAAACGGACTGGCTTTGAGCCTCGGCGCGATCACCGTAACCTTGTCACCAACCCCAACACGCAAATGTACAGCCAGCCCAACCCCAAGGACAATGCCATAATCACCTGCATGCAGATCATCAAGACTGCCCTGGACCATACTGGTGGCAACATCGGACACGGTAGCTTCGTAAGAAGGCTCTACTCCCCGAACCAAAGCAGCACTGGAACCATTGCTCTGCAGCCAGGCGCCAACCTCGATATAAGGTGCTGCGGCGACCACATCATCGCGCGCATTCATGTCTTTAATCAGTTCCGGCCAATGATCCATTTGCTTGTCCAACGGCTGAATCGTGGCGTGGGAAATAGCCCCCAGAATACGAGCGCGCAGCTCTTTTTCAAAACCGTTCATCACCGAAATAACAGTAATAAGCGTGGTCACGCCTAACGCAATCCCCAACATGGAAATCAGCGAAATAAACGAAATAAAGTGATTCTGGCGCTTGGCTTTCAGGTAGCGCAGGCCAATAAAGGCCGAAAGTGGTTTCATCATCTGCGAATTAGACCATAGCTGCGGCTTATCAACCAGTCCGATAACCGTTCAAAGTTGTAAGAAAATTTCTTCACGGCGCACCACGGCACCGGTTGTTTATGCACTTCATTCATCGATCAGACCATCCAGAAATAATTTGAGTTCATCTGGTAACTGACAGTTAACCAGCTGTTGATCACCATTTAGCGACACGAAACTGAGTTGATGGGCGTGTAAAAACAATCGCCTGGCGCCCAAACCTCTCCAATATTTCAGACGTTCCGCAGGCGCGTAGCGTTTATCACCGATCAAAGCCATGCCCAGATGTTGTGCATGAACCCTGATTTGATGCGTGCGCCCTGTATGCAACTGCGCCTCGACAAAACTACAAGGCCCGTAGTTTTGCAGTAACCGGAAAGTAGTATGTGCTGACTTGCCTTCAGAATCGACCTGCATATAGCGTTCGCCGCCCCGCTCGATCTTGCCGATTGGCTCATGTACATCAATGACCGCTTCTTTTAAGTGACCATCCAGCAGGCAAAAGTAGCGTTTGTCCATGGTTTGCTGCTTTACCTGCTCATTTAATTCACGCAGCGCGTCACCATCCAGCGCTAACAACAAACAGCCACTGGTTTCACGATCCAGCCGGTGCACCAGATCGACACTTCTGCCGGGCCGCAATTGGCGGATCACATCCACCACGCCCCATGACAAACCACTTCCTGCGTGCACCGCCATACCGGCAGGCTTGTCCACTACCATCAAATTCTGATCTTCAAAACAAACCGCCCGGGTTAACAGTGTCAGCACCTTGGGTGGAATGTCCGTCGTGCCACCTTCCTTCACTGTCGCGGGTGGAAGCCTGACTTTGTCACCGAATTCCAGTTTACTGGCCGGCTTTGCACGGCCACCGTTGACCCTTACCTGACCCGTGCGGATGATGCGATAGATAGCCGAACGCGGAACACCTTTAAGCCGTGCCATTAAAAAGTTATCCAGTCGCTGACCGGCACGGTCTTCCGGAACTTCAACGTAAGAGATACCTGAAGTAACCTTTTTCATTATTTCCGGGCTCCAACTCATTGATAGAAAATGGAAACGCTGCTATATTACGCCTCTAAGGAGTTCGTCCTGCCAAATTGCTCGTCTGAACCATAAATGTCCCGGGTAAAATACATCACCGGAACACCCAGAATAGGCCGTGCTCAACGCAAGGTAACAGTTTACACCTTGCAACCGTGGCAGATTAAAACGAATTCGTCCACTCGACAAAAAGTGGGCAACCAGGAATTTTATGGCAGTAGTTAGACTGCCGAAAAGGACCGGGCTAAAAAATGCCCGGCAATGAAACATTATTTGGTACCCCCGGCATAGATGATATATATCAGCCGGGCAGGAAGTTTGTCGTAAGCGACATATTGATTCGCGGAAAAGCCAGGATTGGCCAGAGTTTCCGCTCTTTTTGAATGATTAGTCGGGCTGACAGTAAAGCTAAGCCACTATTCTCCACTAAAGAACGAAAAGCTGTCGAAAGTCTGCTTTTTTGTAATATGTTCAAGCCTCTAAGCTTCTGATGCTGCGGGCCCATGGCTGTTTGCCAGGTTGCCGCTGCTGCCCCGTACCGGGGTGCCTGAGGAATTTACAATGAAAAGAATGCTGATTAACGCGACTCAGCCGGAAGAGTTGCGAGTCGCGATTGCAGAAGGTCAACATCTGTTTGATCTGGATATAGAAGTCCCCTCCCAGGAACAGAAGAAATCCAACGTTTACAAAGGCAAAATCACCCGCGTTGAACCTTCGCTGGAAGCGTGTTTTGTCGAATTCGGCTCTAACCGCCACGGCTTTTTACCGCTTAAAGAAATTTGCGAAAGCTGTTACTCACCCGATCACAAAAAGAAAGACGGCAGGGTTGCCATTCGCGATGTGGTCAAAGAAGGCCAGGAAATTATCGTCCAGGTAGAAAAAGAAGAGCGCGGCAACAAAGGCGCTGCTCTGACAACGTTCATTTCGCTGGCTGGAAGATATCTGGTGCTGATGCCAACCAACCCCAGTGCGGGTGGTGTTTCACGCCGTATCACCGGCAGCGACCGCGATCATTTGCGTGAACAACTGCAGCAGGTCACAGCACCGGACAACGTGGGCATTATCATTCGTACCGCCGGTGTCGGCAGAGACGCCCATGAACTGCAATGGGATCTGGATTACCTGTTGCAACTCTGGACAGCTATCGAACAGGCCGCCAGCACCCGCAAAGCACCATTTTTGATCTATCAGGAAAGCAACCTGTTCATTCGCGCCCTGCGCGATCATCTGCGTAATGATATTGGTGAGATTCTGGTTGATAGCGAAAGCGTATACAACGACGCCAGAGAGTTTATGCAGCAGGTCATGCCGCACAATCTGAACAAACTGAAGCTTTACACAGACCCGGTTCCGTTGTTCAGTCGCTATCAGATTGAAAGCCAGATTGAGTCAGCATTTGCGCGTACTGTACACCTTCCTTCAGGCGGCGCTGTAGTGATTGATCATACAGAAGCTCTGTTATCTATCGACGTTAACTCGGCGCGGGCTACAAAAGGCTCCGACATCGAGGAGACGGCGCATAACACCAATATGGAAGCCGCAGTTGAAATCTCCCGCCAGCTACGGTTACGCGATTTGGGTGGTTTAATCGTGATCGATTTTATTGATATGGCC
>CAJDWJ010000159.1_pt1 | contig 12230 bp, 10 predicted proteins | sample 7391551 | NCBI WGS metagenome assembly CAJDWJ01 (sample SAMEA7055723, study PRJEB34461) | soil metagenome | biome: terrestrial ecosystem; feature: Peninsula; material: soil | place: Antarctica | collected 2016
ATCCTGCATCAACTGCATGGTTGAGGGGTGCACCGTAAATCCCAGATACGCAAAACGCGCCGCGAATCGTGCCACCCGCAAAACGCGTAATGGATCTTCTGCAAAAGCGTCAGATACGTGACGCAGAAATTTATCCCTGATATCCTGTTGGCCGCCAAAAGGATCAATCAATTGCCCGTTGCCGTCCTGCGCAATCGCGTTGATGGTCAGATCCCGGCGTAACAGGTCCTCTTCCAGCGTGACATCTGAATTGAATTCAACTTTAAAGCCGTGATAACCGTGACCGGCCTTTTTTTCGGTCCGTGCCAACGCATATTCTTCGCCACTTTCGGGGTGCAAAAATACCGGAAATGCTGCGCCTACCTGCTTGTAGCCTTGTTTCAACATGGCTTCAGGCGTGCTGCCCACGACCACCCAATCACACTCGTGCGCCCGCATCCCCAACAAGGCATCACGCACTGCACCACCAACCAGAAAGGCTTCAGGCTTGCTTATGCACGCTTTACTCATTCCTTCACGGGTGCGAAAGCATCTCTGCACATCACAGGTGCTGCACCGGTGGCTGTAAGCGTACCGGTTTCCAGATGCGGCATTCGGTTAGAAATTCTGGGTACTTCACCCCCCATTCGCCATGCATAAAGTGTTGTAAAAGCCAGCACCCTGGGAATGTAATCGCGGGTCTCGTAATAAGGCAGTGTTTCCACCCAGACCGCTGCCTCGCCTTGCGGGCGTTGTTTCAGCCAGCGCTCCAAAGCGCCCGGGCCGGCATTATAGGCAGCCGACACCAGCACTGGATTGTCTCGATAGTCATCCAGCAAATCACGCATAAAGGCTGTACCAATGGGCAGGTTGCCTTCAGCTTGTTTGAGCTGCTGGCTGCCTTGCCATGGCAAACCATGCTTTTCGGCAACCCGCTTGCCGGTTGGCGGTGTAATTTGCATCAAGCCCAGCGCATTGGCAGACGAGCGGGCCGCTTCAACCATGGCGCTTTCAGAGCGGATGGTGCCGTAAACCCAGGCTGGATCGAGCTTGTTCCTGGAAGCATCGCGTTTGATTTCCTTTTCCCATAACAATGGAAAACGCCAATCATAAGCTTGCAGATCACCGCTGTTACCCAATGCAAATATCGCGCGGTCATACCAACCTTGCTGATGGGCCAATGCGGCTGCCGGTAACAAATCTGCAACCGCTAACTGCCGGGTGGCAGCCGACCATTCGGCATTGGCCCAGTTGTCTATTTCTGCTTTTCGCAGCTCCAGCGCCCGCTGGAAACCGGGCAGTTGTGCAATCCGTGCCACCGCGCTGGCGTCAACTCCCGGATCAATCGGGCAGATATTGTAGGGTTGATTAAGTTCATCAGCGGCCAGAAAACCATAGTAGTTGGCTTTGTCGGCCAACTTCGCCAGTAAGGCTGATACCTCACCATTCTCGCCCCTCTGGCCGGTGCGCGCTTGAGCTTGCGACAACCAGTATTGCCAGCGATCGACATCCCGGGTTTCTTCGGGCATGGCCTCGATTACGTTCGCCAGCGCCGCCCAGTAGCCTCCGCTAAGCAGGTAGCGCGCCCACCATTCCAGCAATTGGGAATCCCGAAAGGCAACCGGCACCCGCTCCATTTGTGCAACGGTATCGTGTTCCAGTGCCACCGCTGCAAACAGGGCGATATCGCGCAGCAATCCGGCACGCTCAACTTCCGTCCATTTAAAATGGTTTTCTAAAATCCGAAACTTTTCTGCAGCCATGGCGGCATTGTTGCGCGCCAGCTTTTTGATAGACACGGCTACATTTGTGCGTACGATTTCGTTATCCGGCCACAGTCGCGCCAGTTCCAGGTTGGCATAGCCCCGGCGGGCGCCTTTTTCCCAATCATCTACCCAGGACTGCTGATTCTGCGGCAGAAATCGCTTTAAATAGGTGGCCAGACTGTAGTTGTCCGCCAACATCGACAGTCGAATCCGCTCCCATACAAGACTGGTTGAAATACCCTTATTTTTGATCAGCCAGGCAAACACCGGATCGCAATCATCCGGCTGGGACTGTGGTGCTGCCCACAGCTGTTGCGCTTCCAGCAACAAGCCATCTGTTTGATTAAGTATCAACTGCCCACGCGCGCGCTGGCAGCGCAATTCTGTCGATCGCTCTGCGCCTCCGTAAGTGACAAGGTCAGCCCATTTACCACGCCCGGCCAGGGTTCTTAACCAGGCACTTCGCAAGCCGTTGGCGAAAGCCAGATCTGCATTTTCGTCAAGAAATGCGACCATCTCCCGGGTCGAAACGCTGGCGCGCCGGCTACGAAGGTCTTCATACTGCAAATAGGGATACAGCACATAGTCTTGCAGGTTATTGGAAATACGCCGGAATTCTTCGTGGTCACCACGCGCAGCCGCCGTCCAGGCGAGTTTGAATTGTTCCAACTGGGGATCAGTGGAAGCAGCTTTGGCCACCGCGGTGTTAATCTGCACGCAGCATAGCAGCGACAAAATGCTAAGCTTTAGCAGATAAAAAATGGACCTTGTAGGGATAAGTTTCATGGTTAACACCAATCTATGCAAACACAGGCAGTTCAGCAAGTCGAATCTTTTAGAATCGACAGGTAATTTTTCATGATATGGGTTGAGTTTGCCATGACCGGCCTGTTTGCCGGATTTATGGCGGGCTATCTGGGTATTGGCGGCGGTGTGATTTTGGTGCCGGTGATGAGTTTTCTGTTCAGCCGCGATCCGGCTACCGCCGGCATTGCCGTGCAGATGGCGGTTGCCACATCCCTGGCCACCATGTTGTTTTCATCGCTGAGTTCCGTGATTGCCCATCAACGCAAAGGCGCTATTTTGTGGCACATTGTCAAACAGTTACTGCCCGGATTACTGCTGGGTGCGTTGCTGGGTGCGCTGATTGCTGACAGCATCAGCAGCGAAACGCTGGGCAGGATATTCGGGCTGTTTTTGTTGCTGATCGGTTTGCAAATGCTGCGTGGCGGGCGGAAACAGGCCGACAATCCGATGCCCGGCGCGCTGGCTACTGCCGCCGTGGGTTTCGGGATTGGCAGCATCTCCAGCTTGTTTGGTGTTGGCGGGGGCAGCATGACGGTGCCGTGGCTAACCTGGCACGGCCAGCAAATTCGTAGTTCTGTTGCCACCGCCGCCGCTTGCGGTTACCCGATCGCGGTAGCTGGCACGCTGGCCTTTGCTTTTCTGGGCGCCAATACGCCAGGCCAATCGACATTGGGGTATATCAATCTTCAGGCACTGGCGGGCATTGCTGTTTTCAGCGTGATAGGGGCGCCGCTGGGGGTTGCAGCTATTCATAGAAGCAAACCTGAATTGGCCAAGCGCGTATTTGCAGTATTCCTGTTATTTGGCGCTGCCAGGATGCTGTTGGCATAACAACTTACGCCTTCACTCGCATGACGTCCGGGCGACTGAGAAGGTTAATTAAAGTTGCTGGCGCTACTGCAAAACCACTTTCAATCCATCGGTAGACTAACAACAGTACTGGCACCACCGCTTTCAAGGTTGGAAATCGCAATTCGGCCATCATGGTCATGCACAATCTTGCGACAAATCGCCAGCCCCAAACCGCTACCGCCGGCTTTAAAGGTCACATAGGGCTCGAACGGCTTATCCAGAACCGGCTGCGGATAGCCGGGCCCCTGATCAGAAACTTCCACTTCCAGCCAACGGTTGCCGCCCTTGTCGTTGATACAGGTATGAATGCTGATTTCAGCGTGTTCTCCGGCAGACACCGCTTCGCATGAGTTGCCGATCAAATTATGCAAGAGCTGACGCAGTTGGCCGCTGTCTGCCATCAGCCCTGGCGGGCCTGGCATCAAGTCCAGCTTGAACTCCACGCGCTGATCGCTGTGCTGATACAAAGCCACGACATCCCGGATCAACACATCAAGCACAACGGATTCGCGCTCCAGTTGTGGATCGCGGGCGTAATCACCAAAGGCATCCACCAATGCGCGCAAGGCCTCGACCTGCGAAACGATGGTGGCGGTGGATCTCTCCAGCATGGCGCCATCGTCGCTGGATAACTTGTCCATCAGCTTCATTCGCAAGCGCTCAGCCGCCAATCTGATCGGCGTTAACGGGTTTTTGACTTCGTGGGCCAGGCGACGCGCGACTTCAGCCCAGGCCGCTTCACGCTGAGCCTGATTGAGCACGGTAACGTCATCAAACACCACCACAGTGCCCTGTTGCAGTGAATCTTTCTTGCCGAGGCGCGACCCGCGCACCAGCAGTATCAGAGTTTGCCCGTTCACCTGCATGCGTAACTCACGTTGCCATTCAGCCGGACCACGACCCATCTGGCGCTCAAGAAGGTCGGTCAATGGCTTTAAAAACGGTGCCTGCTCAACCAACTCAGTCAGACTTCGACCCGCAAAAAAGTTATCCGGCAAATTCAGGACCTCTTCTGCAGCGCTGTTGGCGGTAACCACCATCCGCTCCTGATCGAGGGTTAATACACCCGCTGTGAGGCTGCCCAGAACGGTTTCGAGATACTCACTTTGAGACTGCAACTGGGCGCGACTGCGTTCGGCTTCTTCGCTGGCGGCCGTCAACGCTTCGGTCATCTCATTGAACGATTGCACCAAAAAGCCCAACTCGTCGCGATCACCCGCCTGAACCTCGTGCTTCAGATCACCGGCAGCCACTTCACGCGTGGCCAGTGCCAGCTTGGAAATGGGTGTTACCATGCGGCGCGCCACATTCAATGCCGCCAGAATTGCCAGCAGGATCGTCAACAGCAATACCAACGAAAGAATCAGAATAAAACTCTGCTTGAGTGCGTTGCGCAGGTAGCTGATGTTCTGATAGCGCCGGTATTCCGTCTGGATTTCCTCTGTCAGCGCGGTTATGGACTCCGGTAACGGAAAGATGGCCTGCAACAAATAGCCCGGTGAACCCGGCCTGATGTTGGGCAGTCGCTGGATAATACGGATGCGCAAAACACCATCTTCTGCTGGTTCTGCAGCGGCGTATTCCCCGCCTTGCAAGGCCTGCAAAAGTGCATAATCACCAGGTCGCTCGGGCAAATCCGCCATCATGTTGAAGTTGGCACTGGTAATCAGGTGCCCATCGTTAGCCAACACTGACAGTTCTAACGGCCCCGCTGAACTGACGTTACGCAACAGGGTGCGCCGCACGCCATCTACGTCTTCGGCAGGCGCACCTGATTGCGCACTTCCAGGGTACGGTTCTCGAGAAATTGCTGGCCCAGCTCCAACGAGTTGGTCAGTGCTGATTCAACATCCACATCAAACCAGCTATCCACTGTGCGGGTTAAAAAGTAGGCCGAGAAAAAGTAAACAATCAACGCCGGCGGTAATGACAACACCAGAAAGTTCCTCACCCAGCGGGCGGATAATAATGCACCCGGCACTTGCTCTCTGACGTTTTTGGTTAGTGAAATAAAGCGATGAATAATGGCTGCGGCAACCACTAACAGTGCGAAAATAGTCAGCACCAGCACCCATACATAAGACTGGCCGGCCACACTTGTATCCTGCTGAACATTACTGACCAGAATCAAAGAAGCCAGCAATACCGTCAGCGCCACCGCTACCGGCAGCACCCTCAACAATATCCGTCTTACACGCTTACTTTGAAAGGCCATACAGACCACTCCGAATCGTGTCGCCATTGCGAAGAGAACATAGCGGGCAACTGCATGGGGCCAGGCAAAAGACCTTCATCCAGTTGTATCCGGGTTCGCAACTCATAGTTACCGGGTGGTAGCGGCCCTGTCTGTAACTTGATATTCATGTTTTCTATGGCTGCAAATACGTGTCGTAAGCGCGAAAAAATCAAAAGCTTGTCCTGCACAGGATCTTTTAACTCATAACGCTCGCTCAGCGGCAGATAGCGAAGATGAAATCTGCGGGTATCGCGCCTGACAACTATCATGTTGTTGTCGTTGCGCAGTTCCAGATCGAGCCGGATGACCAGGCTAACACCGTGCTGCAGTGCGGTCAGCGCCTCTTCACTTAAACGCATATCGGGTTTTAACCGCACATCCAGTGATTGATAACCGCGAATAACCGATACATTCTCAATTGTAAAACCATAGCCTTGTGGCTTCTGAGAGCAACCTGCAAGCGCGACGGCTGCAAGCACAACTGCCGCAGCCACGATTGCCGCAAAGTGGGCGCTGCTGAATATACGGCTAAGCGGTTTTACGCAAAACGGCATAGAAAAATCCATCCATTTCAGCTTCTCCGGGCAGAATCTGACGACCACAGTCCAGCGCCATCCCCCAGCCCACCTCCGGCATGGCCAGTTCGGCATCGCCGGTACGCTCTAAAAACCGGCTGATCTGCTGGTCATTTTCACAACGAAGCAAAGAACAGGTGGCGTAAACCAACACCCCACCGGGAGCCAATACCGGCCACAATGCATCCAACAACGCCGCCTGCAGTTCAATCGCGGCATCAACATTTTCCGTGCTGCGCAACCATTTTATTTCCGGATGACGTCGAATCACCCCGGTAGCACTACACGGTGCGTCCAGCAAAATTTTGTCGAAGGCCCTGCCGTCCCACCAGGCTTTGGTGTCGGTTGCATCTGCCACCAGCGGGCTGGCTTTCAGCTGCAACCGCTGCAGGGTTTCCTTGATCTGCTCCACCCTGCTGGCCTGCTGATCCAGCACGCTCAGATCGAGCGTCGGACAACTCTCCAGAAGGTGAGCTGCTTTGCCGCCAGGCGCCGCGCAGGCATCCAGCACGCGCTCGCCTGCTGCGGGATTGATCAGGTCTCTGGCCAGTTGTGCGGCCGGATCCTGAACCGACAGCCAGCCATTGGCAAAGCCTGGAATTTTGGCAACTGCAGCCGCCGGCGTGATGCTGATGGCATCGGTGGCATAGGCGTGTTTTTGCACTGTAAAGCCGGCCGTATCCAATTGTTGCAATAATGTTGCTTCATCTGCTTTCTGACGATTAATACGCAACCACAAGGGCGCTTGTTGATTGTTGGCAGTTGCGATGGCCTGCCAGTGCTGCGGCCAATCGCGCTTCAAGTCCTTCAGCAACCAGGCCGGGTGGGCAAAAGCATTGTCGGTTTTGTTGAGCTTATCCAGCCATTCGGGTTGTTCTCTCTGAAAACGGCGTAACACTGCATTCACCAGACCAACCGCCCACGGCTTGCCCAGCAGGCGCGCGCATTCCGCGGTTTCGTTTACCGCTGCGTGGCTGGCGGTGGCATCGTGCCAGAGTTGCTGCAAGCCGATCAGAATCAACCGCTGTACATCGCGGTCACGGCTTTTAAGCGGTTTGGACAATAACTGGTTGCCTAACCAGCTCAAGGCGTTTAGCCATCGAAGCACACCGTAGGTGAGGTGCCTGGCCAAAGCATTGTCGCGACCATCCTTAATACGCGAAAGCGCCGGACTGTCTGTCAGGTTGCGGCCTTTGTCGAGCACTTCGGCCATGGCATCCAGTGCTGCAATACGCGGGTTTTGAAGCGCCTTGCTGCTGCCTGGCTTCATGCTGTACTAATCCCGTTGGGATAGGCCTTCATAAATTCTTTGACTGGCATTTTCTGACCTCCTGCACGCTGTAATTCAATAATGCTCAAAGCTTGATCGGAGGTGCCGATCAGCAGGGAGTCTGCTGTTGTATGCAGTTCTCCGGGCGCCAGTGGCCTGTCTGTTTCGACCGCCTTTGCCTGCCAGATTCGTAAGCGCTGCTGCCCAGGCTCACGCCAACTGAGCTCACACCAACTGACGGGCCACGGGTTGAAAGCACGTACCTGCCGCGCCAGCACCTTTGCTGGTTGTTGCCAGTCGAGTTGCGCTTCGGATTTACTCAGCTTGTGCGCATACACTGCGTTGGTGTGATTCTGTGGTTCCGGCTCGGGCAGGTTTCCGGCTAGCGCAGCCTGCAAACAGTAACGCAAAGCCTCAGCGCCCATGTCTGCCAGACGATCGTGCAGACTGCCACCCGTATCCTCCGGTCCGATGTCGGTGCTTAAACGGTAATAAACCGGACCCGTATCCAATGATGCCTCCATCTGCATGATACACACGCCCGTTTGTGCATCACCTGCTTCAATCGCACGCTGTATGGGGGCTGCCCCACGCCAGCGCGGCAACAGGGATGCATGGATATTCCAACAACCCAGCGGCGGTAGTGACAGAATTTCTGTGGGGACCATCAGCCCATAGGCCACCACCACGATCAAATCCGGGCTCAAGTCAGCCAGCTGCGCCTGACAATCCGGGTCACGCAAAGTTACCGGCTGCAAGACATCCAGCCCGTTTTGCAGTGCCAACTGTTTAACCGGGCTGGCGGTGAGTTTTTTACCTCTGCCCGCCGGCCGGTCGGGTTGAGTTAATACGCCAACGATTTGGCAACCCTCATCGATCAGGGCTTGCAGTGGCTGCAATGAGAACTCAGGAGTGCCTGCAAATAAAACCCGTAACGGCATATTCATGGTCGGTCGATTCTGGCCCGGCATTTAAATGACAAAGTGTTCTTCAGCTTCTTGCTCTGCAATCTTGCGCTGCTTTTCCAGCTTTTTTCTTACCCGGCTACGCTTGAGCGGAGACAGATAATCAACAAATAACTTGCCATTCAGATGATCAATTTCATGCTGAACACAGATTGCATGCAAGCCTTCGAGGTCTTCTTCGAAAATATTTCCTTGCGCATCTTGTGCCTTCACATGGATAGTTTCGGCCCGCTCAACATTCGCGTAAATGCCAGGTACCGACAGGCAACCTTCCTCACAGCTCTCCTTTCCGGCGGAAGCCGTGATCTGCGGGTTGATATACACGCGCGGCTGGTCCCGCTCATCGCTGACATCCAGTACCAGCAGGCGCTCGTGGATATTGACCTGGGTTGCCGCCAGACCAATTCCATTAGCCGCGTACATGGTTTCGGTCATGTCTTCGACCAGTTTTTTCAGCTTTGCATCAAAGGCTTCAACCGGCTTGGCAATCGTACGAAGCCGCGGATCGGGAAATTCTAAAATATTTAGTTTTGACATATGCTTCTGCGCCTGGTAAATAATTTAGGTGAACTTTTACACCGTACGAATTATGATAGCTAATGACGGACTCAGTTCGCCACCTAAAGAATAATGACCGCATCGGTCAAAATGGCTGGATGCCTACCAAATGGGGAAGGAATGTGATTAAGAAAATTTTTCACCTTATCCTGGTGACGATGTTGGCGAGTGTTGCTATGGCACAGGATGTGTCTGTGCGCGCCGATCACCCTGATGAATATGTCGTCGTCAAGGGCGATACACTCTGGGACATCTCCGGGAAATTTTTAGAAAAACCCTGGCAATGGCCATCTATATGGCAAGCCAATCCACAAATCGCAAACCCACACCTGATATACAAATCGCAAACCCACACCTGATATATCCAGGTGATCGTTTGTCGTTAGTATACATTGATGGTCAACCCCGGTTGGTTGTTAATGGCGACAACCGTACGGTCAGACTATCTCCCGACGCACGTCGCACAGCCAGTTCAGCGATTCAGCCGGTTGAATGGGATGCCATTAAGTCTTTTGTGATTAATGCGCGCGTCTTTAAGCCTGAAGACCTGCAGGAAATGCCGTATGTGGTGGCCAATGAAGACAGCCGCATGCTGGCAGGTGAGACCGATCTTACATATGTCAGAGGGCTTTCCGGACGTATCGGTGAGGAATTTGCCATCGTTCGTCTACGCAACATCTACTATGATGATGACGGCATAATGGTCAGGGCATTGGATAGAGACTATAAGACTCACCATCCGGTCAGACTTGAATACCCTGGCACAATCTGGTCTGCCACTGGTAACTGGCGCAAGCTCAACCCACCCGTTCTGGGTTATGAGTATTGGGATGTTTCCGTAGCACGTTTGATGAAATCCGGTGATCCTGCTGTGATGCAAATCCAGAACGGGCGTACCGAAGTCAAACCGGGCGATTTTGTGTTGCCTCTTGATGACTATGTTCATCCTGCGCAATTCATGCCACATGCGATGAATGCTATGCCTGAAGGCATGAAAGTGATTGCGTTGACACAGACCTCTTATGGTTCCGGCCATTACCAGATCGTTGCGATCAATGCCGGCAAGCAACAGGGTGTTGAATTAGGGCACGTATTTTCTGCCTTCCGTAAAGGCAACGTGGTACAGGATAGTGTGAAAACACCCAAAACCAGCCCTGCTGCATTTATGGACGAAGATAAAGGCAAAGTTCAACTGCCAGATCAGTACAGCGGCCACATTCTGGTGTTCAGGGTCTTTGACGAAGTCAGCTATGCAATGATCATGGATGGAGACCGTCCTGTTCGCGAGTTTGATGTCCTCAAGCACCCGAACGAAACTTTATAAGGAATCTCCCACGACAGAGTTTCCTTATAACACCAAATATAAGGAAACCTGGAGATCATGGGGGGAACTGTCAGCCAGCAACGTGACTGGTTAGTCTTAATACACGCACCCTCGTTCGGGGGTGCGAAATTAATCAATGCAATTGAATCCTTCGGCAGTGCATCCGCATTGGCGAGCGCCAGCGCGCGTGAGCTTAGAAAGTACGGCCTGAAAGAAGAAACCATCGCTGGTATCACCCACCCGGATCAAAACGTTATTGAAAACGCCCAGCAGTGGTTGTCGCACAAACGCCACCATTTGCTGTGTTGGGATAGTGATGACTACCCGGTGTTGTTAAGACGCATCACCGGACCACCGGCTGCGTTGTTTGTTGATGGCGATCCCGGCTGTCTGTGGCAACCCCAGATTGCGGTGATCGGCAGCCGTAATCCAACCACAGGCGGTCTCGATCATGCCCGGGATTTTGCCACCACACTGGCGCACATGGGCATGACCATTACATCGGGCCTGGCCAGCGGCATCGACACTGCCGCCCACCGGGCTGCGTTGGCGGCAGGTGCACAGACGATTGCCGTTAATGGAACCGGTCTCGATATTATCTACCCTGCCAGTAGCCGTGAAGTAGGTGAGCAGATCCCGACCCAAGGGGCCATGGTTTCGGAACTACCTCTGGGCTCACAGGCTTTACGCCAACATTTTCCGGCAAGGAACCGGATTATTTCCGGACTGAGCCTGGCTGTTCTGGTGATTGAAGCCGGTCTGAACAGCGGCACCTTAATCACCGCCCGCAAAGCGGCAGAACAGGGACGCGATGTGTTTGCCCTGCCCGGCTCATTGAACAACCCCATGGCAAAAGGTTGTCATCGCTTGATTCGCGAAGGCGCAAGGCTAGTCGAAACCGCAAGCGATATCCTGCAGGAACTGGGTCCGGTGGCGGCCGAGTTAAAAATGGAAATTCAGCAGCGCCTTGCGTTCCATGACAAGACGACCGAAGCCGCACAAGGAACAGGTGCCACCAGCCCGAAGCCGCCGTCTGCCGGACTTCTGGATGATGAGGATTACAAAGCGATCTGGGAGGTACTAAGTTTTGACCCGAAACCGGTGGACAGCATAATTGAACAATCCGGCCTGTCGGCACGGGAAGTATCATCCATGCTGCTGATGATGGAGCTTAAAGGCATGGTCAAGAAAAGTGTAGATGGGCGGTTTTTCCGGGCCTGAACCGCTCAAATATCTATCTGAATAGTGACAATGGCTTGAACAAGGATACCTTCGACCCCAACTGCAGGCCTTATAGCGTAATCGTTTTAGGTGTGCCCTGTAACCACTTGTTCAGCTCACACTTAACCAGATTGTTGTCATAAGTGCATTGACGATACGGTCTGTCTAAGCCATGCTGTTCTCAAAATAACGGAGAGGAGTTGGTTTGGAATTAGTTTCAATTGCCAAACCAATAGTTTCAGAGGCGGAATAATGAAAGAAAACGTACTCGACGTACTAATGTTTCTTTTTGAGAATTATTTTTACGATGAGCCGGAAAAGACCCCCGACAGGGATTTGTTGGAGGAAAGTCTACACCAGGCAGGCTTCACCAATGGTGAAATCGACAAGGCGTTCCATTGGCTGGATGGTCTGGCTGAACAACGTCATCAGCCTGACCTGTTTCAAAATACACACAGTCCGATCCGTGTCTATGTAGAAAGCGAGCTAGCACGTCTGGATACTGAATGCCGCGATTTCCTGATGTATCTGGAAAATATCGATATTATCGACGGCCAACGCCGGGAGCTGGTTCTGGATCGGCTTTTAGCTTTGGAAACAGATGAAATCACCCTTGAAGACGTGAAATGGGTAGTTTTAATGGTATTGTTCAACCAGCCCGGACAGGAAGCCAATTT
>CAJDWJ010000026.1_pt1 | contig 12082 bp, 11 predicted proteins | sample 7391551 | NCBI WGS metagenome assembly CAJDWJ01 (sample SAMEA7055723, study PRJEB34461) | soil metagenome | biome: terrestrial ecosystem; feature: Peninsula; material: soil | place: Antarctica | collected 2016
CGATAGGTTCTTAAGGTAAGTGCGGCTGCGCCAGATAAGCGTGGCTTTGCATTTCTGTCAGGCGGCTGGCAGTGCGTCGAAACTCAAATTCCAGACGTTTACCGCTATACAACTCATCGATGGGTTTAGCGGCAGAAATCAGCATTTTGACATTACGATCGTAGAATTCATCAATCAGATTGATAAAGCGTCGCGCAGCATCTGCGTTGGTTTCGTCCAGTGCCGGCACGTCCGATAAAATTACGGTATTAAATTCGTGTGCGATCTTGATGTAGTCGGCGGTGCTGCGGGCTTGCTCGCATAAAGCTTCGAAACCAAACCAGATAACCCCGTCGCCGCGGTGCCGGGCTTCAATGGTGCGACCGTTGACGCGTAAATGGTTGGCTTTCCTGCGGTTTCCTGCCAGTCGTTGGTAGGCAGCTTGCAAGCTGGCTTCAGCGTGCTCATCGAGGGGTTGCAGATATGTTTGGGAGCGCTGCAGATGGCGTAAGCGGAAATCCCTTGCTCCTTCTACGTGGATACTCTGTGTGTGTTTTTTCAGTGCATCAATAGCGGGGAGGAATTTGACGCGTTGCAAGCCATCGCGATACAAATCGTCCGGTGCCACATTGGATGTGGCGATCAGTGTGACACCCAGTTCAAACAGAGCCTGCAGCAAGCCACTCAAAAGCATGGCATCGGCAATGTCACTGACAAAAAACTCATCAAAGCACAGTACCCGGTATTGTTCAGCCCACTCGCGTGCGATATCCGGTAGCGGGTCCTGCGCACTTGGCCTGGCCGCCAAAGCTTCGTGAACCTGCGCCATGAAGTGATGAAAATGAATACGTTTTTTGTTGTTATCCGGCAAGCTCTGGTAAAACAAATCCATCAACCAGGTCTTGCCGCGGCCCACCCCGCCCCACATGTACAGACCCTTTACAGGCTTGGGCTTGTTGCCAGTGATTCTGGCCAACAGGCCGGGCTTGGAGACTGATTGCAGTTCAAACCAGGTACGGTCCAGTTGCTGAACAACGGCCCGCTGCACTGCGTCGGTTTTGAAATCCTCGCGCGCGATCAGTTCATCATAAATAGCCTGAGGATTACGTTGCACAGAAGTGAAAACGGCTAGCTGGAAATTTTTTCCGGCAAATTGTCACGAACAGCATTTTTGAGCAGGCCACGCAGATCCATAATGCGTCGATGAAAGAAATGCCCGGCTTGTTCCATCACGATAAATTCGGGTGGTGGCTCAGTTGCGTTGACCCAGTTGACCACACTTTCGTAGCTCACCACTTCGTCTTCGTCTCCCTGGATGACCAACCAGGGACAATCGGGATGCGGTAGTTTGGAATACTCATAGCGATCGACAGGTGGAGCCACGGATATCAGTTGACCCAATTGCAGGTTTTGAGCAGCGCGCAGCGAAATGTAAGAGCCGAAGGAAAAGCCGGCTAACCACAACGTATCGTTAGGGCGGGTTTTGCGAACCCATTCAGCGACCGCAAACAAATCATCGGTTTCGCCGTAGCCTTCATCGTGTTCACCTTCACTTTCACCTGCGCCGCGAACATTAAAGCGGATGGTACGTAAGCCCAGTTCGCGCAGTGAGCGCTCAATAATGGTGACAACTTTGTTGTGCATGTTGCCACCATGAACAGGGTGAGGATGGCAAATGATGGCGGTAACCGGACGCTCCTCATCTTTTTCGGGCACATCTGTCAGGCACTCCAGTCGCCCGGCAGGTCCTCTTAAAAAGAATTCTGCCTTGGCTTCCGGAAATTCATCTACCGGTTTTATGTCTTGCTTCTCGACCATGGTTTCTCATAGTTTCAGCGGGACCTTGCATAATACATCAAACCGCCTGATGCAGACCAGAATAGCGTGCAACTCTGTGCTACGCTGAATGCATGAATTTCCTCGCACATCTATGTCTGGCAAGCGGTGACGACGGCTTGATGCTGGGCGGCTTGATTGGTGATTTTGTTTATTGATAAGACCACCGATCAATCAGCACATGTGAAAGAACTGCGCACGAAATTTCCGAGGGAGTTCAGACGCTATGCGGGTATTGTGATCGATCTGGCATTCGACCATGAGTTGGCCCTGAACTGGTGGCGCTACATGCCGGGTAGCCTGGAGCGCTTTGATATGGAGGTGCGTGACCTGTTACGTGATTACAGTGGAGTGATTCCGGAGCAACTGACGTTATTTATGCGTTACGCGGACCGGCACGGTTTGTTTGCTGCCTATCGTGATAAAGATGTAACGCTATACGCATTGGCCGGCATGGGTACTCGTCTGTCACGTGCTAACCCCTTACATCGGGTGAGTGAGATCTGGCCATCGCTCGCACCGGAATTCCACAAAGCATTTCGGGAGTTCTTTCCGCAGATTCAGGCGGACGTTATTCAGTGGCGCAGTAGCAGGTCGACCACCACCGGATCATGATCTGAAAAACGTAGCCACGGTTGTGGTAATTTTATGTAGGCGGGCATGGTTGCGTTGACGTGCCAGATAAAAGCATTTTGAACCCGTGTTTTTAGTTCCGGATTCACAAACGCATAGTCCAGCGTCCCGGCCTGGCCGTAGTACACATAGCTGAAAGGGCGTCCATCAGCCGTATCCAGCAACTCTACAAACCCTGCAGCCCGAATCGCATCAACAGGCGCCTCGCGGCGGTAGGAATTCATGTCGCCCATGATCATGATATTGTCCGACTGACTGGTAGCAGCTAATGATTTGACCCAGCCGGACATCTTTTGTGCGGACACAGTGCGCATGGGACTCCAGCAACCCTGACCATCTTTCTGATCTGCATCCGGTCCTGAATCGGGGCAGGAACCTTTCGATTTGAGATGATTGACCACCAATAACAACGATTCACCACCTTCAATGGGGCTGAACAGTTGCGCCAGCGGCTGGCGACTCCGTTTGAACTCCGGCCCACTGAGGGTGTGTGCTGAACCCCGTGCCCGCCACAGGTCCGAGCGATAGAAAAGCCCCACCTTGATCGCATCGCTACCGGTATTATCATTCTCTGGCCGCGCAGCCGCCCAGCGACCGCCGGCTTCCTGATTGAGTAATGCAACAAAGTCTGCGCTAGCACTATCGGCACCGAAGCCATCATTCTCAATCTCCATGACAGCAATCAGTTGAGGTTTCAAAACCTGCAGAGCAGCACCAATACGCGCGCGCTGCTGCTCAAAATCTGTGAGGGTTTTGGCACCTCTGGGTGCGGGGAATCCTCCGCCACGACCATCGCCGTTAAAGTAGTTATACAGGTTCATGCTGACGACCCGGGAAGCGCTTATGGCAGCTTTCGGTGGGTGTTCAGCGGTTGAAAAATCAGCGCCGGACGCCTGCAGCTCCATCTCAGATACGCTCAGGCGTAGCTCTCTGTCGTCGTGCGTCATCACGCCAACAATGTTGCGGATGTCGGTGCCGGCCGAGAACGACCGCGCATCGCTAACAGGTTGTTGTAACTGCAGTGGCAGGGTAAACGCCCGATTTTCGCGCGCGAACTCGCCGGCTTTCGGGCCGGGCAGCATCAATTCGGTTGCGATGTACTGAAAGCCATTGCCCGACACACCGACCTGGCCTTTGTTTAAGCGGTAGTTGTCGGTGACTGTGAGTACTCCGGTCAGACTTACCCGCATGGCCTCTACAGCTTCTCTGTCAAGGCCTTTCAAGGGTAGTTTGATAGCGGTCAGTGGCAGTTTCTGTGCACTGCCACAAACCTGTAACCCTTCCGTGTTGACCAGCGCGGTTAATGAGTTTCGTCCTCTGCTGAGTTCCGCGACTGTGCCGTGTACATGCACCCGCGTACCCGCTTGAATATCTTTGCTGATGGAAGCCACTTCTATAAAAATGGCATTAGAGGTGCGCTCGTCATTATCCGAATCGGGCTCTTCAATAAAGATGCCCTCGCCCGCCTGAATCAACGTGACGATACCTTGTACATCCACGGCTTGACCGACCATGCCTGACTGTGGACGGGCGCCTTGCACTTTTGCAATTGGAGTAGTGGGGGTATTACAGGCAACACCATCAGCCGAGCTGGAGTTTTTATCCTGATTGCAGCCACTTAAAAGCACGGCCAAAAAAAACGCCGCGATAAGCGGCGTTTTGATACTAAAAGTTGGCATGTCTGAAAACCAGATGCGACTCACTACTCGAGCATGAACTCGATAACAGCATGAATCTGTTCATCTGACAAGTCTGGACGTCCACCGCGTGGGGGCATGGCGTTAAGACCGTTGATGGCGTAACCCATCATAACGTCCATACCTTCCGCTGCCCGAGTCGCCATTTCAGGGGAGCCGGGTTTGGGTGCGTTCAGAACACCCGTCGCGTGGCAGGCGGAGCAAACAGCCCCATAGATCATCTCACCATCCAGGCTACCATCAAATGCAGCTTTAGGCTCTTCGCTCGCAACGGCAGCGGCTTGCTGCATGGCGGCCGAACCCGCTTCACCCGTATAAACGCCGGAAACCGGTTTAAGACGTTCAGTGGTAGTTACCACCTTGCTGGAAACAGGCTCATACTCTTTATGACCGGCAGTCCGGGCAATAACAATAATGATAATGGTGAGGACAGTCAGCATGGTCACCACCAGACTGAAATATTTGATAAATACCTTATCGGTTTGCTCTTCCACACAACACCTCTGTTTCTTAGTTTTTGCGTTTATTTTCGTTAATGGCGGATACAGTTACAGTTCGGCCCTTTGATGGTCGCACATTATAGCCTCAACTATCTGAATCCGGAAGTAATGATAGCTGGAGTGTCGGTTTTTGTATTTATTAACATAATTCGAAAGCTCAGAAACCAGTCCGTTAAAACCCGTTTGATTAATAGAGGATCGTGGTTGTTTTGCGGAAATCTTGTGCTACAGTGCCGGATTAATGACAATTTTAGTGCGGAGTGCATGCTGTGAATAATCACATCGATCAACGCGGCCGGCAACGGCGGATGCTGCTGGGAGGTGTAAGTGGTGCCATCGCCACCGCGTTATTCGCAACGGCCTGTAAACCCTCGCAAGAACAAGAGCTTGAAGTTGAGGCAGTCGCCGACGTTGGGCCGGAAATCGCACCAGCCCCGCCTGCTCCTGATCCGACTATCACTGATTTGACTATCCCGGCTGGCATAGAGCCGGCGACTGTCGATGAGCATGTTTGGGGGCAGCAGTTCCTGAGGCAGCAGCTGAGCGTTGATCTGCATTGCCATCCCGGCATATTTTTCTTCGAGGGCATGACACCTGAAGATCCAACGATTCGGAAAATGGCCTCCAGTGGTGTGTTCATGGAGCGAACCGTGGCCGATATGGCCGCCGGTCAGCTCAGTGCTGCGATGTTCTCAACGGTGGCTGACGTTGATCTGCTCGGCGCCAATGAGCGTGGGCTCTACGCGCGCAGGGAATATGAGCCAGGCGAGGCTTACCAAAGCTACTTGCGCCAGATGGCTGTGCTGCAGAACATGGTGGATGCCGATCTTGTGGCACCCGTTCGTTCAGTTTCTGACTTGCTCGCCGCCAAACAGGCCGCTAAGGTCGGTGCCATATTTACCTGCGAGGGCGGAGATTTTCTGGAGGAAAAGGGTGAGCGGCTGGCCGAGGCCTGGGAGGCCGGCGTCCGTTCGATCCAGTTGGTGCACTACCACGTCAACCAACTCGGTGACATCCAGACCGAGGCACCAAAACACAAAGGCTTAAGCGAATTCGGTCGCGAAACAGTCGCGGAAATGAATCGCCTGGGTATGCTCATTGATCTGGCACATGCGACCTTCGCTACCACGCGGGATGTAGCAGAAATAACCAGCCAACCCATCATGGTTTCGCACAGCTATGTCGCAGACGAAGGTGCTCAGCATCCACGCTTATTGAGTGAGGATCATGCCCGCCTGGTGGCTGAAACGGGCGGCTTGGTTGGCGCCTGGCCAACCGGTATCGGTAATCCTGATTTCCCATCCTTCATCCGCCGCTTGCTGACTCTGGTGGACCTGATTGGCATCGACCATGTCGCTTTGGGCACTGACATGGATGCCAACCATCTGCCCGTATTTTCCAATTACCGCCAGTTGCCATACATACCGATCGCTTTGAAACGCCACGGGATGAATGACGAGGAGATGATCAAGGTTCTGGGTGGGAATTTCATGCGCGTCTTTGCTAATGTCACAAGAGATACAGGGCACACTTCATGATCTTTTCAAAAACCCTTTCGTCAGTCATTTTGAGTAGCGAATTAGCTCATAACTGAGCGCAGCGAAGGTTAACTCTTATCAGGAAGTGTATGAGTCAAAAATATGGGTGCGGATGACCGGTTGCTTTGGTCACTTTACGTTTATTCTCAGATTTCTTGTGCTGGCGCGTCTTATCAAGGACAATCGTTGTTGAAATTCAGCTTTACCCATTCCATATAGACTTTACAAAGCGCCCGTAGCTCAGCTGGATAGAGTACTGCCCTCCGAAGGCAGGGGTCAGAGGTTCGAATCCTCTCGGGCGCGCCAAAATATCAGTGTAAAACTACATAGCCACCTTGGTGGGGTAAGTCCCGAGGCATTTGAACGTGCCTCAAAATGAAGCTCTGGAGTGTCTATGATTCGGGGCAAGTCCATTTGTTCAATAACCTGTCGTGTTTGATCTTCTATTTCAAGACAGAAACATTCATGTCCAATGCCAATCCGATATAGTTGTTGTTATTGAATTCAAATTCATCGACTTTCTCCCATCCTAACTTCTTAGTATGGGCTATTTCAGAGATGATATTGACCTTGTTAATAAAGGTAATAGAGATTGGGTATTTCTTAAGCAGCTCAATTCTCATTTCCTCAAACAGTTTGTTTAATAAGCCTGTTCCTCTATATTTCTCGTCAATACAAACAGGACCATATTGAAAACTGTTTTCTGTTGTGATCTCACTTCCCTTAAAAGTGAGTTGTGGAAAGCGAGACACCATAAAGTTGAAAATCTCCCATTGTTCAAAATACTTCCAACTCCCGGCAAAAGCGTAAGCGACAATTGTATTGTGTTCATCACTGGCCACAAACATTCCGTTCTGACTAATGATTTCTTCTATTTGAGCGGCTGTGAATGGTGTAGTTACAAAGCCGTTTTTGCGCTCTGCTTCACTTAAGTTATGGTATAAGTACTTTTCTTGAAGAGATAGAATTCCGTCTATATCATTCGAGGTTCCAAGTCTATTTTTTATCATTTGCTAACGTAACATCCTTTAGTAGAACCTGACAAAATTCATCTATTATTTTTCAGGCAAACCAAATGTATCCACCACATAATCGATATCTTTATCACCCCGCCCACTTAAATTTATCAATATAGACTTTTGAGGTTGTTCCTTTGCTAGTCTCAATGCATAAGCGACAGCATGGGCGCTTTCTAATGCAGGAATAATTCCCTCCAATCGACTCAACTCATAAAATGCATCAATGGCCTCTTTGTCATTAGCAATTCCATAAGTAACCTTGCCCATGTCTTTGAGCATACTGTGCTCCGGACCAACACCGGGATAGTCCAATCCGCTGGCAACAGAATATACAGGTGCAGGTTCTCCTTTTTCATCCTGTAACGTGTAGCATTTAAAGCCATGGATAATGCCCGGTGTTCCAAATCTCATCGTGGAGGCATGGTCTCCAACCTCATCAGAACGACCAGCCGGTTCTACGCCATGAAGCTGACATTCTTCATCATCCAGGAATGCTGAGAATATCCCTATAGCATTACTTCCTCCACCCATACAAGCGACTACATGATCTGGTAATTCACCAGTCATTTCAGAAAACTGTTCGCGCGCTTCAATTCCTACAACACGCTGAAAATCGCGAACCATCATAGGAAATGGATGGGGCCCCACCACTGAGCCAATGCAGTAGATAGAATTTTCAGGATCTTTTAGGTATGCTTCGAATGCCGAATCAACAGCTTCTTTGAGTGCTTTTAAACCATGAGTAACAGGAATAACTGTTGCTCCAAGTATTTTCATTCGGATAACATTAGGGTGCTGTTTTGCTGTATCCACCTCGCCCATGTGTATTTCGCATTCTAATCCAAAATATGCTGCAGCTGTAGCCAGTGCAACACCGTGTTGCCCTGCGCCAGTTTCTGCGATTAGTTTTTTCTTACCTAAATACTTAGCAAGAAGCGCTTCGCCCATACAATGATTTAACTTATGAGCTCCCGTATGATTTAAATCTTCACGTTTTAAATAAATACGTCCCCCATATTTTTCAGATAAGCGTGCACAATAATAGACAGGAGTTGGACGTCCCTGATAATGTTTCCGGATGCTTCGTAATTCTTGAATGAAATTGTGTGACTTACTTATGGTGTGATAGGCATCGGCTATCTTTTTCATTTCAACTTCCAACACAGGTGGAATGAATGCTCCGCCATACTCTCCAAAGAAACCTTCTTTACTGGGGTAGTTTTTAAAATAATTTTTCATGCAATATCTCTTTTAAAATTTGATTATTTGATCATCTTGAATAAAACTCACGCTTAGGGTCAGATTACAACACCAGAGCAAAGTGAACGCTCTTCACTATATCCCTATTTCAAGTTTAAGTTTTATTCTTTAAATAGTGAGGATAATATGAATAAATCGAATTTAACATCAAAATAGGAATGCCGTTAAACCTATCGGCAGGCTTGGCGAAGCCCGGCAATACGGCAACAGTGCGGTTGCTACAGAACTCGCATCGCGCATCAGCTCAAATGAAAATTCAGACCTCTGTCTCTTTAAGTAACTGCAAAAAACGCTCGATAATGACAGGCGTACTTGAGAAGTCCTGTACGAATTCACGTCCAGCAGGGCCCATGGTGTTGCGCAAGGCTGGATCGCAAAGCCGGAGAATTGCATCTCTCCACGCGGTCACATCACCTGGCGGCAGGAGCCATCCGGTGACCCCGGGGAGTAACGCTTCTCGCATACCGGCGGCATCACTACCCAACACCGGCACCGCACAAGCCTGCGCTTCAACCAGAACACGTCCATAGGTTTCCGGAATCTTCGAGGGCAATGCGAGCATGTCCATGGCATTGTAGTAAGGACATAGCTCTTCGCGCCAGCCAACTATGTGATGATGCCCGGCCAGCGGATGCCCTGCGATAAGTTCGCGAAGTTGTGGTAAATCCGGACCGTCACCCAGCCACAGACAATTCAGTCGAGGCTCTTCCACCATCGCTGCATTACTGGCTTCGAGCAGCGTAAATATTCCCTTGCCGGCTACCATACGCCCCACAAAACCCACAACAATGGCCCGCTCATCCAGCCCCAATTGCTGCCGGATGCGCGTTCGCTGTGTCACATCGGGCTGATATACACGGGTATCCACGGGGTTGTACAGGACGTGTATATGTTCGGCAGACGCCCCTTGTTTCACGTATTCATCACGCGCATAGGCCGATACGGCGAAAAATCGTTGAGCAAGCCGCGGAACCCATTTTGCCGATCTGCTCCTCATTGGCTTGGCTGTATGTCGAAACAAGGCAACCGACACGTTCAACAAACGTCCCAGCACCAGCAGAGGCCAGTACTCCTTGCCAAAATTGCTGATCAGCCAGTCCGGCCGCAATCGCCGTGCAGCTTTAATTGTGGCCCAATAGCCACGTGGGTCAACCGAATTTCGAAACGGAGCCGGATGCACACGCACGGCGGTTGCATCCAGCGCCCCGGCAATCGGACTGTCGGGATAGACGATAGCCTCGACGACATGGCCAGCATCTGCCAGCGCAAGACACAGCTCGACGAAGTGTATCTGGGCGCCGCCATTGTCCCGAACACTGCTGACAAACAGAAATTTCATGTCTGCTTGCGTTGCTCCTTATAGCGGGTCAGCACGCGAACCATAAATTGCGGTGCAAAGTGATTTCTGGTGATTTTCACACGCGGCAACCAGAACAGATCCGAGCCGGGCTGCGCCCGCCCGTGGTCTACGGTTGTCGCGGCGGTAAAGCCCGCCTCTCGAGTTGCTGCCACGACGCGTTCATCCAGGCTCCCATACGGGTAGCAAAACTGCGTAACCGGGGCTCCGATGAGATCTTCCAAGGCTTTCTTGCTGCCCTCGATTTCGTCACGGAGTTGAGCATCGTTGCATTGTGTCAAATGCGGATGCGTGCGTGTGTGAGCGCCGATTTCCATGCCGTTGTCGTGCCATTCGCGCAGCTGTGCGTGGCTCATGATTGGCTTGCGGATGCCAAGTTTCCTGGCATCCCATTCATTATAGCCACCCAGGGAACCGCTCACCGCGTAGCACGTGGCACTGAAGTTGTTGCGCTTTAGTATCGGCAATGCATTTTCAAGGTTATCAACATAGCCATCGTCCAGCGTTACGACAGCGACACGCCCTTGCCTGTCACCGCGTAAATAAGGCATGGCATCACTCATGGAAAGTCCGGTATAGCCCAGCATGCGCAACAACCCCATTTGCTGCGCAAACAGGCGTGGTGTGGTGTACAAACTGCGTTGCCGGTCAATCTCACGCGGCACTGGCGCGATGTTGTGGTACATCAGGATGGGTATAGCCATAGTGTCATTACACTCGTCTGATGGTCACTGTGCGAACGAGTCAGCCGATTCTTTCGCGCTTGCTGTGCTTGCTTTGTGGGGTGTGGCTCACTATCACGCAAGCTGAAGAGGAACGCGTCAATTTCTTTCTACGTAAAATAAGTGCACTGACCCGACAAAAATTATAACAAAAAAGGGCATTGTGGCCGATCCATGGTACAAACACCACATGTGTTTCATTGGCTGTTTTTATAGCGCTGACCTGCCAACAAAAGTTACATAAACAGACCCGTTATTGAATCACACGCAACACGCGCAGGCTTCCACTGAAACCAGCCCTTTATTAACTTGAAAGACCACTAATTTGCCAGAAACTACATTTTAAATTACAGTCGTAGGTCTGTTCGGTAAACATTGGTATAGCCTCAGGAGTCGTATTTTGAAATCGCTAATTGTTTCTGCATTATCAACGCTTACTATCCTTATCTCAGCGCTGGCACTCGCCCAATCTTCGGGTGGTAATTTTGAAATCACCAAAAGCACTATTGATAACGGTGGCGGAACTTCATCCGGTAACGAATTTTCGGTAACAGGAACAATCGGCCAGCCCGATGCCAACCTTCAGCTTTCAACGGGTGGTGAATTTGCAGTTGCAGGCGGGTTTTGGGCCAATGCCACCGTTTTAAAATCGATTTTCAAAGATAGCTTTGAAAGTGACTAATTGGCAAGCTCCTCCCGTGTACACAGCTAAGATCACCGTCAATGCGGCGCGTCTAACTTAGTTGGTACCTGCCGACATGGCCGGTATGTACAGGGGTTTTGTGCATGTGTCATAGTTATTGATGTCCAATGGGCTGCGGTTGATAGCAAACCCGATATGGTCACCGGGTAACATTGCACCATCAATCTTCAGATAAGTCTCGTGACGCAAAGTTTTGTCGGCAGGAACCACCAATCGAGTGCTCACAGCACCAAATCCGGGGCCAGGGTTTTCCCACGCTACAGTCTTCACAATGGATGGTGAGCCACCCCTGATAATATCCATATTGTTGAGCTCCAGTAAATATTTGCAACCTGTCGTTGCGTCAACATCCGGTGCCCAAGCCACCCTGAGGTACACCGGGCTGCCACCCTGGTATTGTGGCGGTAAGGTAAACCCACCGAAAACCCGACCATATCCGAGATGCGAAAGAGCTAATCCCTGCGGGCCTTTCGCGCCGCCACTTGCAATCTGCCAAAATGCATTCCCTCCAGAGGCAATACCGTACAATCCGCTGACCGGTATGGACACTGCCCAGTCATGGGTGTGCGGCGCGGTGGTCTTGGCGTACACCGCATAAAGTGCGTATGGAGTTGCCGTCACTTTTTGTCTTGGAGCCAAATCCTGGTAGCCGCCAGTGGAATTACCGTTGCGTACGCCCATTTTCAGCCACAATTGGTCACCATTGTATGGCCCTGCTCCAAAATCCAGTTCTACGCTGAAAATTCCGTCGACGACCTGAACATTATCGACATCAACCGCAGAACCAATGACAGAGCCGCCACTTTTTTGACCGTACAATTCAAAGCGGAAGTCGAAG
>CAJDWJ010000038.1_pt1 | contig 11884 bp, 11 predicted proteins | sample 7391551 | NCBI WGS metagenome assembly CAJDWJ01 (sample SAMEA7055723, study PRJEB34461) | soil metagenome | biome: terrestrial ecosystem; feature: Peninsula; material: soil | place: Antarctica | collected 2016
CCGTCACGCCTAACCTCCTCCAAACACTGGTCAGACGGTATTCCCCTCCTCCATGACTTAGCACATGGTCAATGCGGAGTATATCGGGCTGATACAAAAACACCATACAGGAGCCAAGCTGACCCGATTTCGTCTTCCTCGCACTGCCTTTCAGGTCAGCAAGCCGATTCCGTATTTCTTCATTCCGACCCGAATCTCTGCTCTCACGGCAGCGATTTCTACCCGTCGCACCACAGACGCGCTTTTGTAGCAACACAGATCGCAAAATTAGCGTTAACAGACCATGAATATTTGAGTGTTATATTCTGCACCTCACCACGCACTGGCCCCATCGAGCCGGCGGATCTTGCCGGGTTACGAGAATCATGGCCGAATGTATGCAATGCAACCAAGATTAAAAAATATCGTGATCGGCCTGATCATGCTTGCGACTGCGGCTTTTGCCATGCTCCTCACTCCGCATGCAAAACTTGCCGACAAGTCCCCCCCCATTGATCTGGAGGCGGCCATTCCGAAGAGCATTGGAGACTGGGCTCTTGCTGAAACCATTGCCCAGATTATGTCTCCTGAACTGCAGAAGGAAATCGAGAGAATCTACAGCCAGACGGTTGACCGGACGTATGTAAACTCAAAAGGTCAAATGATCATGTTGTCCGTCGCGTATGGCTCCAATCAAACGCGGACGCTCAGAGCCCACAACCAGCAATATTGCTACCAATCGCAAGGTTTTCAAATCCTTTCCCTCGCCGATGCCGACCTGATGGTCAATGGCGTAGAAGTACCCGTAGTTCGCATGGTGGCCGATAACGGCATGAGAGTTGAACCCGTGACTTACTGGTTCATCATGGGCGACTACTGGGCAAACGGAAGCCTGGACCGCAATCTGATCCAAATCAAATATGCATTAACCGGGATCATCCCGGATGGATATCTCTTCAGGGTTTCGAGCATTGGGGCCAACACCGACATAGCCTTCGAAGTCCAACGCCAGTTCATTCAGCAACTGCTCGATACCGTTACGCCTGCTTTAAGATATAAATTGCTGGGCACCCGCACCTGAACTGTCACGCGGAGCAAGGTACGACCATCATCTGGCGCTGGCCAAGCTTGCCACTTGATCAACTAGCGGGTGCAATCGATGGGCCCAAACATGAGCATGCTTTACGTATAGAAGCCCCGCGGCAGCCAGTTCCGCACGCAATTCTTCGTTGTGCCACAACACCTCGAGTTGAGACACGTACTCTTCCGGAGTCTCCGCAACCAACAGGTCCAATCCCGCCCGGGCCTGTAGCCCTTCGAGTGCCACAGGGGAAGTAATCACAGGCAGGCCGAGCGCCATGTACTCGAGAACCTTGTTCTGTACGCCGGCGCCCAATCGCACCGGCGCGACGCCAACACGCGCATTGCCGACAGCGTCGGCCACATTAACCACATTATCGAGTACTTCGACACCTTCAATCGCACGAAGGCGGCGCGCATCGCCGGACTTGATGCGGCCTACTGCACGAAACCTGCATTGCAAGCGCTTCCGTACCAAGGGCAATATAGCCTCGGCGAAGTAGAAACACGCGTCGAGGTTCTGGATTGAAGTCATGTTGCCGATGAAGGCAACAACGGGTTCGCTGTTCCGCCGATCCCGGAACGGAAGGGATTCCAGATCCACACCGTTTGAACAAATCACGACATTGCCATCACAACGTCCACCGAGCAGGAAATCTCGGTCCAGTTCCGACACCAAGGTAACGGCTGCAAAGTCTGCGAGCACCGAGCGCTCATAATGCAAAAGCCGCCCCGCCTCGAATCGATAGACCAGAGATTTCAGGCTACGGGCATTCCTTAACGCGCGTACGCGCATGTAGTTCATCGAGATGGCATCCGTCATCTCCAAGACGGTCGGGATCGTCGATTTCCGTACATAGTGCCCTGTACGAATCAGATGAGCCAAGCAAACATCATGGCCCGGGAGCAATTCCTTGACGCGGGTTGCGAATGCGCCAGATTGATAATAGGCGATCTGTAATGGCGTTTCCGAGCGAAGAGCGGCCAATACATTCAACACGGAGCGCCATTTAGGCAAGAGCACGCGCTCAACTCGTTTGAAGATGCCATCCGTGGGCGAGACACTCGTCATCTCTTCTTTGGTTTCGCAAAGACTGAGCAGCGTCAGATCGTGGTGTCTAGCCAATTCCCGGCAAACTTCGTAGATACGCAACCTGTCTCCACCTACGACCGGATAAGGAAAACGTGGAGTTAAGACGAGGATTCTGCCGCGTTGACTCATACTCTTCTCCAGTTGCTTTTGATCGTCTCGGTCATGTTGGAACGCTGGCTGGGCCACCCAACCCTGCCATGCGGAGCAACCCAGATAAAATGCAATGAAGATACGTTATCGTGAACACTCCGAACATAAAGCCACCAACTTGCATGGCTAACTATACTGTTCCTAAGCGTGCCTGATCCGATAAATCATGATGTCTCCGTAAAACTCATCAGGGAAGAATGCTCTCAACACACCTGAAGCAAACTGGATGGCCCCCACGTACCTTGTAAACATTAGCGTTTTGGATTTGGCATTAGGATATTGGTATATGGCGTCAATGCATAAGCCCCGCCTAGACAACATCCTTTGTAAGGTCTCGTACAAAATGGGACACAGGTGAGTAGGATCGCTCTTGCTGTCAAATGATGGGATCTTTCCGGTTACGAGTGCACGCATGCGTGCACGTAGGCTCTCAATATTGGGTGTGGTAACTAACGCCACGCCATTAGGTTTTAACGCCCGTTGAACCAAATCTAGCAATTTACCTGTATTTTCGATGTGCTCAATCACTTCGATGCAGGAAACAAGATCAAATTGCCCAAACTCATGGGCGTCACCTTGATTTACATCATACCGCTGGAGATTCAGTCCATGCACCGGCGGTGGTTGCTCATGATCGATACCAACCAACTGGCCAAACCCAAGAGTTTTTAAACGTTCAAGCCACGCGCCTGTCCCACAACCGATATCAAGGACACTTGGATCATGTTCCTCCGAAATACTTTGACAAATCAGTTCATACAAGTAGGCATGTAAACCAACAATGGTTCGTTCAGTTAACATGGTTTTTCTCTTTCGTTTATTGAATTTCTAAAAATCACTGCGGAGTTAGCCTATATTGTTTTCCAGAAGTCTTTTATCTTCTCGGCGACGGCAGGACGACTGTAGTGCCGGGCGCGAGCCAATCCCCGGTTGGCCAGATCGGCCAAGCCGCGCTCATCCGCCCAGGCTGACTGCAATTTAGCCGCCATATCATCGATATTCCGTGGGTCAAACAGCCAGCCTGCATCACCAACTACCTCGGGCAGCGAAGTCGTGTTGCTGCACACGACGGGCGTGCCGCTCGCCATGGCCTCCAGCAAGGGGATGCCGAAACCCTCATAAAGAGAAGGCATCACGAACAGCCACGCCTCGCTATAAAGCTTCCGCAGCGCCGCTTCATTGATGAATGACTCGAAATCCATCCACGGTCCTACACCGGCAGTATTTGCGATGCGTTGGAAGTGTGGCTGGTGCACAGGCTTGATGCCGACGATCCGCAGCCTACTTTCGGCGGCAGCCCTACCTGCCTTGTTTCGAAACGCGGCAAACGCACGGATAAGCGATGGCAGATTCTTGCTGGGCGCCTCGCCCGAAACAGTAAGGATATACGGCTGACGGCAGGCCCATGACAAAGGTGCCTCTACGTACCAGCTATCATCCAGGCTGTTGGGGATGACATGGATATCCTGTTCGGGAATCGAAAAACATTTTGAAATTTGATTTCTTGTATACGCCGATACAGTTACCAGACGCGTCGCCCGACGCGCCACGCGCGGCACAATCCGGCGCCGGTAGATCCGACCCAAAGTCTGATAGATTGAAACGGAAGGCGGCAAGCGTGCCCAGGATTCAAGATAGATCAGGTCATGCACGACCAGCGTCAGTTGCGTTGATGGCGGCACATTTAAGGGAGCAGTGTTATACGGGCAAAGTAGCTGCGTAACACCATGATTGGCGCATAGCTTGGGCAGCACGACTTGTTCCCAGTACGGGAAGAAGGATGGCCCTGCTTGCAACGTCGGGTAACGGGCCTTGGGATAGCTGCGCGGTAACAGGGCCAGAATTTCGGTAGCAACCGGCTCGATCAAGGTGTGTGCATAATGCCCCATGCCGCGATACTGGCCGACCATCCAGCGGGCATCAACACCCAAATTCATATCGCAGTATCTTCCGATCGTGCTGCGGAGAAAATCGCAAGATAGCGCCGCCTCGCAACCTCAGGAGAATTGTGCGTGGCAATATGTGCTCGTGCACCGGAAACGACTTTGTATGCGTCCTCCCCGTGATCCTTGCGCAAGCGCGCACGTGCCGCTCGCAACGCCCCCTTCAGTGCCACACGGTCACCCGGCGGGAAAAAAAGTTCATCGGGATAGCCGGCCCCCAACAATTCACGGTGAGCCGGGATGTCAGTCACCACGCAGAGCAAACCAGCCTGTATACCCTCAGCAACAGAATAGGAAAAAGACTCGGAATGCGATCCCGATATCAAAATCGAATGCGTTAGCAACCGTTGTGGCAAGTCATTCACATGGCCATGGAACTGCACCCCTTGGCGTGGGCTTCCCAAGTTACGCAGCCGATCGTACATCGGACCGTCGCCATAGACGTGCAGGTCGACGCCTTCCTCAGTCATGCATGCCGCCACCACATCTTCGATGCCTTTTTGCTGGACTAGGCGAGTGATCAAGGCGACACGCAACGTATCGATAGACGAAGGAGTTTGCCGCGATGCTTCCGTGACACCTTGCCGTAAATCAATCCAGTTGGGTATGGACTCCACCATCAATCTCGGCCAGCGTTGATGGTGCTGAGCAGCCACCGAATCGGAGACGGAAACGACGCAGCGCGCAAACCGCGCAGCGATGCCGTACAAGGTCTCCTTATGGTCACCTGACCGAATGGAGAGCTCGGTATGAGAAATAATGATTGGTGATTCACCGCAACACAAACGCACCATGGGTGCCAGATAGGCGGCTCCCCTGCCATTCAGGACAATGGGAGTTTTGCGGGCACGGATGACATGACGCTGACGCCACAACCAGCGCAGAAAAACCCAGCGCAACGCCAGTCCTGTGCCCGCAGGCAGGTCAACAAAACCTGCACTTAATTCAGCCAGCCCATTTTGTAATGCTGGCAAGGGCGGTGACACCACCACCAAGCGAATCTGATGCTGTAACAAGGCAGCCAGCTTGACCAGGAATATCTCTCCCCCTCCAAAAAAACGGGTCGTGCTGAGAAAATAAACATCTCTACTCATCTGGATTTCTGCCGTTGCATACGTCGTAGCAGCCAGCAGCAGCCCGCGACAAAAAGAATGGGACCGCCATACCGCATCAGATTGTGAACGGGTTCTTGAAGCATGGTCCTGGGAAAATAGACCATGCCGCAAACGATCCAGAACATGATTGCTCCTGTCACACCTTGATAGAAACGGCTCAGGAAGCTGAGCAGCCAGCCGATGGCGAAGCTACCGAGGCCAACACTAGCCCAGCCACCCAAAAGAAACAGTTCCGCCAGATAACTACTTCCCGTCCCAAAACCAAGCGCATAGGCTATAGGCATGAATTTCATCGAAATATCATTGGCCAGAAACCAGCCCTGTTGAACTTCAGACTGGCTATAAAATGGCGCGACAAATTGATGGAGGAAATAACTGCCCGCGTTATAAGCAAAGTCCTGCAGATTATCCATGACAATCAGATTTACGCTCGCTGTAATACCCTGCTGGACCAGAAAACCCATTATTAGTGAGCCTTCGATCGAGCTTCCACCCTGGCGTGCAATCTCCACCACTACGGCGAGGGCGAGAATGACTGAAAAAAGTGTTAGTAGACCGCGAACTGAGAATTTTCCACCAAAGCGAATCTTGTAAAAAAAGAAAAGTATCAGCGTGACTATGAAAAATTTGCCGCGCAGACCAACGAGCAATTCGCTGGAAAATACGACCACGAAAAACACCAGAGCCCAGCGTGACTTCTTCCGATCCGTTTCGTGAAAGAAATACAGGGTAAATGCTGCCATGCACAGCAGAGCACCAACTCGCACAGGCATCCCGACCTTCGCCAGGAATTCATCGCTTTGGAAGATTGCCAGATAACCACCTGACGCCACGATGTAACTAAAGTAGGAGATGTTCTTGTATAGATACAGCGGCAGGAACAAAGCAAACATCATCAAATAGATTCTTGCGTCGCTGCGGGAAGTACTCAACGTCACCCGTGCAGGGCGTGGCAGCAGCGAACCAATGTGCACAAGGAAAAACGACGTTAGCACAAGCAAAACGTAAGCAGACACCGTCTCAGGGTCAACGTCAAACTCATTCTCAAAGTTTACACGGGAGAGTTGCGACTCTCCGCCCAGCAACACGGGAAATGCCCGGCCACATAGAAAAACACAGCCCAAAATCAGGAAAATGAAAGACGGACTACGACCCCCACGATGCTCGTACCAGTTGAGTCCTGTAATGACAACGCTGCCAACAACCAGTAGCAACGAGATTCTTTGTAGAGGAGCGTGCCCTGTCTGGATTACAAACGCGGCCAGAACCACCAGGGTCGCCCAGACAGATGCCCTTAGGAGGTTGTTACTGCTCAGCATGGCGTCGACCGAAAAAAACGCTCTTATGGAACAGCCGGAAATATTGCGCGGCGCAGAACAGATTAACCATACACAGCGCAAGTGCTATGCCCACTGCCTCCAGCCTCCATGCACCCAGAGGAATTAATACTGCAGCCAGTAATGAATTATTGCGGGCCACACCCCATAATTGCACTGATTCATGGAGTGCGATCAAAAAAGCGGCATGAAATCCGTTAGATATTTGAATCGCTAACATAAGACACTGCAATCCAAGCAAAATTGGACTTATGTCTTTCAACTGGAAGAACGAGCTAACCCACGGACTGATCACAGCGAGTGTAGCCCCACTTGCCGCGCCGGCTGTATAGGCCAGCCCCCGAAAGCGAATCAATTTTCTTGACAGTTCTTCCATCGAAGCGCGCGCTTCCGACAGCCTCGCAATATTCACGCTCGCGACTGTTGAAAAAAACATCAATGGCGCACTCGCCAGACGCTGATATATCAAGTACTGGGCCAACAAGGCCCCCCCCGTTACCCACGACACCGCAAGCGCGTCGAAGTGCGTGTAGGCGACCCCAATCAAAGCGACGTTACCCAGTGGGGCGATATGAATGAACACATTGCGGAGTGCCGCAAGATCAAAGCCGGAAGTAAATACACGCGCCGTGGCGACATGGGAGACTGATTGACGCCTGAACTGTCTGACAACAAGCGCACAGGCAATCAGCGCCATAGTTTCGAAAAAGATTGTGCCTAGCCAGATCGGAACGATTTCATGGTATGCGAATACTAATAGCACCCCCTGCATCAGAACCGCGAATACCAGCGGGCGTATCAGTGTAGCCATCCCGCCTGCATGGTCGGTTTGCAGGTGGGCTTGAAAGTAACCGAAGCCCATCAAGCACGTGAACTGCAGGCTCGCAATTAGCGGTAGCGCTATCGGAGCATCGTTCTTAAGGCATAACAGCGCGACCACTCCTGTGGTTACGACTTGACCGATTAGTGTTGCAAGCAGCCTGAAAACCCCTTTGTTCCGTAAAAACTTCCTGGCCTCCCCACCCTTTTGTTGGTGAGAACGTGCCAGCACGCTATTTTCCAGGCCGTAATCAAAAACAATCCGGAAAAACTCCACGATTGCTATCGCAAGCAAAAATCCGGTTCCGTCTGGCCCCAGAATCTTTGCCACAAACAGCAGCGATAAATAACGCCCACCAAAAAAGATCAGTCGGCTGATAGTCGATGAAATCATACGGAGATACACAAGGGATACGCCATGATTGACTCAATCAACCTCGTATAGCGCGTCCGAGTTACGAAGCCGAATATACGGTTTAATCGCTTACTGAAGGCGCCGACCACGGAGTACACGGAAACGCCGACCCTGCTTCACCATTCACTACTAATTGCATCGGCACACCGGAGTGGGTTCATGTTCTTGGATACTGGCGCCAAGGCTTCAGAACACGCCCAAAGCCGGCGCGAATGGCGATCAGCTTGGTGGAATTTTCGGGATCAGAGCCTTTCAGGGCGCGGCGGGCAAACACGAACAACAGCAACACAAAGCCCGCAGCCAGCATCGCCAAAAGGGTTACGATTGCTTTGTGGGTATTGCTCTTGCGCTCCGGAGGCACAGCCACATCCACCACCTGGATCACGCCCTCCCTGAGTTCGTCAATTTTGGCCAGTTCGTATTGCTTCGAAAGCTGCTCGAACAGCGCTTCCTGATATTTGAACTCACGGTAGCGGTTAATATATTCGGCGTTATCTCCAGTGGGCTGGGTATTTTCATATTTGCGAAGCTGCGCACGCAGCGCGGCCAGTTCCTGCTGTGCCAGACGAAAGTTCGGGCTGTGCTCGGTGAGGTAGCCGCGCATGCTGGATAGCTGCAGCTCCTTGGCCATTATTTGCGCCTTGAGGATGGCCAGGCCCTGACCCATCGTTGCGGGATTGAATTTCAGTGTGTTTTCACTGACGCCAGCGCCACCCAAGGCGATTTCTGCCTTGGCCATATTTTCCTTGACCTTGGCCCGTTCCTTTTCAAGAAACTGCCGACGCTTTTGTGCCTCGGTCACGGCCAGGCGGTCGGTTAGTGATGAGAGCTCATCGACATAAGCATTTGCCATTGCGGCGGACAGCCGGGGAATTTTGGAGACCACCTTGATAGTGATCAGGCCATCCTTGCCGGCAGATCATCCCGGCCGAACCTCCAAGACCAGGCCCTGCACCACCCATACCCGCCATGCCCGCCAAAGCGCTCAGTTGTGCCAGGGCGGCGGCCGCACCACCCTGGCTTTGTTGCGGCGTCATAATACTGGTCGTAGCGATGTAGCTCGGATTGAGCAAAAAGCTCACACCCAAGGCGATCAGTCCGACGATGATCGGGCCAAAGACCAACAACCGCGCGTTCTCGGCCAGTGCCTGAAGAATGTCCAGCAGCTTGATTCCATCGCCTTCAGGCAGATCGGGAGTGTGGTTTTCGTTCATCGTCTCGGCCTTTATTTCAGCACTTGCCAGGCGGCCACTCCCAGCCCAAGCTGGTAGAGAACCTGCGTCCAGTCTTTCAGGCCGGTGACGAACTTGGTCCAGTTGGTTCGGCGATCAAGCTTGGCGGGGACGACAACGGTATCGCCCGGCATCATTTGAATATCTTCGAACCCTCCCAAACGGAACAGGCTTCTATTGTCACGCGCAGCCTTGACACTGCCATCGGCGCGAAGCACAAAGGCATAGCGCAGTTCGGCATTATCGCTCACGCCTGCGGCTTGGAGCACATCGCCAACGGTTCGACCTGAACGGTAGATGATGGCATTCTCGTTGTAGACCTCGCCCACCGCGGCCACAAAACCCGGGCGGCTGGGGATGTAAATGGTATCGCCGTCTTCCAGCGGCAGTGCCGGTATCGCATCCAGAGTCAAACGGGTCGGCGGCAATTCCAGGCTGACGCGGCCATTGCTCTTGAAGGTTTTCATGCGCTCAAGCTGCTGTTGCTGCGACAGCATCTGATCCTGCGCTTCCGCCTTGGCGTTGGCATCGGATAATTGTTTACCTATTTCGGCCTGAAGTTGCGATTCCAGTTTGCGGATCACGGAATCAAGGTTTTTTTGCTGCTGCTGACGCACCGACTCCCGGGTGAATTCGGTCCCATACAGATAGGCATTGGGGGTAACGCCGCCCAGTCGCGCGAGTAATTGGGTGAGGGTTTCACCCGCCCCGACCTGATAGATTCCGGGTGCAGCCACTTCGCCTTCCACCCGCACCAGACGCGTCTGTCGGTCCTGCGGTACCCGCAGGTCATTCTTGGACAGGATGGTGACGATGTCGCCGGGCTGCAATGCCAGGTTGTCCTGAGCATTACCTTCGTTCACCGCACGCCCAAGGTTGAAGGGGATCAGTTGGGTGGTGAGCGTGACGCGATCCAGGCGTTCGATCACGGCATACTCCCAGTTGACCTCGTCCAGCAACTTGCGCACACCAAACTCCACGTCTGCAGCATCGGTTTTATTGGACAGCACCAGCAGGTTCTTGCGTCGGTAGTAGTCAGGTGTGATCAGTGCCTCGCGATCGGGAATCAGATCGCGGATACGCATGCCTTCCGTGTATGGATAACGCAGCGGCTCAGCCACATTGCCGCGCAGGGTCACCGCGTTGGCGAACTGCGGGCTGATCTCGAACAGGGTGAGAATGTCGCCGTCGCGCAAGGAGCGCTGCAGACCGGCTTTGTCGAGCACAAAATCCTCGATATGGCGGGCGGCTCCTGCGACAGGGTCGATCCGCTCCAGCAAAGCTTTTCCGGATCGAGCCAGCACCGAGAGCCCGCCTCCCAGCGCCAGTACATCGCCAACATTCTCGGTGTCTTTAAGCTCGTATATCGCCGGCTGTTCGAGCGCGCCCAGAACGGCTACACGCGGGCCTACGGGCGGAATAACGATGACATCGCCTGGCTGCAGCGGCAGGTCGCCGCCACGGTCGCCACGCGCGATAAAATCGTACAGATCCAGTTTGCCGACGATACGCCCATCACGCTTCAATTCAATATTGCGCATCGAACCCGCGCTGCTCGGTCCCCCAACTTCAAACAAAGCATTGATTAGGGTGGAAAGGCTAGAAACCGTGTAGGTACCCGGCTGCAGCGCCTGCCCGACCACATAAATTTGAATGCTGCGCAGACGGCCGAGCGTGGCATTCAGATCGAAATTGGTGAAAATGCGACCTAGCTTGCTACGCAGTACGGACTCCAGATCGCCCGCACGCACCCCCGTGAGGTTGATTGCCCCAACTTTGGGTAGGTAGACCTGACCATCGCGGTTGATTACCAGCCGCTTGTCGGCATCGATGCTGCCCCAGACCTGCAGACGGATTTCGTCACCGGGCCCGAGGATGTAATCGTTGGGCGCAGGTGCCTGAGTAACGGGTACATAGCCCGAAGGCGCACTGAACAGCTGCTCGCCGTAAACAGGCAACTGGCGTCCGGTAGCCTGTTGCACAAAACGCTGGAAATTGCTTGGTTGCTTATTGGCATGCGCACGCTCAATGCGTGACGAAGAAAGTTGGTCGCTACGGGAAGCGGCGGTTGCGTCAAGGCTAGGTGCCTCCTGACCAGCAGCGTCAGAAGAGCCAAGGGAAAGGTTGTTTTTGAGTTCGTGTAACGCCAAGTCAGAAGGTGTCACGGGGGCACCCGACATAGCACCTGCCGGCGTGGTGCCGAGCTGCGTCATGGATGCACCCGACGTGACTCCTGCGGGTAAACATATCTGTGGTTGTTTGCCCCGATGCCGCCAGACTAAGAATCCATAGGATAGATCCCAGGAGGACGCCGTGTTGATACTTATATTTCATCATCTCCCCTGTACTTCTTTGTTATGGATTGGCGCCTTATGCCAACTCAATTCATTCGCTCGGCCCGAGGTGGGCCTCCTACACGTAGGCGCGGCATTTTGATGCCCGCCAGGGTGCTCGCCGCGATCTTCAGAGGCGAGTCGTCCTCATTCATGGCGATACTCAGGCCGGCTGAATTCGTATGTCAGCCCAAGGCCAAGCAGATTGCTGTCCAGCTTCCCATCTAGAGCTTTTACCCTGCCCGCTTCGAAACGGGCAGCAAGCCGGTTATTGAACTGCCATGATAAACCCAGCAGCGGCTGGATGACGGCACCGCTGCCGACGTCAACCCCGCCGCCGCCGGCCGCTCCCGCAGCAAACTCGGCATTGAAACTCAAACGGCCATCT
>CAJDWJ010000014.1_pt1 | contig 11647 bp, 7 predicted proteins | sample 7391551 | NCBI WGS metagenome assembly CAJDWJ01 (sample SAMEA7055723, study PRJEB34461) | soil metagenome | biome: terrestrial ecosystem; feature: Peninsula; material: soil | place: Antarctica | collected 2016
GCCAATTACAAAACGGTTCAGCGCACCGCGGTGCATGGCAACTATCGTGGTTACGATGTGTTCTCCATGCCGCCGCCTTCATCAGGTGGTGTGCATCTGGTGCAGATACTGAACATTCTGGAAAATGTTGATATCGCATCAATGGGGCACAACAGCGCAGCTTCCATTCATTATATGGCCGAGGCAATGCGCCATGCCTACGCCGATCGCAGTGAGTATCTGGGGGACCCGGATTTTTACAGCGTACCGGTGAAAGGCCTCACCAGCAAAGCTTACGCGCTACGGCAGTTCAAACAGATTGCCCCTGATAAAGCGACGCCCAGCACAGAGGTCAAGCCGGATAACCCCATTCCTTATGAGAGTGATCAAACCACACATTATTCTGTGGTCGATAAATGGGGCAATGCGGTCGCCACCACCACTACCCTGAACTTCAGTTATGGCTCCGGATTGATAGCAGCGGGTACCGGGGTGTTCATGAACAATGAAATGGATGATTTTTCTGCCAAGGCGGGCGTGCCTAATGCCTTCGGCTTGTTAGGTGGGGACGCCAATGCGGTAGAAGCCCGTAAGCGTCCTCTAAGTGCGATGACACCGACCATCGTATTGAAAGACGGTAAGCCATTTCTGGTAACCGGCTCCCCGGGCGGCTCCAGGATTATCACTACTACCTTGCAGGTCATCCTGAACGTAGTCGATTTTCAGATCCGGATGAAATCCGTGCGGAAAGAAGTTTGAACATTGATACCAGGCGTTTACTGGAGACCATGGGATATCAGGTCTCGGTTAAATCGGCGATGGGTAGCACCCAGTCCATCATGATCACCCCGGAAGGCTTGTTCGGCGCCTCTGATCCACGTAGCCAGGCAGCAAAAACATCCGGTTACTAAACCAGCTTTCAAAACCAGCTTTTAAAACCAGCTTATGGGGCTGGCCTGCGGAACCAAACTGCTATGCAGAGCCGCCTCAGTTGACGTTAGGGTGGTTTGTACCGCCGGCTTTCAGGCCAGCATTTCCAGGGTATCGATTTGCGTGATACCCAAGCCCGGGGCATCGGTAATGCTGATGTCTGCGTTGTTGAATTTAACGCCGCCATGAACCGGGTCATACTCGCCCAGTGATGGGGTGTCGAGGTCAACTTTGGTGATCACAGATGATTTGGCAGCCGCAATATGGGCGGCCGCCGCGACACCGATGCTCGATTCCAGCATGCAGCCGATCATGCATTCAACGCCATAAGTCCCGGCGATATCAGCAACTTTGATGGCGTTAGAAATGCCGCCGGTCTTCATAAGTTTGATATTGATAATGTCGGCAGCGCGCGTACGGATCAGTTCGTTGGCTTCTCTCGGGCCGAATGAACTTTCATCCGCCATGATTGGCGTGCTGACACGCTCGGTCACATATTTCATGCCTTCGATGTCTTCGCCTTTTACCGGTTGTTCTACCAGTTCCAGGCGTACGCCGGCGTCTTCCAGCGCGCGCAGAACAAATACTGTCTGCTTGGGCGTCCAGCCCTGATTGGCATCCAGTCTGATCAGCGCGCGGTCGTTGACGGCGGCATAAATGGACTTGATGCGTTCGATATCCAGCGCCGGATCTTTGCCGACTTTTACCTTGAGTGTTTCAAACCCCAGGTCGATGGCTTTGAGGGCGTCGTCCACCATTTTGTCAATGTAGTCCACGCTGATAGTGATATCGGTGGTAATTGAGTTGTCACCACCACCCAGCAGTTTGTACAAAGGCGCCTTGTATAACTGCCCGAACAAATCGTAAATCGCAATTTCAGTTGCCGCTTTGGCACTGAAGTTTCTGACGATAGAGCTACGTATACTGTTGGTCAGATTGTTAAGGTTTTCTATTTGCTGACCGATGATGATGGGGCCTATGATGGTTTTGATGGCCTCGATTATCGAGCCGTGGGTTTCGCCGGTGATAACTGCTGTTGCCGGCGCGCTGCCGTAGCCGGTATGTCCGGTGTCGGTCTTCATCAACACCACCACATCTTCAATGTACTCGACGGTACGCATCGCCGTTTTAAACGGTGTTTTTAGCGGCACTTTCAACATGCCAAATTGAATGGATTTGATTTTCATGTTCTGGCGGGCCTCATCTGATGCGCTTTATGTTGTACATTTTATCGATGTAAGATTTTTGCTCGGACAATCGCAGTGGCAGCAACGGTGTTATAGAAACGCCATTGAGCACGCCTACATACAAATCGTTGTTGTTGTCAAAGTAGCTTAGTCCGGAGACATCGTGGATCACATACGGTTTGCCGTCGACATCAGCAACAAACATCAGGACGTGACCTGGAATATAAATCAGATCACCTGTATCCATTTTTGTTAAGGCGTTCAGCTTGTCCTGATGCGGGCTGTTTTCGTCAAAGCGTGTGTTTTCGCCAAGCACACTGGTGCCTTGCTGGCCACTATTGCGTGGCAGAATATAGCCGAAGGTTTTGTAGACCTCCGCAATAAAGCCGGTGCAGTCGCGGGCATTGTAGGAGTGCCCCCAGCCATAGCGCTCCCCCAGAAACTTGAATGCCTGGCGCGTGATGTTTTCGCGCGTGTAGGGTAGATAGCCTACGTGGACATCCTTAACGCGCGGGATCAGAGCGCGCTCAAGTTGCAGCTTGCCATCAGCGTTACGCACCGGCAGTTCGATTGTATAACTGGTGTAAGGGTTCTGGCCGGCGGTTCTGTTGTCGTTTGCAGCACGCTTAACAAGTGGTACGCGCACGCCCATATCCAGTTGTATTTCTGAAACACCTTCTATATCGGGGTTGTACGAAGTAAAGACCTTGTCGCCGGTAATTACCAGAAAGTCGGCAGCTTGCTTGTAGCGCAAAATAGTTTGTCGGTCGCTGTAAGCTACCGCCTCTTCCCGGACCCAGGCGGCATAGTTATACGATTGAACAAACAGCCACTCGCCATCAAGGCTCTGGTGCAATACCGCTACAGCATCAGCAGGGAACAGACCGTTTTCCTGAAAGCGATCGAGGTTCTTCGAGTCAAGTGTATTGAAATAGCCGTTATCGGTAGGCCAGGTGCGCATATTGGCGCGCTCTACAATCATACCGAAGCGAATTTTGGTGGACGCCGCGATATTGTCCAGATTCAGATTGCTGCGATAGCGTGCATAACCGTCTTCGTCCAGAAGCTCTCCGGCACCGTTATACAGATCAGATCCGAAAGGCTTGCTAAGAGCAGTAATTTGGTCACGGATATCCTGAGCACCCAGTACTTCAGGGTAGTTGGCCAGATCAACCATATGCTTGTCTGTGGTATAGGCGCGTTGCTCGAACGCGCTGATGTCCGCCGGACTGGCCAGCACCTCAGAGGGCTTGTGAAGCCGGTCAACCCAGTAATCTGTAGACAGTTGCATTTCGTTAACCCCGATGACATCGCTGGTCCAGTCGTCATTATCAATATTGGCTTTATCCCTGGTGTCGCTTGCAACACAAGCACCCAGTAGCAGTCCGGCGATCAGCAGAACCACCAGTCTCAAAACCGGTAATCTCAAGGCGGCTAATCTCAAGACCGGTAGTTTCGAGACTGGTAGTCTCAAGGCGGCTAATCCCAAGCGTGACGGTTGAATTGTCATGTCAGCATCCATTTATCAATAATAAATACATCAATCTGTTGTCCGGTTAGAATAAATTATTCTTTTAACAACAAACCACCACACTATTTCAAACGGCGGGATATGGCAACGTCGAATTTGGGTGCTGGTTAACTATGGTTGTGCGGCAGCCGCATTGCCTGCATCCATCACGGATAATTTCTCCAGCTTTTCCGGATGATATTTTTCTAACAGGGCATACAATATGGCAGCCGTTTCAGCATCAAACTGACGGGTGACCTTGTAGGGTAGAAAATGCAGTTGGAATGCGCGTACCACATTGCGGGTTTGTTCATCATCGATGCCGGTCAAATCAATATCGTAGCCATATTCATGCAACGCAGTTTGAAGTGCCGGCAGTGGTGGCATGGCCAGCCTGAACTGCTGCCAGTATTTGACCACAGTTTCGTCATCAAACCAGGCTCCATATCCCAGTTTATATAAGCGCTGCCAGGGGAATCTGGGGCCTGGATCAATTTTGCGTTGCGGGGCGATATCAGAGTGCCCGATAATATTGGTTGGTGTGACCTCAACGTGCCGTTCCAGCAAACCCCCGAGTAAATCAGTCAGTATGACGATCTGTGATTCGGCGAAATCAGGGTAAAAACAGATACGCGCCTCTTCGGACTCGTTTTGAGAGGGAGCCACAACCTGGTCTGCGTTACGGCAGTAGGTACGGTTGACAATTTCGATACCAACAGATATATCATTTAACGAAGTTTTGCCATCCCAGTAACTGCCACCAGCGTGCCAGGCGCGCGCTTCTTCAGGTACCAGTTGATAGAGTTTGAGCTCCTTATCGGTGTAGCTGGGGTCAAACGGTTCGGGAATCAGGTAATGCGAGCTGACCGGATTGCTGGAATCTCTGGTCAAAATATCCAGCGAGCGGCCAAAGTCCGAGGAGGTATGATGAATGACGATAATCCGCACCCGGGTGTCCTGATTTTCGGAGTTAACAAATACCGTTTTCTGAGAAATGCTGTCTTTATTGGCCATACCGTTCTGGCTGCTGCAAGCAGACAGGACTAACGCCAGAAAAACCAGCAGTAAAGAGAATCGGACGGACCTGTTTCGCCCGCAAAAAACCGCCGGGAAACTATTTGGAAATCTGGCATCAAAATTCATCATGGCGTTCCAGTGTTATTTAGCTTGCAGTCGACTTATAGCGCTGCATTATCTATTACTAATCAGGACAGGAAACAAAAAAATAGCACAAAGGAATAAATAATTCTTTACTTTCTCTGCCGGAATGATACTTTAGCCTAATACTAATAACATTTTCTTAACTTCATCATCCGATCGGGAATCAAAAATGAATAGTAAATTCAGGAATCCAGAGACCTTAACAAGACATTGGAAAGCAATGGGTATGCTCATACTCATCGCTATTTCGGCCGCTTTGTTCAGTACCTCAGTGCTGGCGCAACAATCAGGTGAAATTTCAGGCCGGATTACCGATGCCTCCGACGGCTCTGCCATTGCAGGTGTAGCCATTGAAGCAAGAGCCAGTAATTTGCCGGGTGTACGTACCAGCACATCATCGGTAAGTGGTGATTATCGCTTGCCATTATTGCCGCCGGGTACCTATACCGTGAAATATACCCTCAGCGATGGCAGCACGCGTTTGCGCGAAGCTAATGTCCTGCTGCAACAGGTAGCGGTTGTTAATCTGGCAGTGGATTACGGTTCCGCTTCATCCAGTTTGGAAGAAGTGATGGTTGTCGGCACCAGTAACCTGATGGCCGGAACGGGTGATGCCTCGATCACTGCGGCAATCGGAAGTGATGTATTTGATTCTCTGCCAGTCGGTCAGGAATACCGCGATCTGGTCAAGCTGGTTCCCGGTGTTCAATACACCGAAGACACAACCCGTGGCCCGAATGCCGGTGGTAGTGGTCAGGACAACGCTTATCAGTTTGACGGTGTGGATGTAACCTTGCCATTGTTTGGTACGCTGTCTGCAGAACCATCCACACACGATATCGACCAGGTTTCGATCGTCCGCGGTGGTGCCAAAGCGATTGGCTTTAACCGTTCAGGTGGTCTTACGATCAATACGATCAGTAAATCCGGTACCGATGAGTTTCACGGCGAAGCCAGCTACCAGGTACAAAGTGCTGGTATGACAAAAGACAAAATTGGGCAGAGTGTTTCCCAGTACAACGAAGATAAGGATTGGATCACTGCCAGCTTGAGTGGGCCAATCCTGAAAGACAAACTATATTTCTACGGCTCCTACTACCGTCCTACGGTGGAGCGCAAGAATGGCTCTAACGCCTACGGAAATGTTCCGGATTATAAGAGTGTCCGTGACGAGTATTTCGCCAAGTTCACCTTCGCTGTCACCGATAACCTGTTGCTTGACGCGAGCTACCGTACCTCGAAACGAACCGGTGAAAACCTGGGCGTAGGCCAGTTTGATGCTGCTACAGCATCGCGTGGTGAAGAAGCAACCCTGGACATCGGCATTGTTGAGGGCAACTGGATCATCAATGACGTCAGCAGCGCCTATGCCAAATACACCAACTTTAAAAATGACAATACGGCTCTGCCAGATAGCATGTTCAATTTCCCGATTAAGCTCGGCGATTCACTGGATGTCAGTAATCTGGATAAACAAGGGTTTTTCAACGTCCCCGATTTACGTGCCGGTGAAACAGCTTATAACGCTTTCGTACAACCACTGATCAACCGCTATGGTTACCTTGAAAATGGCGTTGCAACCGGCGGCGGTGGTGTCGGTGGTGACAGCCAGATCAATGAGCAGAATTTTAAACGTGAAAGTATCGAGTTCGGTTGGGACTATTCAATCATCACCCCCAATGTGACCCACGACCTGCATATGGGTGTTCACCAGGAAACCATTTCGGAAGAACTGATTCGCTCATCCAATGGTTGGGGCTCAATTACAGTTCCAGGCGGACGTGTAAACTCACCTGGAGGCGTGCCGGTTTATTATCAGGCACTGGTCATGCAGATGAGTATCGCCGATGGTGCTGGCGCGTTGGTTCCGGCCATTCATTCAGAAACAATATCGCGCAACGTGGAAGTCAACGACACAATTTCCTGGAAGAACTTCCAGTTTAATGTCGGCCTCCTTTTTAGCCAGGATCGACTCTATGGTCAAGGTCTGAAAAAGAACAAAGACAACGTATCCGGCTTTGAACTGGCGCTGGGGCATCGCTACCTGATGAAAGACATCAAAATGAGCGACATGATCCAGCCGCGTCTTGGTGTGAATTGGGACATGACCGATCGCACGTCGATGTTCGTCAACTATGCGCGCTACAATCCATCGGCCAGTTCACAGGCACGTGCAGCGTCCTGGGCGCGTAACCTGGCAACAGATATCCGTGCTTACTTCGATGAAAACGGTGATTTCATCTCCATTGATCCGGTTAAATCCTCATCAGGCAAGATGTTCCAGAAAGGCATCAAGCCACGTTATGTTGATGAATACCTGTTGGGTGCGGTCTTCCAGGTCAATGACCAGTTAACCACTCGCGCTCACGTACGTTATCGTGCCGGTCGCAGGTTCTGGGAAGACACCAATAACGATGCGCGTGTCAACTTCGATCCACCGCCTAATATTCCACGTGAACTTTACATCCCGAACCTGAATGAGATGCGCGCAGAAATTGGTGGTTCGTCATACGCGGTTGCGGAGTTGGACGGAGCCTACACGGACTACTACGAACTGAACCTCGAAGCGGAATGGCGTGGTGATCGTTACTACCTGCAAGGTTCCTATGTTTATAGTGAATATACCGGTAACTTTGATCAGGACAACACATCGACTGCCAACGATGATAATCTTTTTATTGGTTCATCCAATATCGGTGATTCCATCGGTCGTCAACTGTGGGACTTGAAAGACGGTAAATTGCGCGGCGACCGCCCACACCAGCTGAAGTTGTACGGCTTTTATGATCTCGGTTGGAATGCAGGTATCGGTGCCTACTTTGTGTACCAGTCGGGTCAGCCTTGGGAAACCTGGGATGTTGAATACTACCGTGATCAGTTAACTGCCTACGGTAGCGGCAGTACCAGTAGTACAAACCGTTATTCGGAGAGGGCCGGTTCACACCGCACCAGCTCGCACAACCAGCTGGACTTGAACTACACCCAGAACTTCTACTTCGGTGGCGATAACCGCTACAATCTGCAGTTCCGTGTGGATGCGTTTAACGTGTTCGACAAACAGACAGGTTACAACGTCAACCCGGTTCTCAGTAGCTCCACTTATGGAGAGACAAGAAGTTACTTCAACCCGAGACGTTTCCAGGTGATGGCGAAGTTCATCTTCTGATTCAGGGTCGAAGCGACAGCTGATTTAATAAGCTGTCAACATCCATCAGATCGGCCCGGATATCCGGGCCGATTTTGTTTCAGAAGCTACTTTCTTTGTAGTATGGTTTTCTGGCATGGTTTTCTGGTATGGATTTTTCTGATATGAACTTTTCCATGAACATACATGCGGTGGATGCCGCCATCGTTATTATCTACCTGCTGGCGGTTCTGGCATTTGGTTTGTGGGTGGGTCGCGGTCAACGCACTTCAGCTGATTACTTTCTGGGTGGCCGAAATATGCCCTGGGGGGTGTTGCTGCTCTCGATTGTTGCTACCGAGACCAGCACCGTTACTTTTCTCAGTTTGCCCGGTTTACCCGCTGCGATAGACGGCAACCTGACTTTTCTGCAGATAGCGCTGGGTTATATCGTCGGGCGTTTTATTATTATTTACGTATTGCTACCAATCTATTTTAAGCGTGAAACCTTTACAGCTTATGAAGTCCTGGAAGCACGCTTTGGCAAGCTGAGCCGTCGGCTGACTTCTATATTATTCCTGTTCACACGTAACTTAAGTGACGCACTCAGGTTGTTTCTGACCGCTTTGGTATTGCAAATTGTGTTGGGGCTGGACCTGACGATTTCCATCATCTTGCTGGGTCTCATTACGATCATTTATACACTGGTGGGCGGCGCCAAATCAGTTATCTGGAACGACGGTATCCAGTTTGGGATTTACATGCTGGGCGCAGCAGCTGCTATTGCTATCGTGGTGATCAAGATGCCTGGTGGCTATCCGGCACTGGAGCAGTTTGCGCTGGAGTCGGGCAAACTGCAGATGTTTGATTTCGATCTTGATATGTTCAAGCCGTCCATGACATTCTGGGCCGGGCTTGTCGGTGGGGCATTTTTGACCATGGCCACCCACGGCACTGATCAGTTGATGGTGCAGCGCTATTTGTCAGCTAAAAATCAGCGTGATGCTGCACTCAGCCTGGGCTTTAGCGGATTTATTGTGTTCCTGCAATTTGCCGTGTTCCTGCTGATCGGTGTTGCACTTGCCGGATTTTTCACACAACTCCCGGGCACTAACCCCATGACGGAAGGTCACGGCGATCAGCTATTTGCTTACTTTATCGTCAACTTTATGCCGATCGGACTGGTCGGTTTGACATTGGCGGCCGTTTTTGCGGCTGCCATGTCGACCCTGTCCAGTTCATTAAACTCTTCTGCGACCGCACTGATCAATGACATTTGGTTACCATGGCGTAAACGCGATATCTCACAACCACTGCAACTGCGTGCGGGACGAATTGCGACTGCTGGATTCGGCGTTTTGCAGGTCACCATTGCAGCTTTTGTCGGCGCCATTGGCACGCATGAAAGCACGGTGTTTAATGTGCTTAAGATTGCGGGTTTTTCCAGTGGCCCGGTATTGGGTATGTTTTTGTTGGCGGTGGCTGCGCCGCGGGTACAGCAAAAAGCAGCGTTGATGGGCTTTGTGGTGGGCGTGGCGGGATTGTCCGTAATCGCCATCAGTACCAACCTGTATTGGGCCTGGTATGCATTGGTGGGTGCCGTTTTGACCTTTATAGCTGGTTGGTTGCTTCAATTTGTAGTGCCTGCCAGGCCAGTGGAGATAAGTACCAGCTGATGGATACGGTGTTTATAAATGGTCGTGTGTTTGACGGCGAGCAAGTCCACAACGATGTCGCAGTCGTGGTACGCGACGGTAGGGTAGATGCGTTACTGCCAGGCGATTCGTTAATGCCAGGCGGTGCGCTGCTGCCTGGCGATGAGGGGTCTGCAATCCCGGGCAATCGCATCGATTTGCAAGGCAACATGCTGGCACCGGGATTGATTGATATTCAGGTCAACGGTGGAGGTGGTGTGATGTTAAATGACGCCCCCAGCGTGCAGACTTTGCGGACCATCGGCGCCGCCCACCGACGATTTGGAACAACCGGTTTTCTGCCCACTCTGATCAGTTCTGATCCGGGCACTATGCAACGCGCTATTGCGGCAGTGGCGCAGGCGATTGAAGAAGAAGTGCCAGGCGTACTGGGCATTCACCTCGAAGGTCCGTTTTTGAGCCCCGAAAAAGGCGGTATCCATGATGCCGCTAAATTCAAGCATCTGGATCAGGAGGCCTTCGAATTAATTACATCGTTAAAGGCCGGTTGCACCCTGATCACGATTGCACCCGAGTTAACCGACAGTAGCATGATCAGCCGTCTGAGCGATGCCGGCGTTATTGTTTTTGGTGGTCACAGCTCGGCCACCTATCAGCAAAGTCGTGCAGCATTGCAAGCGGGCATGCGCGGGTTTACCCATTTGTTTAATGCCATGACGGCTTTTGAAAGCCGCGCGCCCGGGATGGTCGGCGCTGCGCTTGAAGACCGGGAAAGCTGGTTTGGTATTATCGCCGATGGCGAACACGTTCATCCGGCGTCATTTGCGGTGGCGGTGGCGGCCAAGCGCCGTGGTTATGCGGTGTTGGTAACCGACGCCATGGCGACGGTAGGCTCTGAACAATTGAAATTTACTTTCAACGGGGTGGAGATATCGGTCAAAGATGGCAGCTGCAGGACACAGGCCGGGCATCTTGCCGGCTCCAATCTGGACATGATCACAGCGGTTCACAACGCCATTCGATTTACGGGGATGGATAAGCTGGAAGCGCTACGTATGGCCTCAAGTTATGCAGCTGCAGCCATCGGTCTGGATAATCAATTGGGATACATTCGCCCTGGGTACAAAGCCAGTTTTATTGAACTGGACGATAATTTAAATCTGCATAGAAGCTGGATCAACGGCATGGGTAGTGACTGATGGAAGTGGTGATCCTGAAAAGTGCTGATGAAGTAGCGATCTACGCAGCGAAACTGGTAGGCGTGTTGCTAAAATCCGAGCCGGGCGCCGTGTTAGGGCTTGCCACCGGCAGTACGCCACAGGCCTTGTATCGGCGCCTGGTTACAAATTACCGTGATGGGAAAATCTCTTTCAAAAATGTCACCAGTTTCAATCTGGATGAATATCTCGGAGTGGCGCAAGATAACCCGCAAAGCTACCGAAGCTACATGAATCGCGAGCTTTTTGATTTGATAGATATCGATAAACAGAACACCTTTGTGCCTGACTGCAAGGATAATGAAAACCCGCGTGAGGTAGGGCAGCGTTATGAAGATCGCATGCGCTTGGCCGGTGGGGTAGACCTGCAGATATTGGGGATCGGTGGCAATGGTCATATCGGTTTTAACGAGCCCAGTTCCAGCCTGGGTTCCAGAACCAGGGTAAAAACCCTGACCAGGCAAACCTTGCACGACAACAGCCGTTTGTTCACCAAAGATGAGTTTCAACCCAAATTGGCCATGACCATGGGCATTGCCAGCATCATGGCAGCGCGCAAAATTCTGCTGCTGGCAACCGGCGCAGGCAAAGCGGATGCAGTTGTCAGAATGATCGAAGGTCCGCTGACGGCCATGTGTCCGGCATCCATATTGCAGATGCATGAGGACGCCACCATTTTATTGGACGAGCAAGCAGCCACTCAATTACAGAACCGCGACTATTACGACCTGGCCTATCTCCAGAACGAGTCATTGAAGGAACGCTTCGGTGTGTTTGATGCCGACTGAGAACTACTCTGCAGAAATGTTCCGGTGTGCTTGATGCCAGTAGAGGACTACACTGCAGGAATGCTTCGGTGTGCTTGATGCCAGTAGAGGACTACA
>CAJDWJ010000024.1_pt1 | contig 11647 bp, 10 predicted proteins | sample 7391551 | NCBI WGS metagenome assembly CAJDWJ01 (sample SAMEA7055723, study PRJEB34461) | soil metagenome | biome: terrestrial ecosystem; feature: Peninsula; material: soil | place: Antarctica | collected 2016
TGGCGTTGTGCTGATTGGCCATGCTGTTGGAAAAGCCGGAGCCAAGATGCAGCAGGGTGATAGCCGGCTTGTCACTCATGCGTGCATAACCATCGGCAGCACCGGATACCACACCTTCAAATAAACACAATACCGCGCGCATGGTATCGCTGTCACCAATCGCTGAGACCAATTGCATTTCAGAGGTGCCGGGGTTGGCCAGACACAGCTCGATGCCGCTATCAATCAGGGTTTCGAGTAACCTTTCTGCACCATTCATGAAGACTCGCCTCCCATCTCGAAGATCTTGCCCGGGTTGAGAATGCCGGATGGATCAAGTGCGTGTTTGAGTGTTTTCATCATATTGATTTCATCCTTGCTGCGCGAATACTTGAGGAACTCGCGCTTTTCCAGTCCGATGCCGTGTTCCGCGGAAATTACGCCGCCCATTTTACCCAGAGTTTCATAAACGATGGTTTCAACCGCATGCACATCTTGCGGCTGCCTGCTACCCATAGAAACCACCAGATGGATGTTACCGTCGCCCACGTGTCCGAAGGCAATCAGCCTGGCCTCAGACCACCGCTGTTGTAATCTTTGGGTCACTTCAACGACATACTCATCCAGCAAAGGAATAGACAAACTGATGTCGAACAGGATAGCCGGTGCCATTCCCTGGGTCAGCGCTACGATGTCGTCGCGGATTGCCCACAAATCGGCTCGTTGCTGACGGGATTGTGCGATCACCGCATCCACTATCAAGCCCAGCTTCAGCGCGTTTTCCATTGTGCGATCACCGCATCCACTATCAAGCCCAGCTTCAGCGCGTTTTCCAGTGCGCCCTCAAACTGCACTTTATCCGATTCAGGATGGCCGCCGGTGGCTTCCAGCAGCACATAAAAAGGATGACCATTATCCAGGGGTTGCCCGTGTTTGTTACCATCGCCAACGATCAGCTCATAAAAACTACTCCACAGCACCTCATATGCGCTGAGTGTGCCACCCAGCGCTGCATCAACATCGCCGAGAAAGCGGCCAACCTGTGCATAGTTTTCCACCGCCACCAGAGCGGTATTGCAGGAACGCGGCAGAGACCGCAAACGCAACACAGCGCGGGTAACAATCCCTAAAGTGCCTTCAGAGCCAACGAAAATCTGCTTCAAGTCGTAGCCGGTATTGTTTTTTAGCACTGTGTTTAAAGAAGAAATGATCGTGCCGTCAGCCAGTACAGCCTCCACCCCCATGACTTGTTCACGCATCATGCCGTAACGAATCACGCTGTTACCACCGGCGTTGGTCGCAATATTGCCACCGATGGTGCAGCTGCCGCGTGCGCCAAGGTCCAGCGGAAACAACAGGCCTGCTGCTTCTGCCTTTTCATGCACTTTTTGCAATCGCACACCGGCTTCTGCCAGCAATGTGCGCCCCAAAACATCCACTTCATCCATATGGGTCAGCCGCTCTGTTGATATTACAATATCATCCGGCGTGGCGATGGCACCCCTGACCAGACCGGTCATGCCGCCATGGGTAACAACGCTCTGGCCCACTGCGTGGCAGAGCTTCATCACCTCAGATACTTCAACAGTGGAGGCGGGGCGCACAATCGCTTTTGCCTGGCAGCCTTCTTCCGGTGGCCAGGTCACGGGGCGCGCAGTGACGTCATCGTCCAACAAAATACCTTTGGACCCGACAATACTCTGGATTTTCTCGATCAAATTATTCATTGCTATAGTCTGCTATTTCTTTAGTTTCAAAATGGTTTTTAACATTGTGTTAGCCAGTTTTCCGTAAGGCGGCGAGAGCAACTTCAAACTACTGAACTTCGCCTGATAAAAGACCGGCCGGAGCTTGGAGAAGGTCATAAATCCCTCACGGCCGTGATAATGGCCCATGCCGCTGGCACCGACACCCCCAAACGGCAGATCGTGTTGCGCCGGGTGAATCAAAGCATCATTAATGCATACACCGCCCGACATCACGTGATTCAGATAAAATGTCTGCAAATCCTGCTCTTTGGTAAACGGATAAAACGCCAATGGCCGGTCTCGGTCACCCACATAATCAACCACTTCCTGCTTATCCTTATAGGGGATCACCGGCAACAGTGGGCCAAAGATTTCACGCTGCAAAACCTCCATTTCCGGGGTAGCGTTGAGCACCAGATAAGGCGGGATTTTGCGGCTTTCCGATGCTGCGGTTTGGCCTTCAGACAGGTTAATCAGTGTGGCGCCTTTTTGTTTTGCATCATCTAATGCAGCCATAACACGCTGATACGCTTTAAGGTCAATCATAGCGGTGTAGTCAGGGCTTTCAATATCAGGACAATGTTTGGACACCCACGCCTTCACCAGGCGCACAAACTCATCCAGCTGTGCTTCAGGCACAAACACATAATCCACGGTCACACAAACTTGCCCTGCATTAAATACTTTGGCTGTCATGATGCGCTCAACAGCTTTTTGTAAAGGATAATCCGGTGCGATAACGGCCGGAGACTTGCCACCAAGTTCCAATGTTACCGGTGTGAGGTTTTTTGCAGCTGCCGCCATCACCGATTTGCCGGTCGCGCCAGATCCGGTAAACATCAAATGATCAAAGGGCAACGCTGAAAAGGCAATGCCGATGCCACCGGTTTCCTCAAAGAAACTCAATTTTTCTGGTGGGAAGTAGTTCGGGCGGAGTTTGATCAGCAGCCGTGACAAAGCGATGGAGTTTTCTGACATTTTCACCATCGCCCGGTTGCCCGCAGCAAATATGCAGGTCAACGGCGTAAATGATAGCTGAATCGGGAAGTTCCATGGAACAATCACGCCGACCACACCCAACGGCTGTGGTATAACGCGATTTTTGGCGCCCGGATAAATCTTTGTTTCAATTTTTCGACGTTGCGGTTTCATCCATTTTTTAAGATGCCTGATGGCAAAGTTAATCCCATCGAGCACAACAATCAGCTCAGCCAGCATGGTTTCCTGGCGTGCACGACTACCATAATCTTCATTGATAGCCGCAATAATTGCCTCCTGATTATCACTCAGCATTTTCTTCAAGGCACGCAGATCTGCAACCCGCTGTTGGTCGTCCGGGTTTGGCTGCTGACGATACGCTGCCCGTTGCATTGCCAGGCATTGCTGTAATTGAGCCTGCTCATTGCCATCAGTGTCCGCAATATTGGCTATCCCGGCAGGCTGATCCTGGATCTGGCTACTCATGGTGACCTCCATCGGCTTGAAGAAACCCTTTAAATATTACCTTATTTATTTGCTCGCGTACGGTCACAACCCCGCCATTCACGTATAATCCACCTCCCTTCAATTCAGATTGAGCTTCATGTCATTACTAAGTCTTAAAAACGTCACCCTGAGCTTCGGCTCACCGCCATTACTTGATGCCGTCAACTTTCAGATTGATGAGGGCGAACGGGTGTGCCTGCTGGGCCGCAATGGTGCTGGCAAATCCTCGCTGTTAAAACTGATGAACGGTGAAATACAGCCCGATGATGGCAGCATACAAATCCCGCCGGGGATCAAGATCGCCAAGCTCAATCAGGAAGTCCCGGCCGATCTTGAAGGTACCATCAATGAAGTTGTGGCGGGCGGGCTGGAGAAAGCCGGCAAGCTTCTCACTCGTTACTATCATCTTTTACATGAAGTGGCGCTTGATCCAAGTGAAAAGATCCTCAATCAGCTGGGTGAATGTCAAAACCAGTTGGAAGCTGAAAATGGCTGGGAAATCTCACAGCAGCTGGAATCCATCATCTCCAGGCTGCAACTGGATGGTGATACTGATTTCAATGCGTTGTCTGGTGGGATGAAAAGGCGGGTGCTACTGGCGCGCGCACTGGTAAACGAACCTGATTTGCTGCTTTTGGATGAGCCCACCAACCATCTGGACATCGAATCTATCGTCTGGCTGGAAAAATTCCTGCTGGACTGGCGCGGCAGCTTGCTGTTTATCAGTCATGATCGCGTATTTCTGCAAAAGCTGGCCACCCGGATTATTGAAATAGACCGGGGCCAACTCACCGACTGGCCGGGTGACTACCCGACCTACCTGGCGCGTAAGCAGAAAGCGCTGGAAGACGAAGACAAAGAAAATGCGCTGTTTGACAAAAGGCTGGCACAGGAGGAGGTCTGGATACGACAAGGCATCAAAGCCCGGCGTACACGTAATGAGGGCAGGGTAAGGGCACTGGAGGCACTGCGGCAAGAGCGCGGCGAGCGACGCGAAGTGTCCGGTAGCGCCAAAGTGGAAATCCAGTCTGCTGACAAATCCGGCAAGATTGTGCTGGAAGCTAAAGATATCAGCTATGCCTGGAATGACGAAACATCTGGCAAGAAAGTTGTCCTGGAGAATTTCAGCACGACTATTTTGCGCGGTGACAAAGTTGGCATTATCGGCCCGAACGGGGCAGGTAAAACCACCTTGATCCGCTTGTTGCTGGGGGACCTCCAGCCACAGTCGGGCACGGTGAAGGTTGGCACCAAGATACAGGTTGCTTATTTTGATCAGCATCGCGCTGTGCTGGATGAAGAGAAAACTGTGCAGGACAACATTGCTGACGGCAGCGATATGGTAATCATCAACGACAAAGAGCGTCACGTGATTTCCTACCTGCGCGACTTCCTGTTTGCGCCTGATCGGATAAGACAGCCTGTATCCGCCTTATCCGGTGGGGAAAGAAACCGTCTGCTGCTGGCCAAATTATTCAGCAAACCATCCAACGTGCTGGTACTGGATGAACCGACCAACGATCTTGATTCGGACACTCTGGATTTACTTGAAGAACGCGTGTCTGAATACCCCGGTACCGTCTTGCTGATTTCACATGACCGTGCTTTTCTCGACAATGTGGTGACCTCGACTATCGTATTTGAGGCGGGCAATCAGGTTAATGAATATATCGGCGGTTATCAGGATTGGCTGCGGCAATCAGCGCCACGCAATGCGCCTAAAGCCAGTGATAACCGCAAACCGCAGGCTAAAAAGCAGTCCGGAAACAAGCCTAAAAGTGCGCTGAGCTATGCTGAGCGACTGGAACTGGATAAATTGCCACGGCTTCTGGAACAGCTTGAACAAAAACAGTTGCAACTGCACGCGCAGATGGCTGAAGCAGACTTCTACCAACAGGATAAGGATAAAATCCTGACAGTACAAAAACGCCTGGCGGAACTGGAGACGGAACTGGAAACCACTTTTGAACGCTGGGAAACACTGGAAGCCAAAGCCTGAAGGGCTGTTTAATGGCGTTAGCTGGAACTGGTATTACGCCCGGTCACTTTGACTCCATCAATCTCTACCATCAACTCTCTGCGGCAGATAATACCGTGTAAGTAGGCAACATGTTGATGGTTGATGCCGAAATGTTGCTCGATGTTTTTGACCGCCTCGGGGTAGTCGGCCGGATCACGCAAATACACGCGCAAAACGCTCTGATCATCCAGTTCAAACGGCTCATCACCACTGTCCAGGCTGGAAATCGCTTCACAAAGGAAACTCAGGTTTTTAAATGTTTCGTCAGTCTGAAGCGCGGTGTCATAGGGGAAGTTGGATGCATGTCCCACCACCGCAGCTGTCCCTGATATCAGAAACAGTTTATGGCTATCCATTGACACAAATCCGCCACGGCTGAATTTCGGACTGCTCGGGCCATAGATTTTCGGATAGTGGAAAGCGCTCACCTGGCGCGGGTTCTCCACCGGGCAAAACGCATGATTGGACGCCAGGGCGATCAATTTCAGACCACTGCCATCCTTGGTACCAATGGCTGTACCGGTCGGTGCTTCCTCGTCATTGACGCCCAGTTCGTCGAATGCTTGCGCACGGCCAATAGAAAACTGCCGATATTTTTCTGTGTCTTCTTCGCCGCTATTGATTTCACCAAAATAATTCCAGATTTTTACCATACGGGAATGTTTCGTCGCTCTTGCCGCCCGTATCAATTCCCGGTAGGCATCCTGGGCCTGATCTTTGATAGCGTCTGCTCCGACCGGCTCCATTTCGACAATGACGACTGTGTAGTCGTCACACTCCGCCACTCTGGCAGCACCGCTACGGGAATAATTAACCTCGCCCTTGTACCACCAGGACTCAAACTGGCTTTCGCGGTCCAACGGTTGCAATTGCAAGCTGACCATTGCCTCATTCAAAGCCGGATAAGGCTTGTCTCCGAAGTGAAAGCCAAGCAGTAATTGATGTTCTGGTGTAGGCGGAAGGGACACTTCATCCAGATTGATGAGCAGAGACTGTTGAGCCATTTCTTTGCTTTCTATTGTATCAATATTATCTGTTATATTAGACACTTGTCTTTGCATTATTCATACTTCACTTTAAGTCTGGACTTATGCAGTTTACGGTAAGCGCTGGTCTCGCGCCAATTGAAAAGCCAGGTCAATGTATAAATGCCTTTGAACAACCACAAACGGTTGGCAACTTTTCGATTACCGAATACATCACCAGCCAACATGGAAATTACTGCCTGGGCAATTTGCAGGTCATTTCTCGGATTGCCCATGACCTTTCTCATGGCAGGTGAATTGAAGTTGTAAATGAACCAGGAGAAAGTGGAGATGCCCCGTCGGATCTCCTTTTGGTAACGACGGGAAGCACGACTGAAGCCACGATGACCCGGACTGAGCCAGGTTTCAGCAACATCAACGGCTTTCAGTGCTGAGTGCATTGCCAGATGTACGCCACTGGAAAAAACAGGGTCAATGAAAGCGAAAGCGTCACCTATAATGATGAATCCAGGACCCAGCATTTTATCTGAAGAATAGGAATAGTTACCCGTGGCAACGGCCGGCATAACTGATTCTGCGCCCTGCATACGTTCCTGGATGTCGGGAAAAGTACTGAGTGTTTCGAGCAGAAAGTCATCGCGCGAGCCTTTACGCTGCTTCAAATAGTCGGGGTAACACACCATACCAATACTCATGATTTCGTCGTGCAACGGAATCATCCAGATCCAACCGCTTTCGAACCAATAAATGCTGACATTGCCCTGATCTTTCCCGGGACGGCGGGCTACACCGGTAAAGTGACTGAAAATAGCTGCACTGGCATGTTTTCGATTAGGCTGTTTCCAGCGATTTTTGTTCGCCATAAACGTATCTCTGCCGGACGCATCAACCAGAAAGCGGGTTTCCCAGTGGGTTTCGTTACCCTCCTCATCTATCGCGATAACACGATGCCGCCCACCGTCAAGTGCCTCGACCTGCCTGACTTTTACACCTTCAAATGCATTAACACCATGACTTTTGCAGTTTTCAAACAGCAGTTTATCAAAGTCAGAACGATGCACCTGGTAGGTCTGGGGTGGACAATCGCCCAATGCATCTTTGAAATAAAAAGTTTGTTCACCAGCTTGCTGGTCCCTGGTATTAAAACCTGCACCCAGTTTGTCCACGGCGATCGCTTTAACTGATTCTGATACGCCAAGTTTCTCAAGTATGGGCAAACTCATTGGCAACAATGATTCACCGATGTGAAACCTCGGGTGGCGATCCTTTTCCAGCAAGGTTACATCGTAGCCGCGCTGCCTCATCAAGGTTGCAATGGTATTGCCGGCGGGGCCGCCGCCGATCACCAGAACATCAGTATTTTTTTTACGCATATTTTTCTATTTAAATGATTCAATTCTTGCTAATTGAGTTCTACACATTATCATAGATTTTCAAATTGCTTAGTAGCTTCAAAGGACACAACGTATTATGCAGACCCAAACAGCACAAGAGAAGGAATTGGCGGAACTGATCGTTGAGTCCCTGAACCTGGAAGATACCAACCCGGACGAGATACAGCCTGAAGAACCTTTGTTTGGTGAAGGACTGGGGTTGGATTCCATCGATGCACTGGAACTTGCTCTGGCAATCACCCAGAAATATGCCATTCAACTCAAAGCCGATGACAAAAACATGCAGGAGGCTTTCGGCACGCTCAGAAGCCTGAATAGTTATATCCAGGAAAACTCTGCATAAAGCCGCATGGGATTGCGGATCAGATATTGAACTCATCACCATCTCTGCCATTATTCAGCCGAAAAGCACATGAAGTTATCGCTTTTCACCATGGCATGGAAATTCAGGCCCAGGCATTTCTGGGCAGGGTAGTCTCACTTTCCCGGCAACTACCCAGCAAAAAATTTGTATTTAATCTGTGTACAGACAGGGTTCAGTACCTGCTGGCCTTTTGTGCTGCCACGATTGCGGGCCAATGCACCTTAATGCCACCCAACCGGTTGCCTGCAACTCTGCAGCAACTGGGTAGCAAATATTCGGATAACTATCTGTTAACAGATGAAGATGTATCCCGCTGGGATAATACCGCTGATCACAACGTAGCCGACGACCACTTTGAGGTTCCGTTAATACCTTTAGACCAATTGTGTGCGATTGCATTTACCTCGGGCAGCACAGGACTACCCACGCCTAACCTCAAATACTGGGAAACCCTGCATGGCAGTACCATTGGCAATGCCCGGTTAATGTTACCGGCAACGGGTCCACGACTCAATCTTGTCGCCACCGTGCCTGCGCAACATATGTGGGGTCTGGAAACCTCCATCTTGCTGCCACTGCTTGCCAATGTGGCCATCAGTCACCGCACACCATTTTATCCTCAGGATATTGCCACAGCGTTACTTGCGCTGCCTGAACCAAGAGCACTGGTATCATCACCCGTTCATTTAAGTGTTCTGCTCAAATCAAAAGTATCCCTGACGGAACTCAAATACATATTCAGTGCCACAGCACCCATGTCACAACAAACAGCGAGTCAGCTTGAACAGCAATTTGATACCCGGGTAATCGAAGTCTTCGGTAGTAGCGAATCTGGTATTGTGGCGCGCCGCCAAACGTCTACTGAAGTGCTCTGGCATTTGTCTGATCTGTTCAAATTTGAAGTCGGCGATAATGGTGTGAGTATTCAAGCGCAACACCTGCCAAATAAGGTTTTTATTCGTGATGTAATAGAACTGGTCGGTGAAAATCAGTTCAGGTGGCTTGGAAGGCACCAGGATATGTTGAACATTGCCGGCAAACGCGGCTCTCTGACGGATCTTAACCGGCGACTACTGGCCATCAAAGGTGTAGTTGATGGCGTCATGTTTTTGCCGCATGGCGAATCTGAGAGGGTGGTTGCGATGGTGGTCGCACCCGGACTAAAGGCCGGAGATATACTGACAGCATTAAAAGCGGAGGTGGAGCCTGTATTTCTGCCGCGACCGATTTTGATGGTAGATGGCCTGCCACGACAGGCCACTGGAAAGCTGGCAAACCAGGACATTTTGCAGAAGTTTGCCGACTTAACCGGCCAATCACCCGCACAACAGGGTAGTTAACCACATGAACAAGGCCACAACGATCTTCACCGGAATTGTCGACAAAGCCATAAATAACGCCAGAATGAGCCGGTTCGTCAGTTTGACTTTGGCCCTCGGCATCGGGGGCTTGCTGATTCTGACGGCCAACAGCGCATGGGCGCTGGACCTGAAAACCGTGCTGGACAACACCGCTGTCCAACCTCCCGCTAAAGTGAATTTTCGTGAGCAACGACACAACCCGATGTTAAAAGAGCCGTTGCTGCTAAGCGGTTATCTTGAATACATCAAGCCGGGCCATCTGGGCAAAGTGGTGGAAACACCTTTCAATGAAGCCTTTGTGGTGGAAGACGGTAAAATTGAAATCCAGCAGCAAGGCAAAACCAAACGTCTGTCCCTGAATAAAAGCAAGCCGCTCAAAGCCATGCTGGAAGGTATCGAAGCCGTCCTTGCCGGACACGCAGAGCAGTTGGCAGAAGCTTTTGATTATGAGTTAACCGGCAGCGACGTTGAATGGACGCTACGGATGGTGCCAAAGTCTGAAAAGATCGCCGCGCACCTGTCAATCATGACAGTGACAGGGACAGAGTCTGCCACCACCAGCATCCGCATCGATCAAGGCGACAATGAGTGGAGCCTCATGGAAATCATTGCCGACACAGATTCTTCTTGAATCATGCTTAACTACTGCGTCTGACGTATTGTTATTGAGATTTAAAATATATGGCTAAATGGCATAAATCAAAAATCTCTCTGTTTTGGCTGAGCCTTGCAATGATCGCTGCGGCCGTATTGTGGTTCCGTTTACAGCTGAGCTTTGATCTCAGTATATTCTTTCCGCAGAAGTCTTCGCTGAGTCACGACATCCTGCTGGAGCAAATGAAGGATGGACCCGGCTCACGCTTGTTGGTGATCGGTCTGAGCGGCGCCAACGACGAACAGCTTGAGAGCATCAGTAACGGATTGAAGCAGAGCCTGTCAGAAGACAAAGCCTTCATTAACGTGATGAACGGTGATTTTGAAGTCGATGACGTTCAAATCCCTGCTCCGCTGGATCAATACTACCTGCTGCTGGCTGACTACAATTACAGCGAAACAGCTTTGCATGCGGCTTTTGTTGACAGACAAAAAGATCTGGCCTTTGGCGGAGGAGCGGGTTTACTCAACCTGATGGCGCGTGACCCGTGGCTAAACACACTGAATATTCTTGAGAGGCTCGCACCCGTCAGTCGAAGTGACGGCATCTGGTTTGCCACAGACGGTAGTGCAGTTTTGTTGGCTGAAACTGCTGCAGGATCCATCGATATGATGGCTCAAGCCGTGGCCATTGAGTCGGTGCACGCTGCATTTGACGCACTACAGGATACCCGCGGCGTCAAGCTTGAAATGACAGGCGTCGGTGCATTTGGCGTTGAGTTGCAAAACACCATTCGAGCTGAAGCAAAAAAACGCACCATCCTGGCGATCTGCGTTTTGGTGCTCGTGCTTTTATTGGTCTATCGCAGACCGCGTTTTCTGGTTTTGGCGAGTTTGCCCATCAGCATGGGTTTTCTGGTTGGGCTGGCTGTTGTTACCTTGATGTTTCTGGGCGCACTGAGTACGGCTATTGCCTACGTCGCGATCTCGCTATCAGGGTCGAACGGGCTGGCTCAACTGGGCGTGTTCACAGCGTGCGGTATCGTGGTTGCTGCACTGGTGACACGCACGTGGTTGCCGTTATTTTTAACCCGCCAACATTCAACCATTGACGCCCGGCCTGAAAAACAAATTGCTCCCGCACTGCTCTTGCTACCGGCCATTGTGGTGCTGGTTGTGGCGCTGGCAGGTGAGCGCTTGTTACTGAAGGACGGCTTATGGGAAGACTCGCTTGCCAGTCTTAGCCCGATATCAACGGCCAAACTGGAGCACGATGGCATGCTGCGTTCGGCAGCTGGCACCACAGATATGCGCTACCAGTTGGTGCTGCACTCAGCAGAACTTGAACAACTACTGCTGGAAAGCGAAGCCGTTGATGCTTTGCTGCAAGAGGCTGTGGACGACGGGATTTTGGGCCATTGGCAGTCAGTAACTCAATTATTACCCAGCCGCAAGGTTCAGCAAAAGCGCGCGGACGCCATACCCGATCCCGCTGTTTTGCACCAACGTATCCAAAATGGCTTACGGGAAACTGCCTTCAAAACAGATGCCTTCGCGCCGTTTGAAGCGACTGCTGCCGCCAGTCGCAGCGGGCCATTGTTAACTACTGATAATTTTAAAGGTTCACAACTGGGCGCCTGGCTTGATTCGCATTTGATAAAAATGTCCGATCAATGGGTGGCACTGATTACGCTGTCTGATCTGGAGCCTCAGGCA
>CAJDWJ010000034.1_pt1 | contig 11311 bp, 13 predicted proteins | sample 7391551 | NCBI WGS metagenome assembly CAJDWJ01 (sample SAMEA7055723, study PRJEB34461) | soil metagenome | biome: terrestrial ecosystem; feature: Peninsula; material: soil | place: Antarctica | collected 2016
CCGCCGCGACGGCGGACGGCCGGACGTGGAGGTTCAAACCGGAGGTATTACTCGCGAACGTTCTCGCCGCAGGGGCGCGGATGAGCTAATACCTGCCAACAGGATTGGCTTTGCTGTGCAGGGTGATGGTCTGATTTTGATTCAGAAAGGTTGGATCGTGTTCGGTATCATATATGGACATCCGGATATGGTGACTATGAAAAAACTGCTATCACAAATACGCAAATGCACGATCTGCGAACCTCATTTACCGTTAGGTGTTAACCCGGTATTGCAGGCAAGTAAAAACTCCCGCATCGTTATTGTTGGTCAGGCGCCAGGTATCAAAGTCCATCGATCAGGGGTCCCGTGGGACGATGCCAGCGGCATACAGCTTAGAAAATGGCTCGGTATGTCACGTGATAGTTTTTATGATGCAGATCAATGCGCCATTATTCCCATGGGGTTTTGTTACCCTGGCAAAGGCAAAAGTGGCGACCTGCCGCCACGCAAAGAGTGTGCACCGCAATGGCACGCCGCATTGTTTGGACAGATGGTTGACGTCAGGCTGGTATTGCTGATCGGTATGTATGCGCAAAAGTATTATCTGGCCGGCCGTGCCAAAAAAACACTGACCGAAACCGTCCAGTGTTATCAGGAGTACCTGCCGGAACATTTTGTCCTGCCGCACCCTTCACCCAGAAATCGATTCTGGCTAACCAAAAATCCCTGGTTTGAAGCAGACGTGTTGCCGGTATTAAGAGCGATTGTTGCAGATTTTTTAGCCTGAAAAAACTGGTTTTCAAGAGATATGCAGGTGATAGAGCTGAACTGGAGCAGGGATTAAAACGAATTGAATGGAAGCCTCGAAATCATTGTTTTCGCCAGGTGAACCAGCTAGATAGTGAGAAATTCCATACGGCACCGATGGCGGCACCAGTCAGACCGGCCACGCTCCAATGACTTCCCAGGTTGAACAGATAGCCGGCCGTTGCAACATTGATCAAAGCACCCAGACTGCATACGGCATAGAAGCTCAATAAGCCTTTAAAAAGCACTGCGGCATGAAGTTTTCTGTCACGAAAGGTAAATACATTGTTGAGGAAAAAATTGCTGGTCATTGCTATGAAAGTGGCAATGATCTGGGTCCAGATGAAATTCCCGCCCATCAGGCTGTGGCCAACGTACAAAGTGCTCATGTGTATCAGCACACCTGTAAACCCCACCAGTACGAAGAGGAAAAACCGGGCGGGCATAAATCCACGTGCTTTGCGATCTATCAGCATCAGCAGAAAGTCCGCTACGACGAATGAATCCAGTTTGCTGTCACCCGCGTTGCGTGGCCTCATCATAAAAGGCAGTTCCCTGACCACCAGCGCCTGATCATGTGATGCGATGATATCCAGCAAGATCTTAAAACCTTTGCCATATAGTTTCGAAACGGTTTCTTCAAACACCTCACGCCGTAGCATAAAGAAGCCGCTCATGGGATCACTTAGTTTTTGTCGGGTAATGGTGGTACTGAGAAACGTGGCCAGTTTGCTGCCCATGGACCTGAGCGCGTTGAGTCCGTCTCTGCTGCCACCGCCATCTATGTAGCGGCTGCCAATTACAATGTCGGCCGATTCTGCGTCGAGCAAAGCGAGCATCGCGGGCAGTATACTTTCGTCGTGTTGAAGGTCTGCATCCATCACCGCCAGGTATGGCGAAGAGGATGCCAGCATGCCTTCCATGCAGGCTGAAGACAGGCCTCTGCGGCCGATTCGCCGGATGCAGCTGATGTTTGGATTCACCTTGCCCAGTTCAAAAACCTGTTCAGCGGTGCCGTCAGCGGAGTCATCGTCAACAAATATAACCTCCCAATCGACGCCAATCAAAGCTGCCTCAAGCCCTGCTACCAAGGGAGCAATATTGGCTGCTTCGTTGTAAGTGGGGACTATGACTGATAATTGTGGCATAGGCTCAGGTCTGGCACCGTTTGGCTAGTGTGATCAGGGAAATCAGGGCGGTATTGAATGCAGATTATAGCTAATCGCCAGTGCTATCATACTGCTGATGAACGTCAATATAATCCGACAATGAAGAGTTTCTGCCTGCCAGAGCGTGGCTGTCATGTTCTGCTGATCCTCATGATTGCAGTCACCATCATCGCCATTCTGGTCGCCAAAGCACCCTATTTGCACGACTTCGCCGAGTGGTTGTATCAAGGCCGGATACTGAGTGCTTTGTGGCAGGATCCAACAGCTGTTGCCACTTTTTACATAAAGCCGTTTCCTGTTCCTAACTCACTGGCCACTGTGCTATTGGCCTTGTTCGGTTCGGTGTTGCCCGCAATTTGGGCGGGAAAGTTATTTTTGATTAGCCTGCTGGTGGTCTGGTATTTTGTCATCCGGATGTTTGTTGATCGGCAACTGCCCACGCAATGGCGATTTGCGGCGAGCCTGGTGATTTATGTACTGGCGGCCCTGTCGACATTTTTCTGGTATGGCTATGTCAGCTATCAGTTGGGTTTGTTGTTGTTCGTCTGGTTTCTGGCGGTCTATCAAAAGAGCACTCCAATTTGGGTGATCGCACTTTTCGGCATTCTGGTGTTTTTTGCACATGCAGCTATTTTCGGCGTTTTCGGACTACTGTTGGGTGTTCATTGGTTGATGACCCGCAGGCACGCGATTATCGTCGGACTGATCCCCGCGACTGTTTGCGGAGCATGGTTCGTGGTGGGACGGTACTTATCCCGGTTACCGGCACAAGCGATAGATGCCAGCTGGACCAGCCTGACTGAAACCTTAATCTACAAGAGCGGATATCCCGCGATGTTGGGGCCGTTCAAGAACTTTTTATTGGCTGACGGCAGCAGTTTGTACGACACGACTCCATGGCTTTACTGGATCGGGTTTGGAGCCAATTTCGCAGTAGCCCTGTTATTGGGATTGTTGGTTGTTTATGTGCTTTTCCGCTACTTTGCGCGCACCCGGACTGAAGGGTTTAGCAAGCATCTATCCGCTAAACTGGTATCCGCCAAACTGGCATCCGCTAAACTGGAGTTGACGCTGGCGGTAACATCGACATTTTTAATCCTGGCATACATAGTCGCACCTTACGGTTTCTTCGGGCTGATAAATCTGGGGGGAAGGCTACTGATTCCACTGGTGTTGCTAGCGCTGGTACTGGGCAAGGAGAATTCTCGAGTGATCGTTCAGTTGTTGGTGCTGCCGAGTGTGTTGTTGGGGTTGCTCACCAGTGGTAGCTATCTTTATTTAATGAATCAGACCCGACAGCCCGAATTTGCAACCGTTATCGCCATTACCAAAAAGCCTGCCAGTGGGCAATCAGTGTTTGAGTACAACCAGGAACTCTACGCCGCAACCAGCTACCGGTATTTCAACTATCGCGTGTTCGCTTTTTCTCACCGCTTTGAGCAAATTGAAAAGCAGAAATTTACCCATCTTGCTTTTAAAACAGGGATGTTGACGGAGCAAGCAAATGTCCGCTAACAGATGTGGCTAGCGAAGAAGATGACCAAACGTCAGGATATAACACTGGCTCGAATGATCACCCGAGCCAGTGCTTTGTCTTGTCAGGTTGCATTTCTTGATGATCTTTCATTTCAATAACGGACAGCCGCAATTTCCACATACGTCTTCATGAATATCGTGCATGTAATTACATCCATTACAAAAAATGATATCGTCATGCGACTTATCAAATTTTTCATAAGTCCTTAATTTTCCATGATAACGCACCTTTTCGCCTATTTTATAGTATTTATATAAAGTAGCATCATCCTCACTGCGTATTTCATGTCTTTTTCCTTTCGTGTCTTCAAAATAGGTCACAAAATAGGTTTTATCGTTCTTCTTCACCACTTCTTTTTCAATTACTTCAGCATCAAAATCAGGTTTTCTTTTACCCGAAAAGGCTGAATAGATTCCTATTAAAAAGAACATACCACCAATTGCTAATCCTATATAAAATGCTTCAGGATTATCCATTTCGTTACTCATTTCGCCATACAGATAAAAGCCAACTACAGCAACGAAGGCAAGAATAGAGCCAAATTGAAAACTATAATCACGGGTGTTTTTTATAAGCTTGTCAAAACGTGGATCGGTTATTTTTTTAGAGTAGGACATAATGAAAATTTTTTTAATGAAACAATCTTAACTGATCAGAGCATTAACAACTTTTTTCAAGTCAAAATCTTGCGGTGCAGGAATATTTATTTCTTCCGTATTATTCAAAGTCCTATCGGTATAATAATACTTGAATCCAAGTTGAATTAATTTCATCTGTTTTCAGACTCAAAACTACACCACTCTTTGGTTTTGTTTCAACATCATTTGGCGTTTCCTTTGTTATTACTTCATCGGTAATTTTTGCACCACAACCAGCGCAAAACTTTACACCTTCGTTTAGCTTTTGACCACAGCTTGAACAGTATTTCATTTCTTTAGTTTTTTAATTTTATAAGCTATTGGCTGTATCTTGTGTTCAAAAACCGCAGGTCTGTTTTCTGTAGCATCCACCTTTTTTTAGCATAGGATCATTTTTTGGCGTACTTTGCTTACGGTACTTTGAGAGTATGGCCATTGTGCTGCGCAAGACCAAAACCGAATACTTTCAGTATTTGTTTGAACCATGGGATTGCTCTCGCACCAATCTCGCCAAGCACCATCAAACGCCACTGTGGTATATGTACGTCACAGGCCCGGGACGACCTTACTCTACCAGGTCGTTCAGGAGTACTGGCCTGAGTTTCAGGCTGAACTTGCCAGTCAGGGCAGATACTTACCGGCTTACGTCACAAAAGAATTCGATGAGTACTTAAAATGTGGAAGACTTGAAGCACGCGGTGCGGTTTCGAAGTGTCAAGGCACCAACCAGAGATGAACTCGTGCAACTAACGCATACTATTGCTCACCGCGTTGCTCGTTACCTGGAACACCAGGGCCTGTTGGAGCGCGATACGGGTAACATCTATCTTTCCCAGGAAGTCGTGGACGCCTCAGATGAAGACTCTACAAATCAATTGTTGGGAAGTTCGATTACCTATCGTATTGCCGTGGGCCCGCAGCAAGGGCGCAAGGTTTTCACTCTGCAAACCTTGCCCAACCTTGAATCAGATAACCCGTTTTCAGGCCCAGTGGGTGAAGTTGCCGGGTTTTCGCTCCACGCTGGCGTGGCACCCGAGCCAATGAGCGTACCAAACTGGAGCGACTTCGCCGATACATCACGAGACCGGCAGTATCCACGAAACGCCTATCATTAACCCGCAATGGCCAGGTCCGCTATGAGCTGAAAACACCTTGGCGCAACGGCACCACGCACGTCATCTTTGAACCGCTGGATTTTACCGCTCCTCGGCAACTGCTCCTGCGTTGCTCTACCTCCTGCATCCCTGCAGTCGTGCGCATCCATGCGCCCGCGGCATTAGTGCGTCCATGCACGTCATCGCTCGGTTGGTAGCTCTGGTGCCTAAACCACGCGTTAACCTGACACGCTTTGATTTACAGGGATGTAATGAATGTCGTGGGCGCATGGATGCGCAGGAACGACCATGGTATTTTCGCCCTGTCATTGGAATTGGCGTGAAATAGAGCGGCAAAAGTGCAGAATCCAATCTTCACCAGACAACTGGCTCGATAATTCGCAGCGAATCAACCCAAATGCTGACTTACCTGACTTACTATGATGTTCAATATAAGGCAATATAGCTTTTATACTGCCTATACCCCGCCGGGGCGCAGCTTGAGAAACCGTTCACGTTGGTCATTCCACCCGATGCATTTCCGGATCGCGCGGTGCGCGTCAATATTCGTTTAATCGATGGCAAGGGACTGGAGTCCTATGCAAAAGGCGAGGTTGCCACCGACCCGGATGTATTACCCAGTAAGCCCAGGTATGCCTGGTTCATTCCCCAGTCGCTGCGCGGTGGAATCAATGTTGCCGCAAGCTTCAATGGCGGAAAGCTGGTGGAAAGTCCGGGAATCACGCCCACACTTTTGGAACGCATGGCGCCTTTGATTAACGGATTGACTCAATATGGTCGTTAACCTGGAGCCACGTTTAGCATCTTTAGTCCGGAGGTCGAGAATTTTCCAAAACCTAAAATTGAGTTGGCGGGTAGTCAGCCGGTACCGGTAGCCGGGTTCCTGCTCGGCCCGACCAGAACCATACAATCTGGCTATTTACTGCGTGAGTTCGAAGTTGCTTTGTCAGTTGATGGCGTAGAATTTGAAACAGTTTTACATGGGGAGTTAAAACCGTTTCCCATGGAACAGGCTTTTGTCTTGGATGCGCCCGTTGAAGCGCGCTTTGCACGCCTGATACCTTTGAGTACTGTGCTAGGACTGACCAGTGGAATGGGTGCAATCAGACTGGGCGAGTTTAAAGTCGTAGCGGTGCCGGGGTTCGTTCCCGATAATCTTCAAAAGCGCAATTTAATGACGTATGAACATGGCGGACATCTGGTCTGGTCTGAGCCGTGGATTCGTGGCAGTGGATTTGATGCTCAACTGCTGGCCAAAGATGATAAAGCGCCAGCCAATCACCTCAAAGCAGGTGAGCCCGCCACTGTGACGCTTGGTTTTCATCACTCAAGGGCAGTCCGTGTGGCCTCTATTGGAATGGTAAAGAAAGCCGGTTTGGATGAGAAGTCGGATGTTACTCGCGTAGAGATTGCAGCATCCGCAACCACTCCTTTCGGGTCGTTTGAAACCCTGGGTGAATGGCCGTTGCAGCAAGTGGAGTCTGAAGTGGTGCTGGATCAACCCGTGTGGGCACGTTACCTGCGGTTTCGTTTTTTTGGGGTACAAGATGCATGTCACCTGACATTACCTGATCAGATTGCGGTGTGGGAAGCAACTTCCACAGATTCTTACGATTCTATATTGGGTGAGTGGGGCCACTACAGCAGCAGTGGCCCGCTGGAAGCGGCGGATGAGCCGAAGTATCGGGGTCCTTTTTGCAACCCGGCCAAAAAGGTTGGGATTGGTTTGCGCTGCACCTGGATTCGGGTGAGAAGCTGATGCTGTTCCGGCTTCGGGAAGATGCCACGCATGCCGGGCGCAGGGATTTCCAGCATGGCGTGCTGATTTCACCACAAGGCGAAAAGACGCTGCTGGACGGAACCCAAATTGTTTTTGAAGTGTTGGAGTCTGCAGATCTGCATGGCCGAAGGCTACCCGTTCACTGGCGTATCAGCTTGTCAGAAATTGACCGCGTGATGCAGATCAGACCGGTACTGCAAGACCAATGGATGGACGTCGATTTTGCCTATTGGGAAGGTGCCGTAGAAGTTGCAGGCGACAGCGCCGGAACTACTGGCCGGGGCTACCTGGAAATGACCGGTTATCCAGTCAATCAGTAAGCAAGTCTGTGAGCGGCAAGCCAGCTCTGTATTTGCCTGGCAACAACGTGGCCCGAAATGGGGTCGGATCCAACTTACACAAAGGACATCACGCAGCAAGAAATATAGGGGCCAAACAACTCATCAAGTTTGGTAATCAGAAGCATGGCAAGCCGTCTGAATACGAATAATTGGATCCGACCCATATTCGGTACAAGTTCAATCGGACCGAAATAGCGCTTGATTCAGGGGCGGCGTCCATATATGTCTTTGCTTTTTGTCTTTGCTTTTTATTTGCATCAAGACAACTTTATATCCCGCAATTGGAGCAATGACCCGCCCCCCAGAATCTACATATTCCTCCAATACACCGCCCACACTTGAAGCGCATGACTCATGGAGCGGAGCGAGGAAACCGCAGTCCCGCCAACGCAGGGAAAAATGGCACAAAAGTTGCATTATGTTTAACTGCCGGTGAGATAAATGCCGCAGTGCGACGACGCATTGGCTTGCCGAAAATTCACTCATTTACGTAATCTATTCTGGAGAAGCTACGATGGAAGGCAAATTCAACCAAGGCAGTAACGAGTATGAATGGTGGGCCGGAAAAGCCAGCAAGGACGCTAACAGTAGGTATTGCGTGCATTGCTTCCGCGGAGACCATGGCGTTACTCTTTACATGGACGAAAATCCAGTGCAAGCGAGCGCAGAGAAAACCGCTCAAAAACTGGTGCCGTTTGTCGATCAAATGAGATCGATGAGGACCAGCTGATCGCAGGAACAGACTCCATGTGCATTTAAGAATTGCATGTACTTGTAGGTTTTTTCACTGAACACTGAAGTCCTGCGGGAAAGATCCACCTGCACCTGTCACATCCGACCAGCGTCTGCCAAAGCCCGTGAAGGAAGCGGGCATGCAGCCACGTAAGATTGAAGTTCTGCGGCCGGCTAGACCTAAAAACACGGTTTAGAAATTGTTGACATGACGTTCCATTAAGCCCCTGCGCTCAACAGGGTAAATGCACTATTTCCCCACTGCTGTGAGTAAACTGAGCGGATCAATATAAGACGTTTACCCGGCCGCCGGAAGTTCCAAATTCCGGTGAAAGTCCCCACACAAATCATGAATCGTGACTCATACTCGCGAGCGAACAAGCCCACGCTGCTTTAACCAGCGCATTCAAATGCGTTCTTCTACTCACGCAAATCTGCTGCAACAGTGGCTTGTCTTCTCATGGAAAACGCACAGACGTCACTAGTAACTTTGGTGGCCGTCAATTCATGTAAAAATTGCATGCAGTATGTAAAGTTTACCTTGCGCAAACATTTTTCCGGGCCGCGTGCTCAGTAAAAAAAATGCGCCACGTCGCGCTTGGGCCTCAAATTTGCACTGAACCAAATTTGCACTGAACAGCTTATCCACAGCACGGACTGGCCGGGATCTGGAACGGGATCTGGAAATCGAACGTGGGGAAGGTAACCACCATGCAAGATGAATCTGTGAACCACAACGGCCATGGCAAAGCAGGACAGCAACAAGTGAAACAGGATGCGAAGGAAGCAGCTCGCGAGGTCACGAACTCTGCCAAAGAGAAAACTGAAGAAGGAACGGAAAAGTCGGCGCATCAGCTGGACTCAATATCAGAAGCAATTGACGTTGCAGCGTTGAAACTGGATGAGGAGAGTAAACAGGGGCTGGACTCAATATCAGAAGCAATTGACGTTGCAGCGTTGAAACTGGATGAGGAGAGTAAACAGGGGCTAGCCAGCTATGCGTTTCGCGCCAGCGAAGGGATAGCACACCTGACCGAAAACCTTTAGAGCCGCAGCATCGATGATCTGGCTGATGAAGCGAAGCGGACAGCGCGAAACAATTCTGGCTTGTTTAAGCTGGGACGCGTTGCGTTGGGATTTAGCCTGTCACTTTTCGTGAAGGCTTCTGACGGAGACGCCCGCCAGGAACAGCGCGCTTACGAGCACGGGGTGCCACCTCGCCGCACGCCCACCACAGCCAGCATTCCGCCTTTCTCACGTCCAATTCCGGCAAGTGCTTCACTTGGGTAACCCCAAACCTCAAAGAAGAAGGAACCATGAAGACTGAAGTTTTCAATCGCCCAAATCCTCCTTCTCAAGCAGTACCCTCCAGGGACGACCTGCGGAACGACTCCATTCCGGGATTGATATGGACCTTCGCGCAGGATTTATCCACGCTTCTGGGGAAAGAGCTCGCCTTGGCCAAAGCAGAAGTGCGCGAAGCTTCAGCTGGATACCGAGCCCTTGCAGCGTTTTCGTGATGTCAAACTGGCGCCAGGGGATGCATTGGCGCTAACGGCAGGTCAAAAATAATGGGGTTGAACAATTGGGGTCAAATATTTTATTGTGACCCGAATTCTTTCATTTTATCAAATCTTCGAGTGCCAATAATCTGACATTTTTTCGCGCACTTTGCTCACAGTACTTTGAGAAAAGGGCCATTGTGCCCTGCAAGACCCAAAACGAATACTTTCAGTATTTGTTTGAACCATGGGATTGCTCTCGCACAACGCTCGCCAAGCACCATCAAACGCCACTGCGGTCTATGTTCGTCATCGCCCCGAGACGACGCTACTTTACCAGATCATCCAGGCGTACTGGCCTGAGTTTCAGGCCGAGTTGGCCAGCCAAGGCAAGCAATTACCTGTATACGTCACAAAAGAATTTGATGAATACCTGAAGTGTGGAAGGCTTGAACATGGATTTCTGCGGGTTCGCTGCGAGACCTGCCATGACGAAAAACTGGTGGCGTTCAGTTGTAAAAGACGCGGTTTCTGTCCCAGTTGTGGGGCACGAAGAATGGCAGACAGCGCAGCTCTGCTGGTGGATGAAATCCTGCCTCATCAACCCATGCGCCAATGGGTTTTAAGAGTACCGCTCCCATTACGGTTTCTATTTGCCAGTAACCCCAAAGCCATGACCGGGGCACTGGGTGTCGTCTACCGTGCCATCTCCACGCACCTGGCGCACAAAGCAGGCTTTGCCAGATGGGGTGTACACCGGCGGCATTAATGGACTCCCGATTCGGTTTCGACAGGTAAAGGCACCAAAAAGAGCCGAACTCACTCAGTTAACGCATAGCATCGCTTCCCGTGTTGCCCGTTACCTGGAGCGACAGGGTTTACTGGAGCGGAGTACCGGAAATATCTACCTCACGCCGGAAGCTTTGGATGCTCCAGACGAAGACCCATCGAATCAATTGTTGGGAAGCTCAATTACTTACCGTATTGCAGTAGGGCCACAGCAAGGGCGCAAGGTATTTACCCTGCAAACTTTACCTGATTGTCGATCAGACAACTCATTTGCAAGCATGGTGAGTGAAGTCGCCGGGTTCTCCTTGCATGCAGGTGTAGCCACTAAAACCAATGAGCGAGCGAAGCTGGAACGCTTGTGCCGCTATATCGCAAGACCGGCAATATCCACAAAGCGCGTGTCAATAACCCGCAATGGCAGGGTGCGCTATGAGCTGAAGACACCCTGGCGCAATGGTACGACCCATGTAATATTTGAACCAACAGATTTTATTTCCAGGCTGGTCGCACTGGTGCCTAAACCAAGGGTCCATCTGACCCGGTTCCACGGTGTATTCGCACCGAATAGTAAGTATCGAGCAAGGGTGACGCCAGCCAAACGAGGCAAAGGCAGAAAAACCGGAGTAGAAAACGACAATGCAAAGCAAACTCCAGCCGAGCGCCATGCAGCAATGACTTGGGCACAGCGCTTGAAACGTGTGTTTGATATCGATGTTGAAACTTGCAGCGAATGCGGCGGTGATGTCAAGATCATTGCCAGCATTGAAGACCCTGTAGTGATCAAGACGATACTTGCTCACTTGAATAAGAAAGGGGCATTTTCTGGAAATTGTCTGTTGCCGGATTGCCGGGCTTCGCCGAGTCTGCCGTTGGGTTTGTTCGATTGAAGAAACCAGTCAACCATGGCATCCTTATAGCC
>CAJDWJ010000031.1_pt1 | contig 11244 bp, 11 predicted proteins | sample 7391551 | NCBI WGS metagenome assembly CAJDWJ01 (sample SAMEA7055723, study PRJEB34461) | soil metagenome | biome: terrestrial ecosystem; feature: Peninsula; material: soil | place: Antarctica | collected 2016
ACTTACTGGGTCTGGGATGCACGTTTGACCTCCGAACTGGTATTGCTGTTTTTATACTTTGGTGTCATGGCGCTTTATAATGCCTATGACGAACCACGCAAAGCTGCGCGGGCAGCATCATTACTGGCCATCGTTGGAGCGGTCAACCTGCCCATTATTCACTTCTCAGTGGAGTGGTGGAACACGCTTCATCAAGGCAGCAGTGTCGGCGTATCGGGCAGTAGTGTGCACCCCAGCATGTTGTGGCCCTTGTTATTGATGACCGGCGCCAGCAAGTTGTATTACGCCGCTAACCTGCTCAGCCGTGCACGATTGCGATTGCTACAGCAAGACCGTCGCAAACGCTGGGTACAGGAAGTAATTTCGGAGGATCCGGTTTAATGTCACACACACCCTTTATTCTGGCAGCTTATTCCGCTTCCGCGGTGGTACTGCTTTGGACAGCATTGTCACCGATTTTACAACGTCGTTCCTTTATGCGGGAACTGAAGGCACGCAAGCAACCTATGGATAACAGATCATGACCCCCACTCGTAAACGCAGGCTGATTGTAGTTCTGATTATCGTCGTCGGTATAGGAATTGCTGCCACCATAACGTTCCGGGCATTAAATGAGAACATGCTATTTTTTGTCAGTCCGAGTGACGTGGCAGAACAAGCGTTACCCGCTGGTAAGCGCTTCAGGCTGGGTGGCCTGGTCGCTGACGGCAGCGTCAGCCGTGCCGACAACTCACTGGCGGTTACTTTTGTGGTCACTGATGGGCCGGCGACGGTTGACGTCAGCTTTGACGGCATCCTGCCTGACCTGTTTCGCGAAGGTCAGGGCGTGATAGCTATCGGTGAACTAAGACCCGACGGCCATTTCGAAGCAACCGAAGTACTGGCCAAGCACGACGAAGAATACATGCCCCCCGAGGTAGCTGATGCACTGGAAAAAACCGGTCATACGATGTCAGCAGGTACAAGCCAATGACTGCAGAGTTAGGACAGATCTCACTTCTTGCCGCCCTTTTATGCGCTCTGAGCCTGGGCATATTCCCACTGATCGGCGCTGCATCCGGTAATCGCCGTATGATGTCAGTAGCGAACAGCGCGGCATTGCTGCAATGTTTCCTGGTCGGACTGGCCTTTATTATTCTGACCTCCGCTTTTGTTGTGCAGGATTTTTCGGTTGACTACGTCGCCCGTAACAGCAACTCCCTGCTGCCCATGGGTTACCGGTATTCTGCAGTATGGAGCGCGCATGAGGGCTCCTTGTTACTTTGGCAGTTGATCCTGACTGTATGGATAGCGGCCGTCGCGCTGTTCAGTAAAACCTTACCGGCAAACTTCCGTGCCAGAGTACTGGGTGTTCTGGGCCTTATATCTGTTGGTTTTCTACTCTTTATCCTGTTTACCTCCAACCCGTTCGGCAGATTAATCCCTGCGGTACAGGAAGGCCTTGACCTGAACCCGTTGTTGCAGGATTTCGGATTGATCGTGCATCCGCCCATGCTTTACATGGGTTATGTAGGGCTGTCTGTGCCTTTTGCATTTGCGGTTGCGGCGCTGTTAAGCGGCAAAGTGGACAGTGAATCTGTGCGCTGGTCACGTCCATGGACACATGTAGCCTGGGCATTTTTGACCGCTGGCATCGCACTCGGAAGCTGGTGGGCATACTACGAACTCGGCTGGGGCGGCTGGTGGTTTTGGGATCCTGTTGAAAATGCATCCTTTATGCCGTGGCTGGTCGCGACCGCATTGATCCATTCACAAGCAGTCACGGAGAAGCGTGGCGCATTTGGCAACTGGACCATATTGCTCGCGCTGAGTGCTTTCTCCCTTAGCCTGCTGGGGACTTTTCTGGTCCGTTCCGGCGTACTGACATCAGTTCACGCATTTGCAACTGAACCCGCCCGTGGCGTGTTCATTCTGGTCTATCTGGGAATCGTGGTAGGCGGATCACTGACCCTGTTTGCTTTAAAAGCACCTAAAATGACCCAGGGCGGCGGCTTCAAAGGCGCATCGCGTGAAACTCTGTTGCTGGGTAATAATCTGGTTTTAACGGTAATGGCCGCGATGGTACTGTTGGGTACTTTGTACCCGCTTCTGGTCGAAGCGCTGAATGCCGGCAAGATTTCAGTTGGGCCGCCTTATTTTGGCCTGTTGTTTTCCTGGTTGAAGCAGGACAAGTTCAATCGGATTGCCAGAAAATTACGCTGGCCGTTAGTTATGGCAGTGCTGTTCGGCGTACTGACATTATTGTTGGAGCGTAAAGTCAGTGTTATTAGCGCCATAGGCGTTGCGGGCGGCGTCTGGGTGATTGGTGGCAGCCTGTTTTATCTGGGCGAGATCATTGGCCGGACCAGGCGTCTTAAAATACCGCCCAATGTGATCGCGATGACTTTGGCGCACGTGGGCTTAGGCATATTTCTGATCGGCGTGAGTTTAACCAGCTCGATCAGCATAGATAAGCACGTGCGCATGGCTGCGGGCGACACGCACGAAATGGCTGGCTACGTATTTGAGTTCCTCGGCGTCAGTGCGGTGCAAGGGCCCAATTACCACGCTGATGAGGGAGAGTTTGTGATCACCAAAGACGGTAAGGAGATTACCCGGCTTTTTCCGCAGAAGCGCACTTATGCACAAGGGGCTACCATGACCGAAGCCGCAATAGACCCGGGCTTTACCCGCGATCTGTATGTTTCGCTGGGAGAACCGCTGGATGGTCAAGGCGGGGCGTGGGCAGTCGGCATCCATCACAAACCGTTTATACGCTGGGTGTGGCTGGGCGCGTTATTCATGACGGGCGGTGGACTGGTCGCGGCCGGTGACCGGCGCTATCGACGCAAAAAGCTAACTGCACAAACCACCGTTACCGCAGCAGGGACCACCGTCACAGGGGCCGCAAAGGCGTGAACAGCCGCACGCTACCTTTGATAGCCTTCGCGGTACTGATCGTACTGTTGATGGTAGGTCTGACGATATCCGACCAAAAGGAACTGCTGCCTTCACCATTAATCAATAAACCGGTTCCGGCATTCGACCTTCCTGTGTTGGGCAACCCTGAACAACGTCTGTCGAATGATTCGATGCTTGGCAAACCATATGTGGTGAACTTCTGGGCCAGCTGGTGCGTAACCTGCAGGGTAGAACATCCGGTTGTCACAGCCTTGGCCAAATCAAAGAAGCTGACCGTACTGGGGATGAATTTCCGTGACGAGCGCGATGATGCGATGGCCTGGCTGGATCAGTACGGCGATCCTTACGATATTATCCTCAGAGATGCCGATGGCCGCATCAGCATTGATTTTGGCGTGTACGCCGCGCCTGAAACCTTCCTGGTAGATACCAATGGCATCATTGTTTTCAAACAAACCGGTGCGCTCACACCTGAAATTGTTCAAAACGAGATTCTAACGCGTGTTGCGGCCATGCAAGGTGGCCAGCAATGAGGCTGGTGATTGAATCAAATATTACTGAATTGAATATCACTGAATTAAAAACTACTGAATTGACAAGCGCTGAATGAAATATGACTAAGTTGAATAAAGGTTGGCTGAATATAGCTGGCTTGAATATGGGTAGCTTAAGAACAGGCTGTTTGATTGCCCTGGCGTTGTTTCTTTCAATATCGGTTCAGGCACAAGAGCCATTGGTATTTGAAAGCCCGCAGATGCAGGATCGCTTTGATGCACTCACATTCGAACTACGTTGTGCTGTGTGTCAAAACCAGAGCCTGGCCGATTCAGATGCTCCGTTAGCACATGATCTGCGCCGCGAAATTCATACCATGATGCTGGCCGGCCAGAGTGACGAGCAGATCAAGCAGTTCATGGTAGATCGCTATGGTGACTTTGTTTTGTACCGCCCGCCCGTGCAACCCAATACCTGGTTCTTGTGGCTTGGGCCATTGCTGATGTTATTGATCGGTGGCCTGGTGCTGCGTGCCAATCTCAAAAAACGCTCTGCCCTGCTCAATGCTACCGACGACTTCGAAGACACGAGTAAATCTGCATGAATTTCTGGATCATTGCCGTTGCTCTGCTGACGGTTTCTGCCGCCGTTATCAGTTGGCCTCTGTTTACAGGCACATCCAAAGAGCGTTTGCTGGGCCTGGTCGTATTAGTGCTTATGCCAGTAGCGGGCTTGCTGCTCTATCAGCAAGTTGGTACGCCGGCTGCTCTGAACATGGCAGATACGACCGTATCCGCACATGCCACTGAAGCGCCCAGCATGGAGCAACTGGTGGCGGAGCTTCAGCAAAAGCTTGAAGATAAACCCAACAACCCGGAAGGCTGGCTGATGTTGGGCCGAAGCCTCAAAAGTATGCAGCGTTTCCCGGAAGCCCTCAGCGCCATCGAAAAAGCTGATCAGCTACTGCCGGGAACGCCGCTGATCATGGTTGAGCTGGCCGAGGCAAAACTATTCGCCTCAGGCAACCCGGATATGAGTGGGGACATATACCAATTGCTACAGGCAGCTGTGAGCATGGAACCGCAACAACAAAAAGGCTTGTGGCTGCTGGGCATGGCTGAATCGCAGGCAGGCAACTACAACGCGGCCATCGGGCATTGGACAACCCTGCAGGGTATGCTGGATCCCGCTTCTGGCGCTGCACAAACTGTGGCACAGCAGATTGAATCGGCAAGAGCCAATACTACCGGTGAAGCCAACGTTGTTGTTCAGAACCAGAATCAGGACAGCCAGGCCACTACTACCAACGCTATTCCTGTCGAACTCACTCTGGTTGACTCATTACCGCCGCCACCTGCAAGTGCGGTACTTTTCGTATTTGTGCACCCGGCAGGCCAAAGAGGCATGCCATTGGCTGCCAAACGTATTGAGGCGCCTGCTTTCCCGCTCTCCATTTCTCTTAGCGATGCCGATACGCTGCGTCCGGGAAGCTCTCTAACCGGGCATGAAAAACTGGATATCAGCGCACGGATTTCAATGACTGGAGATGCCAACGCTGCCAGTGGTGATTATCAAGCCAATTCAACGACGGTTACCAGCGACGGCGCAACTAGCGTTGTACTCAACTTCGATCAGCGTGTACCTTAGGCGCTTACGTCTTTAATTGCAGGGATTTTTACAGCATACAAAGCGTGCCCCCGCTGTTTATACTTCTGCTCAAATGGCGAGATACAAGTTTCGGCTAGATATGGCAGCACCTTGATTTCCTGCCCGCGCAGCAGAGAAGCAGCATAGGCGAACTCCCGCGCGTAGATATCCCAATTGCAGCGCATTTCCACCTCTCCTCCCAACGCCAGCAGGTCGGGAAATACAGGGTGTGCGTGCCAGCGCCGCTTTAAGTGCCCGGGTTTTGGCCACGGATTGGGGTACAAAAGGTAGTGATAACCTGGCCGATACCCTTCTTTCAACATCAGACGCCACAAGCTGGATAACTCAGCTCTGAGCAATATCAGGTTGCCATCCACAAAAAAGCCGTCAGCAGCGCCATTTTTAGATAGCCTTGAACGAGACTGGTCAACACCCAACACCTTAATGTGGGGGTGTAGCGCTGCCAATTGACGACTACTGGCTCCGGTACCACAACCCGAATCGAGTATAAAAGGAATATCTGCCGAAAAGTCAGATTCTGATTTTAAGCGATTCCAGGCACTGAGTGTTGCCTGATGTATCGGTTGACGCCATAACCGTGCTGCATGTCTGGTAACTATGCGCGCCAGACCCGGGTGAATAGATGTCTGGCTGCTGCGGACCCGACCGGCTGAGCGTATATCTTTTTGCATATTTAACCATTGCTGTCCCGTTAACGTTCACAGCATGACCATTTGATTAGGATCCATCATCCTATCAGGAGGTGGATCCCCTCTTACAACGCCATCATATCCCGTTTCTCAAACAGATTAAGCTGCAATAAGCGCAAAACAGATTTTGTTTGACCCATTTAAAAAATAACTCCACTTACCAGCGTGCTTTGTAAATATCAGCAATGGTCTTGGCTGTCAGCTTAACATTGCTGGTTAATAAAAATAGCTTGATTCACGTTGGCTAGGGTGCAGTGGCCATTTTATAGGCCATTGCTCTCACTTCCTCTACAATAGCGTCAGTACCAGCTCCAGCGATATTGCGCTTACTATAACTGGCAGCATGAGTAACACCCTCCACCATAGCAACAATCATCGCTGCTCGCTGGCAGCGCCTCTTACTACTAATACCCGAACCTATACTATCCATAAACCTTAATATCTCACTAATATGAACGTTATGCATTTGCTCCAGAATGGCAGCGGCGCTCGCATTGTGGTGCGCATGGGCCCACAGCTGCAGGAAAAATCCGGCAGTTTCCTTTTCAGTAAAGCCGGATAGCAGATAGTCTATAAACTCTGTGAAGCGTATTTTTGGCGAAATAGTATTTTTATTAACGCTCTCCTCAAACATGCGCCTATAGTAGATCGTTGTATCCAGCAGCACCTCGGTCACCAGGGTGTCCCTGGATTTGAAATAATGCTGTACAGTTCTTAGGTGCACGCCCACATCTGACGCAACTCTCCTCAAGGAAAATTTAGCAAACCCTTCATTCCCCAGCAGTTGACGAGCTGCATCCAATATCTCTCTTTCCCGGTTCGATCTTTTGCTGACTCCGGGTAAGTCATTGTCCAGGTGCGCTGCGTGTTCTTCTTTAGGGGACTCAGTCATAGTAATGCTCTTTCGATTCGCTAATAGCAGATGAATATTACTTATCTATACAGCAAAATAATATTTACATACTACGTCACTTGACGTAGGCTGCAAAGTTCATTGCTTTAAAATCCCAATAGTAGAAAATGGCAGTCACAAAGAGTAGTGACCCAGGCATTTTATTAAGACAGTGAGAGGGGACGGGTAAATTTGTCACTTCTTTAACAGAGCAAGCCCTCTTTTGGCATAAAAGCGCAAAAGGCTTAAAAAATAATACAGGAGAGTCGCGACATGATATTAAAGTTATCGAAGAGTTTTGCTTGGGTTTTAAGGGTGGCACCTATTATTGCAATTCTTACGGTCGCTGGCTGCTCTACCGACAGCGGTCCGCCGCAAGAGAAGATAGTTGAGCCTCAGCCAGATAACCAGGAATTAATCGATAAGCGCGGTAAAGAGTTAGTCAAGCAGCATTGCACCAGGTGCCACCTGGCTCCTGATCCTTCTGATTTATCGAGAGAATACTGGCCCTTCGCATTACACTACATGGGTTTTTACGTGGGCATGAAGGGCGATGAGTTTGCCGACATGCGAATGGAGGACTTTCCTCCTGAGTTTGAGCCGGTGCAGGATTATACCAAGCGTTATTTCCTGTATCAGGATTCTACGGGTTATGTCCGTGATCTCTACCCTTTTAAACACCATATGCCCCCTATGCCAGCGATGTCCAAGCAAGACTGGTTGACCATGCGGGAGTATTATGAAAGTAATGCCAAATCCTGGAAGGATATGCTTATTAAGCGTCCCCGGGAACCGGTCATCAAAGGGTTTAAGCCTGTGGTTCCAAATCTGGATTTGGCCCCTAATGGCCTGGTAATTGCCACCAAAGTAGACGAAAAAAGAAAGCGCATTTATGTCGGCACCTCAGTGTTGGATGATTTTGTCGCCGGTGGTGGCCGCATGGAAGGTGTTGAAGAGCGAGACCTTCTTATTGCATTCGATCTCGAGAGCGGAAAAAAGATCGGTGAGACCATTGTTGAAAGCGATATTAATCACATGAGTTTGTCCGACAATGGTGGTGTTCGGGCACTGGAAGCCGGACGTTTCCCCATGGGTTCCGTGGGAATTGGCAATATCTCTGACTATACATTCGAAGATGGTAAAGTCGAAAGGCATATGTTGGTTAGCCAAAAGCAACGGATGGTCAAGCATATCGATGTCGATGTGGATGGCGATGGCCTCAGGGATATTGTGTCCGTCTCCTATGGTGATGGTATTTACGGCGATGCTAAAAGCGAGCTGGCTGTGTACTGGAAAACACCTGAGTTCGACAAGGTAGTTGCCAATAGTCCGGCAGAAATTCCAGCTGGCGCGCTGTCCGGAGCACTTGAAGAAACCATTATCAGTAGGGATGGCGGCCTGATTGGTGTTGCTGTTGGTGATATCAATAACGATGGGCTGATGGATATCGTAGCCTTGGTAGCTCAAGCCAGAGAAGATGTACTGGTTTTTATTAACAATGGCGATAGAACCTTTACCCGTCACCTTATCTATGAAGAAACAGCGGCATTCGGCGGTAATGTTATTGAAGTAGCTGATTTTGACGGGGACGGGAATCTGGATATTCTTATCCTCAATGGTGATAACGTAAGCGGTAATTCAGTGGATGATACTGTTCCTGCGCCGCGCCCGTACAATGGTGTCTATATTTTCCAAAACCACGGTAATATGGAATTTACCAGGAGGAATATCTACCCATTCCACGGCGCCACTCGCGTGATAGTGCATGATTTTGATAATGACGGTGACCCCGATATAGTAGCCGTTGCGCTGTATGTTCAATGGAACGAAGATTTACCACAAGGTTTTGTGTACCTTGAAAACAAGGGTGATTTCAACTTTGAGGCGCAAACACTCCCCAAAGAGTTCTTTGCGCCCTATATCCACGTTGAGGCTGCCGACGTTAATGGTGACAATAAAACTGACATCGTTTTAGGCTTGGGCAACTATCCCGGAATGGGCATGGTGCCTGCCGACTGGCGAACCAAGCATAAGTCTATGGAGGGGCGTGACCCTGATATTCCGAGTGTGCTTTATCTGTTGAATCAGAACTAACAGCAGGACTCAGGCTTGTTTATTTAGGCTCTTAACGGAACAGCAGTGATATTTAACCTTTAAATTCATCTGGCGGCGCGCATTCCATGAGTCCACACGTTATCATTGTCAGCCCGGATTATTTGAATTAATTGTTATGCCGTCAGCCACCCGTTTTTTAAAAATCAATGAACCACTGACCTTCAAGAGAGGAGGTAGTCTGGCGTCTTATCAGCTCGCTTATGAAACCTGGGGTGAGCTCAACCCGGACGCCTCAAATGCAGTGCTGATTTTAACCGGGCTATCACCGGACGCCCATACGGCTTCCAGCGAGGCCGACCCATCCGAGGGTTGGTGGGAACCGATGGTAGGCGTTGGTAAACCCATCAATACAGATCACTTTTTTGTCATCACGGTCAATTCCCTTGGAAGTTGTAAAGGCAGCACCGGGCCAGATAGCGAAAACCCGGCAACCGGCAGGCCCTATCGCCTGGATTTTCCGGAGTTGAGCATTGAGGATATCGCAGCCACCGCAGCCAAAGTTGTTGACCACTTTGGTATCAAGCAATTGTGCGCCCTGGTGGGCCCTTCTATGGGTGGAATGACAGCCCTCGCCTATCTATTGCAAAACCGCGCTGCTGCCAGACACTTCCTGACCATTTCCAGTGCTGCCAGTGCCGAGCCGTTCAGTATCGCTATCCGGTCTTTGCAACGAGAACTGATCATTGCCGACCCAGCCTGGAATGATGGCTGGTATGACGATGATAGTTGGCCGGAACATGGCATGCGCATGGCACGCAAGCTGGGTATGTTGTCGTATCGCTCCGCCGAGGAGTGGCGCGCACGATTCGGACGGAAAACTCAGGATTATTTTCCGACGGAGCTGTTCGGTATGAATTTTGAGGTGGAATCCTATCTGGAGGCCGCCGCTCGCAAGTTTGTCTACTCGTTTGACCCTTGCAGCTACCTGAATTTGTCCCGTTCGATGGATTGGTTTGATGCCCAGGAGGGTTACGCGGACCTGACCGCCGCATTGGCTGGCACCACCCTGGAGTCGGCACATGTAATAGGCATTAAAACAGACATTCTTTTCCCTGTACACCAACAACAAGCTATAGCAGAAGCATTAATCGCAGATGGCGTCAGCACACGTTTCGAAGTGTTACCCTCGATCATGGGCCACGATGCCTTTCTGGTAGACTACGATCTGTTTGTACCTAAAGTAGCAGACTGCTTTGAGCGGCTACGGAAAAAAGAAGGGCTCTGATTGAACCGGAGTCGGCGATAGTTTGATGAAATACTGGCTTCAATGTCCGAGCATATATATACTCTGCGGCCTGCAACCGAAAGGTTCTGGTCAGTCCCTCCTGCCGGAGTGGCGAAATTGGTAGACGCGCGGGATTCAAAATCCCGTTTTGGCAACAAAGTGTCGGTTCGATTCCGACCTCCGGCACCATTCTATACCCTATCCAACTGTTTTCTATCGTAATAAAGTTGTAAATATCCTGCGATTACGCTTAAAGGTGACATATAAGGGTGTCATTGATCGTAGGATGAGTTCTACTTGCACATATAGGAAGACAACCACTAACGGCGCACCGTTTCGATTCTTTGTCACTTGCTATTCTGTTTTGTCTTTCTTGCCAGTCATCTGTCCAAGAAACACATCCTGCATTGATTGCCAGGATTTCAGATTTTCTGCGGTCATCTTTTGCATGGCTTCCAGCGCACTGTTCTCCATCGATTTTTGCATCTGCGCTTGATATCCGGCTTGCTGGTCCAATAACGTGTCAAAACTCGTGCTCAGAAACTTGCCAACCATGTCCTGCATCGGGTTACCGTACATCCGGATGATTCCCATGAGGAAGTCCGCATCCAGCATCGGGCGACCGCCCAGTTCGCGATCCGCAATGATCTGTAACAGGATCGAGCGCGAGATATCGTCGCCCGTCGTTTCATCAACAATCTTGACGTTATGTCCAGCCATAATCAGATCACGTATTCCGCTGAGCGTGACGTGTGAACTGGATTGCGTGTCATACAGGCGACGATTGGCGTATTTTTTGATCAGACGTACATTCGACATAGCATTGCTCCTATAAAAGCCCACATTCTAGCGCCTGACTTCCTGTCGTGCATAAAAAAAGGCGCCCCTGACAGGAGCGCCTTTTCGTCGTACCGCGATTGCGATTGATTCAGGCTGCTTTCTTGGTGGCAGCTTGAACGGCCTTCTTGGCGGGCTCAACGATGTCTTTTTCGAACAACTTAGCGGACGTGTCTTTGATGCTATTGCCAAGTTCAACGAACTGATTTGTGCGATTCGTCAGTAACTCGACGAATTCCTTACCCGATGCGATCTGGGACTCAAGTAGCTCTTTTGGTTCGGCAGCGTTGATAGGCAGTTTTGCCTGCGCCACGACAAACTCGAGTACATCACCATAGAACGCATAGTTCTGACGGGCCATCTTTTCAAAGGCGTCAACCGCAAAAACGCTGAGGTTGCGAATAGGCTCCAGACCCTGTGTC
>CAJDWJ010000162.1_pt1 | contig 11211 bp, 11 predicted proteins | sample 7391551 | NCBI WGS metagenome assembly CAJDWJ01 (sample SAMEA7055723, study PRJEB34461) | soil metagenome | biome: terrestrial ecosystem; feature: Peninsula; material: soil | place: Antarctica | collected 2016
TGTGAGCCCAGAAAGCCGGCACCACCGGTTACCAAAATCCTTTTTGTAGCCACGCGATCCCCTGTTGTTGATGTCTTACCGGCTGAAAGCCCTCAGCTTACGCGAAGTCAGCAGAAGATCAAACCGCTGCAGCAGGATGCAAATACGAAATCGGCGCGACTTCCTCATCCACGAAAGTAACTTCTTCCCAGGAATCGGGCTGCCTTAGTAACTGTCTTAACAACTGATTGTTCAACTCGTGCCCGGATTTATAACCTGAATAAGCACCGATCAGGCTATGGCCCAGCAGGTACAGATCACCGATCGCATCCAGCACTTTGTGTTTTACAAACTCATCTTCGTAACGCAGACCATCTTCATTCAGTACGCGGTAGTCATCCAGCACCACGGCGTTGTCCATGCTGCCGCCCCAATACCAGTTTGCGGTCGCGCAGCATTTCCAGATCGCGCATAAAGCCGAAGGTACGGGCGCGGGAGATTTCCTGCAGGTATGAAGTGGTCGAAAAGTCGACCTTGGCAAAGCTGGTGTGGGATTTGAACACCGGGTGGTTAAAATCGATTTTGAATGAAACGCGGAAACCCTCAAAAGGTTCCAGTTTGGCCCACTTGTCTTCGTACCTGTATTCGATTGGCTTAAGTATGCGGATAAAACGCTTGGCAGCGGTTTGGTCCTGGATACCGGCGGATTGGATCAAAAATACGAAGGGGCCGGCGCTGCCGTCCATGATGGGTACTTCGGGGGCGCTTAAGTCGACGTAGCAGTTGTCGATGCCCATGCCGGCGAAGGCAGATAGTAAATGCTCTACCGTGGCGACCCGCACGTTGCCGTCGACCAGGGTCGAGGACATGCTGGTATCGCCAACGTTAGTGGCGAAGGCCGGGATCTCGTGTACCGGATCAAGGTCGACGCGACGGAACACGATACCGGTATTTACCGGGGCCGGGCGCAAAGTCATAAAGACTTTTTCGCCTGTATGAAGACCGACGCCAGTGGCGCGGATTACATTTTTTAGGGTTCTTTGTGGGATCATATTATTGGGCACCGCGGCCGTTTATTGAGCGAGATTTTAGCACAGCAGCCATGGGCCACAAAGAATAATTTGTGTTTTTTGCCACAAATGTGGTTTATTAACAACATTTTAACAAACTATTAGTCCGCCTGATTCCTCAGGAAAGCCGGGATATCCAGGTAGTCGATGTTGTTATCACCACTGAACAGGTCATCTGTCTGTGGTGCATGGCGCGAACCGCCCTTATGCTCGAAGTCCTGGCTGCTATAGGTCTTGCAGGTTCCATCACTTTTTAGCATTTGGAAATCGTATTCTTCTTCCATGCCGGTTGTGCCATTGCGTACCAACTGAATGGTTCGCTCGACGGGCTCTTCTTCTTTCTTTTTCAAATGACTGTCGCCCAATCCGGTGGCCACCACAGTTACCCGCAGTTCATCACCAGCTTCAGGATCGATAACGGTACCGATTACAACGGTTGCATCATCGGAGGCAAAGCCTGCGATCACATCGCCAATTTCCTTGAACTCGCGCATGGTCAGGTTCATGCCGGCGGTGATATTCACCAGCACGCCACAAGCACCTTGCAGATCTACATCTTCGAGCAGCGGACTGCCGATGGCTGCGTGTACCGCCATCATCGCGCGGTCTTCGCCACTGGCCGAACCTGCGCCCATTACCGCCATGCCCATTTCTGACATCACGGTTCTGACATCCGCGAAATCCACGTTGATCAGGCCCTGACGGGTGATCAGTTCGGCAATACCCTGCACCGCGCCTTGCAGTACGTCGTTGGCCGCTTTAAAGGCATTCAACAGCAAAGCATCTTCGCCCAGCACTTCTGGCAGTTTGGAGTTCGGGATAATGATCAACGAATCCACGTGTTTGCTCAGCTCGAGAATGCCGGCATCGGCCAGCGACATGCGACGCTTGGCTTCAAAGTCGAACGGCTTGGTGACCACGGCCACGGTTAAAATGCCCAACTCTTTGGCACACTGTGCAATCACAGGGGCAGCGCCCGTACCGGTGCCGCCACCCATACCTGCGGTGATAAAGACCATATCTGCGCCCTTGATCATCTCGATAATGCGCTCACGGTCTTCCAATGCCGCCTGACGGCCGACTTCCGGGTTCGCGCCAGCGCCCAGGCCTTTGGTGACTGCCGCGCCGATCTGCATGCAGGTGCGACCTGTAAACTGCCGCAAAGCCTGTGCATCGGTGTTGGCTGCTATAAATTCGACGCCATCAATCTCTGCATCGATCATCTGCGCAACGGCATTACAGCCGCCGCCGCCTACGCCGATCACTTTGATCTCCGCGCTGGGGGTGTAATTTTCAACTAATTCAAACATGGGTATATCTCCTCTCGCTCGCCGTAAAATTATTTTACTCTGTACGCGTGACAGCAAATTTTCACCGCCACCTGATACGGTCAGGTTCCTGCTACTGTCCGCCTGGGCGCCGTAAAGCAGCAACCCGACGCCTGTCGCGTGGACAGGATTTGAAACTACATCTGAAAGACCCGTTACATATTGGGGGGTCGCGAGTCGAACCGGCATGTGGAAAATTTCCTCCGCCAGTTCGACCGCGCCCTCCATCTTCGCCGCGCCACCCGTCAGTACCATGCCGGAGGCGACGACATTTTCGAAACCACTGCGCCGTAATTCGGTAAGAATCAGGGAATACAGTTCCCGGTAACGCGCCTCGACGACTTGGGCAAGGGTTTGCCTTGCCAATTTTCGCGAGGTGCGGTCACCGACGCTGGGTACTCGAATGCTTTCGTCACTGCCCGCCAGTTGTTCCAGCGCGCAGGCGTATTTGATCTTGATATCTTCTGCGTGTTGCGTAGGTGTACGTAGGGCCACCGCAATGTCATTAGTTACCTGGTCCCCTGCAATCGGGATGCACACGGTGTGGCGAATAGCGCCATCGGAGAACACCGCGATATCGGTAGTGCCCGCGCCGATGTCGACCAGACACACGCCGAGGGCTTTTTCGTCTTCACTGAGCGCTGCGTAGCTGGCGGCCAGTGGTTGCATGATCAGTTCATCGACGGTCAGACCGCACCTTGCCACGCATTTGGTCAGGTTTTGGGTGGCGCTTAATGCGGCTGTGACCACGTGTACGTGCGCTTCCAGTCTTACACCGGCCATGCCGATGGGCTGACGGATGCCGTCCTGGTTATCCAGCACATATTCCTGTGGCAGTACGTGCAGGATTTTTTGATCGGCAGCGACCGGCACTGCTCTGGCTGCTTCCAGTACGCGCTCTACATCCGCTTCGGTAACTTCCCGATCTTTAACGGCGACCGTGCCGTCGGAGTTCTGGCTGCGGATATGGTTACCCGATATGCCGGCAAACACCGAATGGATTTCGCAGCCCGCCATCAATTCTGCCTCCTCCACCGCGCGTTGAATGGCTTGCTCGGTGGAGGTCATATCGACGACCACACCGCGCCTTAAGCCGCGTGAGGGGTGTGAGCCCAGTCCGATCACCTCGACCGTGCCATCGGGCTGCACCTCGCCCACAATGGCAACGATCTTGGATGTGCCTATATCCAGTCCTACGACCAGAGATTTATCGCCTTTCTTCGCCATAAGTTCCCACTACCGTATCCAGATTTTTAGGCCACAAAACTGCCAGCCCGTTGGTATAGCGCAAGTCAACCGTCACCGGCGGTAACTCCTCGCCATCCATCAAACCCGTCCAGGTGTCGATCAGCCTGTCCAGATTTTTAGAAACATCACCTTTGCCGAATTTCACTTCGGTCCCACTGCTTAGCTGCGCCGACCATGAGCCGCGTGCGTCCAGACTCAGGCGCTCGACCTGCTGGCCGATCTGCTCGAGCAGGTCATCCATTGTCTGCCACTTTTCAAACACCACTTCCAATTGGTTTTCGGGACCTTCCAGCCACGCCAGACCCTGCATTTCGACCGCTGAGGGTACGCTAAAGATTTTGCCATTTGTATCGAGCAACTGACCGTCAATCCAATGGGCAACCGGCGTGTGCTCGTGGATCGTGACCTGCACGGTATCGGGCCAGAGTTTTTCCACATTAACTTTAGCCACCCACGGTATGTCTTCGCCCAATGTCTGCATCTGGTCGGTATCGACAGTGAAATAACTGCCGGTTACCAGCGGCGTTAATGCGGTTCTGACCTGCTCGGCACCTACGCGGGCAAACGGGCCATCGACTTCCAGCCACTTAATCGGCCAGCGCTCTTTGGCAATCATGCCGGTGTACACCCAGGCAACGCCGATAGCAGCAACCACAAACAGCACCAGCGTTAATATCGCACCGGCGCTGAAGCCTTTGCTGGCGTGTCGAAGTGCTTGTCTTCTGCCGATGTTCATCTTTTCGGGCTCACCTTAGCTGTGTTCAGCTTCTGTGCATCTTGCATCTCCGGGCTTACCTTCTGAGCTCTCATTTTCATTGTGCTCACAGGCTGCTCTCCAGAACGCGCATTACCAGTTCATCAAAATCGATACCGACTTGCTTGGCGGCTTGTGGCACCAGGCTGTGACTGGTCATGCCGGGTATGGTGTTGGCTTCCAGAAACCAGGGCTTGCCCTCGGCATCCAGAATAAAGTCTACCCTGCCCCAACCGGAGCAATCGAGTGCCTCGAATGCTTCCAGTGACAGTTTTTGCAAAGTTGCTTCGGTCTCTTCGGGCAGACCGCAAGGACAGAAATATTGGGTCTCGTCCGATTCGTATTTGGCCGCGTAGTCGTAAAACTTGTGTGGCGTTTGAATTCTGATCAACGGCAGCACCAGATCGCCAATGATACCGGCGAAATACTCTTTGCCTTTGATTTCCGGCTCGATAATCACGCTTTTGCTGTACTGCCGGGCCAACTCGATGGCCGCCGGCAGTTCTTCTGCCTGCTCGACTTTGGTGATGCCGATGCTGGAACCAAGACCGGCTGGCTTGACAAACAACGGCAAACCCCAGGTGTCGATCATCTCGTTCAGGATCGCCGGTGTAACTTCCTGCTTGTTACGAATCAGTGAAAACGGCGGGGTTTTGATGCCTTGCCGCTCCCACACCCATTTGCTGTGAACTTTGTCCATGCTCAACGCCGAACCCAGCAGGCCAGCGCCTGTTATCGGGATATTCAGCAGCTGCAATGCACCCTGGATGGTGCCATCTTCGCCGCCGGGGCCGTGGATCAGGTTGAACACCCGGTCTACGCGGCCTTCCACACAGGCTTTGATAATGGCAGGCCCACCGTCATACAGCTCGACATCGATCTGTTGACGTTGTAATGCGGTCAGGACGGCGACACCGCCGTCGAGGGAGACGGCTCGTTCGGCGCTGTCGCCGCCGACCAGCAAGCCGACCCGACCAAAATTGTTACGGTTTGCACGTGAATGGGTTGCTAGGGTGCTAGCTGCGCTTGCGCTGCTAGCCGTGGTTGTAGCTGTGGCGTTGGCGTTGGCGTTGGCGTTGGCGCTGCCTTTGGCTTTGTCCTGGCTCATGCTGCCGCCTCCAGTTTGAATCCTGTCTCGCGCAAGTCCTGCGCGACATTGCCGATGGTGCCGGCGCCCATCAACAGCACCAGATCACCATCGTTCAATAGCGGTGGCAATGCTTCCTGTAAGGTCTGCACATCACCGATAAGCACCGGATCAACGGTGCCGCGGGCACGGATCGAAGTGCACAATGCGGCGCTGTCGATGCCCTCGATAGCAGTCTCGCCTGCGGGATAAATGTCGGTCAGCACTACGAAGTCCGCGGTCGATAATACCCGGCTGAATTCATCAAACAGGTCTGCCGTGCGGCTGTATCGATGGGGCTGAAAAACCGCGATAATCCGGTTGTCAGGCCAGCCGTCTCTTGCCGCTGTAATCGTTGCTTCCAATTCGGATGGGTGATGGCCGTAGTCTTCAATGGCACGCACCTTGCCGCGACCAATGGATAGCTCCCCGATATCTGCAAAACGACGGCCAACACCCTTAAACTCACGTAGACAATCAACAGTTTGTTCTATATCTATACCGATTTCCCACGCCACCGCGATCGCGCCCAGTGCGTTTCTTACATTGTGCAGACCCGGTAAATTAATTTTGACATCGACCGGTGCTTCCGGTGCCGGCAGATGCACCCGGAATGACATGTTGCGGCCTTGCTGGCGAACGTCGGTAGCACGGATGTCGGCCTTTTCGTCCAGACCGTAGGTGACCACTGCCCGGGTCACTTTCGGTATCAGGGCTTTAACTTCCGGGTCATCGATGCACAGTATCGCTGCGCCATAAAAAGGCAGATGCTGGAGAAACTCCAGAAAGGCTTCGCGTAAATTGTCGAAACTGTTTTTGTAGGCGTCCAGGTGGTCACGGTCGATATTGGTGATCAGGGCGATGGTCGGCTGCAACAACAAAAATGAGCCGTCACTTTCATCCGCTTCGGCCAACAGGTATTCACCCTGCCCGAGCCTGGCATTGCTGTCCCATGCGTTAACCACGCCGCCAATGACAAAGGTCGGATCCAGATCGGCTTCGGCCAGCAAACTGGCGAGCAGGCTGGTGGTGGTGGTTTTGCCGTGGGTGCCGGCCACCGCGATGCCGCGCTTGAAACGCATGATCTCGGCCAGCATTTCGGCGCGTGGCACAACTGGAATGCGGGCTTCACGGGCGGCGACTACTTCCGGGTTGGTTTTGGGCACCGCGGTGGAAACTACCAGCACGTCTGCACCTTGTATATTATTAGCATCGTGACCGATAAAAATGCTGGCGCCGAGGCCTTTAAGACGCTGTGTGGCGCGTGATTCTTTAAGATCCGATCCGCTTACATCAAAGCCCTGCGTTACCAGTACTTCGGCAATACCGTTCATACCGGCACCGCCAATGCCCACAAAGTGGACCCGACGGATGCGTCGCATCGGGTGCAGGTGCCCGGTATCCGTGTTTCCGCTTGGCATTTTTCCAGCCGCCGCAGTTCCGCTCGGCATGTTTCCGGTTGGCATGTTTTTGGTCGACTTGTTTTTGACCGGCGCGTTCATGCTGCTACCCATTGCTGACATGCTGCGACGACTTTTTCGGCAGCGTTGGGGAGTGCTTGTTGGCGTGCAGCGCAGGCCATTGCTAATAGCTTTTTCCGATCTGACATCAGCGGTATTAATACATCCGCCAACTTTTCTGCATTGATGCCCGATTGCGGCAGTATGACCGCCGCACCGGCATCGGCCAGGTATTCGGCGTTGCGGGTTTGATGGTCATCTACTGCCAGTGCAAACGGCACCAGCACGGCTGCAAGACCGGCAGCGGCCAGCTCGGCAACGGTTAAGGCGCCAGAGCGGCAGATCACGAGGTCCGCCCACCCGTAGGCGGCGGCCATATCTTCAATAAAGGGTTTGATTTGCGCGGAGACGTTGGCTGCAGCGTAGGCCTCGATGGCTTCATCTACGCGCTTGGCACCTGCTTGGTGCTGAACTTCGAACTGAATGGTCTCGTCTAACAGCGCCAGGGCTGCAGGCACGGTTTTATTCAGCAGCACGTACCGGGTTACCCACATCTTCGGCTTTGCTTTTGGCAGGAAAGGTGCCGGGAAAACCCTGCAGCACTTTGCCACCCATGCGCGCCAGCATCTTGTTGGTCAGGCCGGGCACACGGTTTTGCTCGTGCACGACCACCGGGATGCTTTTGCTCCAGGCGGCAATACCGCCAGGCGCTGCTGCATAGCCACCAAAGCTGACCACACAATCGGGACGGTTGGCGTTTAGCAGTTGGCGTGCGCGATGGACGGCTTTTAGTAACTCCACGGGCATGGTGAACCAACGCAGCATGCCTTTGCCGCGCAGGCCTTTTATGGCGACCAGATCCAGTGCAATGCCGGCGGCTGGAACCTGTCGGGTTTCCATACCGCCCTCGGCGCCTAACCAGCGCACCGGGATATTCTTTTGCCTGAGTACATCGGCTACCGCAAGGCCCGGGAAGATGTGCCCGCCGGTGCCGCCGGCCATGATCAGGACGCCATTGTTCATGCTACCCGGGCTCATGCTAAGGCTGCCACCTTTGGCGTCATGGCCTTTTACGCCCTTGCCTCCGACACCCCGGTCTTTGGCGGCGTTGCCATTGGTGTTCAGGTACATGTTGCCCGGGCTCATCTTGAGGCCACCACAGTGTTGGCGACGCGCGCTACTTTCATGGGTGCGTCACGTGTGATCTCGTAGCGGATTCTGAAAACGATGCCCAGCGCCAGACAGGTCATGAGCACGCTACTACCACCGGAACTGATCAGCGGCAGGGTTAAGCCTTTGGTTGGCAATACACCCAGATTTACACCGATGCTGACCAACGCCTGCAAGCCGATCCACAAGCCGATGCCGTAAGCGATATTGCCGGCGAATGGTTTGTCGGCGCGGTGCGCCATCAAGCCGATGCTCATGATTCTGGCGACCAGCAACATAAACAAACTGAGCACGAAGATCACGCCCACCAGACCGAACTCTTCGGCCAGCACGGCAAAGATGAAATCGGTGTGCGCTTCGGGCAGATAAAACAGCTTCTGCACACTGGCGCCCAGGCCAACGCCGAACACTTCGCCACGGCCTACCGCAATCAAAGCCTGGGTTAGCTGGAAGCCGCTATTGAATGGATCTGCCCACGGGTCAGTAAAACTAATAATACGGCGCAAACGGTAAGGTTCCCGCGCTGCCATGCCAAACACCGGTATCGCAATCATGCCCAGCATGGCGATGTGCCGGTTAGCATGCCCGCCAACATCAATGGTTTAAGCGTATCGAAAAAACGAATCCGGACCATGTCGGCTTTGCGTACCAGATAACCGGCCATATAGATGATGACCATTATTTTGACGGCTTCCACCACCTGAAAATTGGCAATGCCTATGGTGATCCAGCGTGAACTGCCGTTAACCGTGTGGCCGATGCCCGGCAAAAACACCATGAGTAGCAACAGCGCCGACACACCCATCAGCGGCCGTGATATACGCTCGAGGAAATCGATTGGAATTTGTCTGAAGACAAGCGCCAACATCAGACCCACCAGCAGATAGATGGCGTGGCGAACCAGGTAGTAGTAGCTGTTGACGCCGTGGCTTTCGGCAATCGCGATTGAAGCTGAGCCGACCATCACCAGGCCGCAAGCGACCAGCAACAACACCGGCACCAACAGCCAGCCATCAACCGGAATGGGCCGGTAAAGGCGGCTGCCCCGATATGCTTGTTGGTGTTGTTGCCCATGTGTTTGCTGGCGTGCTTGTTGTTTCAGTATGCGCATATGCCTACCTGATCTTCAGGGTCGCAAGACCCGCCAGTACCAAAACCACAGAGATAATCCAGAAGCGCACGATGACGCGCGGCTCGGGCCAGCCTTTGAGTTCAAAATGATGGTGAATCGGCGCCATCTTGAAAATCCGGCGACCGGTTAGCTTGAACGAAGCCACCTGCAGAATGACCGAAACTGTTTCCATCACAAACACGCCGGCCATCACAATAAAGACCAGTTCCTGACGCACGATTACGGCGATCAAGCCGAGTGCCGCACCCATTGCCAGTGCACCGATATCACCCATAAAAACTTGTGCCGGATAGGTGTTAAACCACAAAAATCCGAGCCCGGCACCGGCCAGTGCGCCACAAAAGATGGTCAGTTCGCCGGCACCAGCGATATACGGAACCTGCAGATATTCAGCAAATACGATGTTACCCGCAACGTAAGCAAAGATGCCCAGCGCGACGGCGATGATGACCGCCGGCATAATCGCCAGACCATCCAGGCCGTCAGTCAGGTTGACCGCGTTGGAGAAGCCGACGATGAAAAAATAAGTGATCACGACATAGCCCATGCCGAGCGGAATGATGATGTCTTTGAAAAATGGCACGATCAATTGCGTTTCGGCAGGCGACTGGGCGTTGTTGAACAGGTAGATGGCCGCGGTTAAGCCTACGATCGACTGAAACAGGTATTTGTAACGGGCCGACAGGCCATCGGAATTTTGTTGCACCAGTTTCTTGTAATCATCGATCCAGCCAATCACACCAAAGGCCAGCGTGACCAGCACCACGGTCCATACATAACGGTTGCCGAGATCCGACCATAAGAGGGTGGACAGGATGAGAGCAAACAGAATTAACGCGCCGCCCATGGTGGGGGTGCCGGCTTTGGAAAAATGCGATTGCGGCCCCAACTCGCGGATCGGCTGCCTGACCTGCTTTCTGACCAGCCGGCGGATAAAGGCCGGACCGAGCAGCAGCGACAGTGCCAGTGCCGTTAACGCGCTCATAATCGCGCGCAACGTAATGTAGCCGAACACACCGAAACCCTGGGTGAAACCTGACATCCAGTTGAAGAGTTCAAGTAACATCAGTCGCTCGCCTCATGGCCCGTGTGTTTACCGGAAATTGCGTTGACCACGTGCTCCATGCCCATCGAGCGCGAGCCTTTTACCAGACACACAACGCCGGCGTGGAGATCGTTTTGCAGCGCTTTGATCAGGCTGTCGCGGTTTTCAAAATGGTAGGCATCAGGCCCGAAGGCATCAGCGGCGGCTTCACTGGCTTCGCCCAGCGCATACAACCGTTTTACGCCAAAGGTCTGTGCTGCTTCGCCCAATTCAGCGTGCATTTTACGGCTTTCACCACCCAGTTCTTTCATGTCGCCCAGCACCAGCCAGGGTTCGCCATCCTGGGTGGAGAGCACCTGCAGTGCGGCGTACAAAGAGGCGGGGTTGGCGTTGTAGGTATCGTCGATCACCGTCCAGCCTGATACGGAGCGTTGCAGGTTCAGACGCCCGGGAACCGGCTTAACACATTCAAGACCGACTTTGATGTCATCCAGTGGTACTTCCATTGCCAGGCAGACAGCGGTGGCGGCCAACGCATTGGTGAGGTTGTGATCGCCGGGCAACGGTAACGACAGCTTGAATTCACCTGAAGGCGTGCTGATGATGGTGTCCGGTCCGGCGTGGCGGGCAGTGACATTTCCGCGGAAACCTGCGTCTTGCAGGCTGCCGTCCTCAGCTGAGCCAGCGCGTTCCAGGCTAACATCTTGCGTGGTGCCGGCTTTTAGACTGTGGTCATTCTGCGGGTCAACTGAATCGCGCCGCCCGGTCTCGCCGTTAAAATACTGGACAGAACCGGCGTTGTTCATCTCTTGCCACAACTCCAGCCACGGTTCGGCGGAATTCATGATTGCAGTGCCGTTAACCGGCAAAGCGGCGTAAAGCTTGCCTTTGGCACGCGC
>CAJDWJ010000013.1_pt1 | contig 11156 bp, 9 predicted proteins | sample 7391551 | NCBI WGS metagenome assembly CAJDWJ01 (sample SAMEA7055723, study PRJEB34461) | soil metagenome | biome: terrestrial ecosystem; feature: Peninsula; material: soil | place: Antarctica | collected 2016
CTGCACAACTTTGGCAGGATTGACGTTCTTGTTGGTCCAATCCATTTCTGAAACGTGAACCAGACCTTCAACGCCGTCTTCGATTTCAACAAAACAACCGTAGTCAGTAATGTTGGAGATCTTGCCGAACAAACGGGCACCCACTGGATAACGACGTTGCAGATCACTCCACGGATCATCACCCAACTGCTTGAGACCCAGTGAAACGCGATTACGCTCACGATCGAAGCGCAGCACACGCACGTCCAGCTCGTCGCCAACGTTAACAACTTCGCTCGGATGACGGACACGTTTCCACGCCATATCGGTAATGTGCAACAGGCCGTCGATACCACCGAGGTCGATGAAGGCGCCGTAGTCGGTGAGGTTCTTGACCACACCCTTAACGATTACACCCTCTTCCAGACGCTCGAGCAGCTGTTCGCGCTCTGCACTGAATTCGAGTTCTACAACGGCGCGGCGTGAAACCACTACGTTGTTACGTTTACGGTCCAACTTGATAATCTTGAAGTCCAGATCCTTGCCTTCGAGATAGGCGGGATCGCGAACCGGACGCACATCCACCAGAGAGCCTGGCAGGAAAGCACGAATATCGTTGATATCGACCGTAAAGCCACCTTTGACTTTGCCGCTGATTTTGCCCTGCACAATATCCTGCTTGTCGAACGCACTTTCCAGCTTGTCCCACACCATCGCACGCTTGGCTTTTTCACGAGACAGCTTGGTTTCACCGTAACCGTCTTCTACGGCTTCGAGTGCAACTTCTACGCTATCTCCAACTTTAACTTCCAGCTCACCGCTCATGGAACGGAACTGGTAAATAGGCACAATGCCTTCGGATTTGAGACCGGCGTTGACAATTACTACATCATCGCGGATTTCTACAATAGTACCGGTAACGATCGATCCCGGTTTTAAGCTTTGGGTTACAAGGCTTTGTTCAAATAATTCAGCAAAACTTTCAGTCATGGGTTTAATCTCTACAGATGTTCACAACAAAACGGTGAACATCCACCTGGTAGTTTGGCACATCATTGTGCCGTCAAATTCCGCCTCCCGGTATTGGTTGGCATCATATTATTGCTAGAAATATCAGTAAGATATATCTCGCTCTTTAATCATTACTTTAACTATATCAAGCACCTCATTGATGCTCAATTCACTCGAGTCAATGATCACTGCATCTTCAGCAGGTCTTAGCGGAGCGATGCTACGCGATTGATCGCGCAGATCACGGGCTTTGATCTCCCTGAAAAGGCGCGAGAGTTTAACCTTTTCTCCTTTCTCTTTCAACTGCTTATAACGCCGCTCTGCTCGAATTTCAGCGCTGGCAGTGAGAAAAACCTTCAGTTCAGCCCCGGGGAAAATCACCGTCCCCATGTCCCGCCCGTCTGCCACCAGACCCGGTGGCCGCAGGAACCGCCGTTGGCGCTTAACCAGCGCAGCTCTGACCGCGGGCATAGAGGCAATCTTTGAAGCTGCTGTACCAGTACTTTCATAGCGCAGCGCATCACTCACGTCCTCGTCATCCAGCATTGTCCTGACACCATTCTCATTTGTGACAAAGCTGATATTAAGCCCCTCTGCCACTTCACCAAGTGCAATTTCGTCGTCCAGCGAAGTGCCCTGCTTGATTGCCGCCAAAGCCGCCAGGCGGTACAGCGCTCCGCTATCCAAGAGATGAAACCCCAGGAATGCTGCCAGACTGGTGGAAATTGTACCTTTACCCGAACCTCCGGGTCCATCAATGGTGATCACTGGGATTTTGCTTGGCTTCACACCTGCTCTTCTTCTCGCAAACTTGCTCCCAGATGGTTCATCTCGTCGACAAAAGATGGGTAAGAAGTAGCAATAAATTCCGCTGACTTGATTCTTATATCGGCTGAAGCAACCAGGCCCAGGACCGCAAACGACATTGCACAGCGATGATCGCAGGCGCTTTCAACTTCACCGCCGGCAACGACCCCACCGGTAATATCTATGCCATCGGGGTACTCGGTAACTGCAATACCCAGCTTCTGCAGGCCTGCCGCCATCACAGAAATCCGGTCACTTTCCTTAACTCTGAGTTCTGCAGCCCCGCGAATACGGGTAATACCCCTGGCAGTGGCCGCCAGCGCCATCAACAGCGGCAATTCATCGATCATGTCGGGCACACGCTCAACCGGCACATCGATGGCGCTTAACCGGCCGTTAAAGCGCAGACGGATGTCACCGATTGGCTCTGCCGCCTCAGCGGAAGCATTCTCGATCTGCAAATCCGCCCCCATATCACGCAAACAGTGCAGGAAGCCATCCCGGGTCGGGTTGAGCCCTACCTGTGTCAGACAGATGTCGGAGTCTGCAACCAGTGCGGCGGCAGCTAAAGAAAACACAGCCGATGAAATGTCTGCAGGCACTCTGAAACTGGTGGCTCTAAGCCGTGACCCGCCTGTAATGCTGCCAGGGCCAGGTAACACCACCCCAAAGCACGGCAACATGCGCTCAGTGTGATCACGACTCAACCTCGGCTCTGTCACCGACGTAGTACCGGATGCATACAGACCGGCAAGTAAAACGCATGATTTGATCTGAGCACTCGCTACCGGTGACACATAATCAATCCCATGCAAGCCGGTGCCGGGTGATATGTTCAGTGGCGCGGTGCCGGCTTCTGTGGGCTGTATCACTGCCCCCATCTGCCTTAAAGGATCGACAATCCTGCGCATCGGACGGGAATTTAACGATGCATCGCCGCTCAACCGACTGGCAAAGGGTTGCCCGGCAAGAACGCCAGCGAATAAACGCATCGCAGTGCCGGAATTACCCATTTCCAACACGCCATCCTGACCAAGGCTCAACTGCCCGGCTGTGCCGGTTACATAAAACTTGTTATCCTTGCGCTCTACTACCGCCCCTAGTTGTTCACAGGCTTTCAAAGTCGCCATGGTATCTTCACTTTCCAATAAACCACTTAACTCGGAACGACCTTCAGCGAGGCAGGCAAAAATTAATGCCCGATGACTCATGGACTTATCGCCGGGCGGGCTGAATACTCCGTGCAAGCCGGTACGCGGGGGTTGGGAAATCAAAATCACAAGCGGGTAACCTCGGGTTTAAGTAGCTGGACGATTCATGATCGCCTTGGGATAGGAACCGAGCACACGGGTCAGATTGGAAACCTGCTGCATTTCGCTCAATGCTGTTTTCAGCGGCTCGGTTTCGGCGTGGCCATCAACGTCAATAAAAAAAACGTACGACCAGGCGGCAGAGCTGGCCGGGCGCGATTCAATTCGTGTCATGTTCAGACCGTGCCGTGCCAGCGGTTCGAGCAATGAATGTAGTGCACCCGGACCTTCTGAACCTGCCAGTAGAACTGATGTTTTATCATCACCCGATGGCGCCAGTAAGCGGCGGCCGATCACCAGAAACCGGGTGGCATTGTCGGGCTGATCTTCGATCTCACCAAACATCACCGGAAGTGCATATATTTCAGCGGCAGCCTGGCTGGATATGGCGGCAGCATCAGGCGAGCTTTTGACCCGTCTGGCGGCCTCGGCATTACTGCTCACCGCAATGCATTCTGCATGCGGCAAATGCTGGCGTATCCATGACTTGCATTGAGACAACGACTGCTGATGAGAATACAAACGCTCGATATCGGACAAGCTGCTGGCCTGGGACAACAAATTATGATGAATAGCCATTTGGATCTCACCGCTGATTTTCAGATCAGATTCGACAAAGCAGTCCAGCGTGTGACTGACAATGCCCTGATTGGAGTTCTCGACCGGAACCACTCCGAAATCGGCCTCCATTGACTCCACCCGATGGAAAACTTCATCGATACTGTTCATGCCCATGGCTTGCACGGAGTGGCCGAAATGCAGGCTAACCGCCTGTTGGGTGAAGGTGCCTTCAGGCCCCAGATAGGCAATCTTTAAAGGCTCCTGCTGCGCCAGGCAAACCGACATGATCTCCCGGAACAAGCGCAACATTTCAGCATCACTAACAGGACCTGTATTGCGTTCTTTTACTGCCCGCAGAACCGCAGCCTCCCGTTCAGGACGGTAATAATCAACAGCATGCTCAAGGTTGCCCTTCGATTTACGCACCGCCGTGGCCAGCCCGGCACGTTCTGAAATCAATTGCTGAATTTGTGCATCCAGCCCATCTATCCGGTCGCGCACTTCGGCCAATCCAGGGTCTGGTTTTTGCCCGTCGTCCAGCTTCTGCCCGGCGCCCGGTTTTTGCGCTGGTGAATTTCCTGTCTCAGTCATCAGCCCGCGCGTCTCTCAAATCCAGTCATAAACTCAATCAGGGCTTCGACACCCGCTATCGGCATGGCGTTATAAATACTCGCGCGCATACCACCCACAGATCGATGTCCTTTGAGACCACTTAAGCCAGCCGCCTCGGCTTCTTCAACAAAGCGGCCGTGCAAAGATTCATCTATCAACTTGAACGGTATATTCATATGTGATCGAAATCCAGCGGGAATATCATTTATATAAAACCCGCTGCTATCCAGGTAGTGATAAAACAGATCAGACTTCGCCTGGTTGAGTGTAGCCATTGTGGTCACCCCACCCTGCTCTTCAATCCATTCAAATACCAGACCGGCCATGTACCAGGCAAAGGTTGGTGGTGTATTAAGGCGTGAGCTTTGTTCATGCTGAACTTTCCATGACTGCATGTCCGGGATTCGCGTATCCAGAGCTTTAAGTAAATCTTTCCTGACGATGACGATGGTGATACCAGCCTGACCGATATTTTTTTGTGCGCCGGCATAGATCACACCGAACTTATCAACTGCGACCGGCCTGGAAAGAATATCCGAAGACATGTCTGCCACCAACGGCTGTTCAACTTCGGGTGTATGCATAAACTGAACACCGGAGATGGTTTCATTGCTGGCATAGTGCAGGTATGCGTACGCGCCATTTATGTCCCAATCTGAACGTTCCGGAGCGCTACGAAAGCCTTCAGCCTCAGACGTTGCAGCCAGGTGAGCAAGCCCGAGCCGGTTGGCGACCGTGTAGGCTTTTTTGCTCCATATACCGTTCACCACGTAAGCGCCAGGCCGTTCGGCACTGGCCAGGTTGATTGGAACCTGGGAAAACTGCGAAGTAGCGCCACCGGCAAGAAACAATACGGTATAACTATCCGGGATAGATAATATTCGTCTCAGACTGGATTCGGCCCGCTCCGCCACGTCATCAAAGGTGGCACCACGGTGGCTGATTTCCATTACCGACATACCGGTACCCCGATAATCCAGCAACTCATCCCGGGCTTTTTCGAGAACCGGCAGGGGCATCGTCGCCGGGCCTGAACAAAAATTGAAGATACGAGTCATGCAGTAAAACTACCTATTAAGCGAGCGAATGTATACACAAATAATAAAGCCTCGCCGGCCGGGCTACCAGCGTCTTCAGGTTTTTAAGTCGCGACCCGCGAAGCGCTGCTCCGGCGTTCTTGCGTTTTGGCGGAATCTGAACGTTCATTTTGAAGGTCTTCCAGATAACCGTCCTCCACGCCGGTAACATATTCGCCCGAGAAACAAGACGTATCAAAACGTTCGATACTCGAATTGCCTTCCCTGCAGGCTTTGATCAAATCATCAAGATCCTGGTAAATCAATTTGTCGGCACCAAGCTCCAGACGAATCTCTTCCTCGCTTCGTCCACTGGCAATGAGCTCTGATGGTGCAGGCATGTCGATGCCGTAAATATTCGGGTAACGCACGGGGGGTGAGGCGGAAGCGAAGTAGACTTTTTTGGCGCCCGCATCCCTGGCCATCTGAATGATTTGCTTTGAAGTGGTGCCGCGCACAATGGAGTCATCCACCAGCAGCACATTCTTGTCACGAAACTCCAGATCAATGGCGTTGAGCTTCTGCCTGACGGATTTCTTGCGTTCCGCCTGACCGGGCATGATGAAAGTACGACCGATATAGCGGTTTTTGATAAAGCCTTCGCGATACTTGACATCCAGATCATAGGCCAGCGGCAATGCAGCAGTGCGGCTGGTATCCGGCACTGGAATCACCACATCAATGTCATGATCAGGCCAGACCCGGAGGATTTTTGCCGCCAGTGCTTCACCCATCCGTAAGCGTGCTTTATACACGGAGATGTCATCCAGCATGGAATCGGGGCGGGCAAAGTAGACGTATTCGAAGATACACGGACATGGCGACTTGGCCAGCGGGCTGATATGCGTGTGCAACTCACCATCAAGCGTGATGAAAACCGCCTCGCCCGGTTTGAGGTCCCGCATCAAGGTGAAATCCAGCACATCCAGAGCAACACTTTCAGAAGTAATTGCATACTCCCTGCCCTTGTCGGTATCACGATAGCCCAGGACGGCCGGGCGTATGCCATCGGGATCTTTGAACCCCAGCACACCTTTGCCGGCGATCAGGGCGATAACAGCATACGCGCCACGACAGCGCTGGTGCAGTGTGTCGACTGCCTTGAATACATCGCTGGCCTGCATATCGTGCACATTATTCAAGGCCTGCAATTCATGTGCAAAGACGTTGAGTAAAACCTCGGAATCGGACTCGGTATTCAGGTGCCGACGGTCACTATCGAACATTTCCTGTTTTAACGAGGCAGTGTTGATCAAGTTGCCGTTATGACCCAGAACAATGCCATAAGGAGAGTTAACATAAAAAGGCTGGGCTTCATCCATACGGTTACTACCCGCAGTCGGATATCTTACATGGCCGATGCCGGCGTTGCCGGTTAACCGTTCAAGTTGTGAGCGTGGAAACACATCCCGGACCAGACCGTTGCCTTTGAAAAGATGCAGACGGTGCCCTTCCAGTGTGGCAATACCAGCGGCATCCTGCCCGCGGTGCTGCAAGATAGTCAAAGCATCATAAATGGCCGGTGTGACCGCTTGCTTGCCGACTATGCCGATAATTCCACACATTCAGATCTTCCTTTCAGGACTAACTAGCGGTGCTCCGCCGGTTGCGGCGCAAATTCTAGCATGCAATGCCCACTCAATGGGCACGCAGATTATATCGTTGATTCAACCATCGGTGTGTTCCGCCCTGCGGAAGTCATCGCTTCTTCGGGCGTCAGATCCAGATACTCCAAAATTGTCCCGGGCAGATATTGCGACGCCCACTGGGCTAATGGAATCAAGCGCTGTATAGACTGTGAGTTTTTCCACCAGGCGTCCTGCGGTACCGGCGTCAATCCTGCCACCAGCATTAATAACAAAATCAGGAAAACACCTCTGACACCTCCAAACACACCACCCAACAGTCGATCTGTACCGCTCAAACCAGTTTTTTCGACCAGCCTGCCGATCAGATAAGTGATGAGACCACCGACCAGCAAAACCCCCAGAAACAAGCCGGCAAAGGCCATCGCCGTGCGTGCAGACGGTAGCGAAACCATGCCCTCCAGTCGTATAGACAGGGCACCAGAAAACTGAAATGCCACAAAAAAAGCGGCCGCCCACACCGCCAGTGAAAAGGCTTCTTTTACAAACCCGCGCAAACCGCCGACCAGTATTGAAATGGCAACAATGCTAAAAACCGCGATGTCTGCGTAATCCATGGCGCTATTCCTGAGTGGTTACAAAACCTTTCAGGTTTTGTTCCTCTTTGATTCGCCGCGCCAGTTCTGTCGCTTTATCCCGGTTGATCTCAGGCCCGACCCGAACTTTGTAAACACTGCCATTACTGGAGGTAACTTTTTCTGAAAATGCAGGTAATCCAGCCAGGCGTAGCTGAGCGACTTGTGATTCTGCCGACTCTGCACTGGAGAAGCTACCCACCTGCACCACCCACCTGACCATCGGATCAGACGGCGTTGAAACCGGTGCAGCATCTCCCGGATGCAGATCCACCACTCTGGGGCTGAGAGCTTTGCTACCGGCTTTGATCTTCGCAACGGCTGCATCAGCATCTGCGCGGCTGGTATACGCGCCCACCCGCACTCGATGCAGGCGACCACCATTGCGCTCAACGATATCAACTTCCACCTTCATGCCAGAGCTGCGCAGCTCTGCTGCCAGAGTATCTGCCCGCTTGTTACTACTAAAGCTGGCCACCTGCACCAGATAACGGGGAGCAGCATTACTATCTTCAGCCGCTGTCAGGTCGAGGTTTTCGGAATCAGGCTCTGCAACGACAGTGGTTACCGCTAGTGCTGTTTCCGGCAGCGCTTCAGGTTGTTCATTGGTTTGCGAAATACCCTGCTGAAGTTCGTCGGCCCGGACTTCATCTGTTGACAAGCTTTCATCTGATAAATCGCCCGACTCTGCAAGTACAGCGTCAGTCAGACTCTGATCGCCGGACCCTGACTCACCATCACCATCAGGTTCAAGATCAGACATTACCTCAGCGTCCAGTTCGGTATCAGCGAGAAGCTCAGCCGCGATCCTTTGCCCGTCCGGCATTTCTATGGCTGCAGTTGGTTGATCGGGTATACCTACCGGGAACCTGCGTTTGGAAATTGAAACCTCTTCCGGCTTCTGCGGTATCTCAATTTGACGGGAGCCCTGTTGCAAGGTATCTGAGCGCCCACTAAGCAACATTGGCAAAACGATTACGGTGAGTATGATCAGTACACTTGCTCCGACCAGTCGTTGTTTTAATGCTTTATCCATAAATGCTTCCAGATTTTAGCAGCCAGATTTTAACAAGCAATTCTAGCAGCATCACGCCTGCTTCGTCGCATCCGCAGATTGTCGCCACAGCATGAATGAAGCCGCCGTTATAAAAGAGCCGAAAACCAGTATCGTACCGTGGGCTCCGGCTAAAGATAATGCCTCTTGCATCGCAACACCCAGGTCCTCAGAACTACTCACGTACGCCCCGGGCAGCACTGCTCGCAGACGCCGCGCCAGGGCATCACCACTTTGGCCGCGCTCGCTTCCGGTTCGGGCACATACCCAATGCGAACAAACATCATTCAGGGCCAGCGCTACTGACTCAGCATCTTTGTCGGCCAACATCGCCAGTACACACACCACATCAGCAACGTTCCTGTCCTTGAAAAAGGCCGCCACAGCTTGAGCAGCCAATGGATTGTGCCCGACATCAACGTAGATATCAGGCGCGCGGGTAATGAGTTGCATTCGACCGGCTAAATGGCAGGTTTTAATCGCCTTGCTAATGGCTTTTGCGTGGTCAAAACAATCAGGATTAAGTAGCGTGAACGCAGCCAGCGCCGCAGCCAGATTGTCTTGCTGATGTTGCCCGGCCAGCGGCGGTGGCGACAGTCGCATTTGCCGCCCTTGCATACTGAATATCAATACAGGACCCTCTTCACTCCGTATCTGAAAATCATGGTCACGCCGATATAAAGGAGCCAGCAACTCTGCAGCTTTGTCCAGAATTGCGTGCGGAGGCTCTGCCCGGGAACACACCACGGGTTTGCCAGATCGTATGATGCCAGCCTTTTCCGCCGCAATCGACTCCACATCCGGCCCGAGATAATCCTGATGATCCAAACCAATCGGTGTTATGACGGCACAGTCTGTATCAATCAGGTTTACCGTATCCAGGCGCCCACCCAGACCGACCTCGAGGATAGCAGAGTCCAGCTTTGCCGCGTTCAGGATGCTAAAGCCAGCCAGCGTAGTGAACTCAAAATAGCTTAAGGAAACCTCATCGCGGGCGTGCTCCACCTGCTCGAAAGCAGCCATCAGACAGTCATCCGAAACCGGCTCACCCATAACAGCTATACGCTCATTAAATTTGAGGATATGTGGTGAGGTGTAACTGCCGAAACGTTGACCGGTTGCAGCGGCAAGTGCGCAAAGATAGGTAACGGTCGAACCTTTACCGTTAGTGCCCGCCACTGTGAAGACCGTCTTTGCCGGACGTGGAGAACCCAGTCGACGGAAAACTTCACCACAGCGCTGCAAACCAAGGTCGATGGGCTTTGCATGGCGTTTTTCGAGCAGTGCCAGCCAGTCCTGCAGAGTATCGGGGTACTTCATAGGAGGCCAGGTGTCGGCCAGCGACGCTTAAACCAAAACAGAGGCGGACAAGGCAGTCGCTTGGCTTCGAATTGCATACTGTTCAACCGGGTGCGTCAGTACCTTTTTGTTTTTCTTTTTCTTTTTCTTTTTTCGGCTCATGTGGGATTCTGGCCTGCAGTTCCCCACTGACAACTTTAGGCAGATTGCCGGAACTCATCAATGCCAGCATCGCGCCGACCTCATCGCGCAGATGACGACGATCCATAATCATATCGATGGCACCTTTTTGCAGCAGAAATTCGCTGCGCTGGAATCCTTCTGGTAATTTTTCACGCACGGTCTGTTCAATCACCCGCGGGCCCGCAAAACCGATTTGAGCACTGGGCTCAGCAATATTGAGATCCCCCAGCATACCCAGACTGGCAGATACCCCGCCGGTTGTCGGGTGAGTGAGTATCGAAATATAAGGAATACCCTGCTCACTCAAACGGGCCAATACCGCGCTGGTTTTAGCCATCTGCATCAAAGACAACAATCCTTCTTGCATACGCGCGCCACCACTGGCGGTGAAGCAGACTAACGGTGCTTTCATGCGCAGGCTTTCCTGGCCGGCGCGAGCGAACTTTTCGCCGACAACCGAACCCATGGAGCCGCCCATAAAACCAAATTCAAACGCACAAGCAACGATATCAGCGCCTTTCAATTTACCTACCTGCACCACCAGAGCATCGACTTCACCCGTCTTTTTCTGTGCTGCTATCAGCCGATCCTTGTAGCGCTTTGAATCCTTGAAGCGCAATATATCAATAGATTCCATAGTCGCGGCAATTTCACGTTTTTCACCCTCATCCAGAAATTGTTGCAGGCGAGCTCTGGCTGCAACTGGCATGTGGTGGGAGCATTTAGGGCAAACCTGCAGGTTTCTTTCCAGCTCAGGCCGGTACAAAACAGCTGTACACGAAGTACACTTGGTCCACAAACCTTCGGGGACGTTACGTTTATTGCCACCCTCAGTACGGATTTTCGATGGTCTGAATTTTTGAAACCAACTCATACTTATTCGTTATAACCTCGTAATGCATCAGCGGTATTGTCCAATGACTTGCGTACCGGCGCAACAAAAGACGCGGCAATTGATGCTGCCTGCTTCTCATCCTGTGCTTCCGACATGGCACCCACCAGTGCGCTGCCGATCACAACAGCATCCGCAAATTCGGCTACCG
>CAJDWJ010000039.1_pt1 | contig 11146 bp, 9 predicted proteins | sample 7391551 | NCBI WGS metagenome assembly CAJDWJ01 (sample SAMEA7055723, study PRJEB34461) | soil metagenome | biome: terrestrial ecosystem; feature: Peninsula; material: soil | place: Antarctica | collected 2016
TCTACCGGGTACTGGAACGCCATAAACATACCTTCACAGGCACGCTCTTCGGGTTCCAGTTCCAACAGGTTTTTGCCTTTAAACACGATTTCACCGGCGGTCACTTCATAGCCACCACGGCCCGCCAAAACGTTACCGAGCGTACTTTTACCCGAACCATTGGGCCCCATGATGGCGTGCACTTCACCGCCATTAACCTGCAAGTCCAGACCTTTCAAAATTTCTCTACCCGCCACTTTGGCGTGCAAATTGCTGATTTTTAACATATCCAACTACTCTTTATTTGCTTAAATTTCTAATGACAGAAGTCTGTTGGCAACTAGCCAACCGCACCTTCAAGACTGACTTCCAGAAGCGCTTTGGCTTCTACGGCGAACTCCATTGGCAATTCCTTGAATACCCGCTTACAGAAGCCATCGACGATCATGGAGACCGCATCTTCTTCAGAAATGCCGCGCTGCAGGCAATAAAACAACTGGTCTTCGCCAATGCGCGAAGTGGTTGCTTCGTGCTCAACTTTGGCACTCGGATTGCGAACTTCAATATAGGGGAACGTGTGCGCACCGCAGTTTTTACCGATCAGCATCGAATCACACTGGGTGTAATTGCGTGCGTTATCCGCACGCGGTGTGATCCTGACCAGTCCGCGGTAAGCATTTTGTGCATTGCCAGCCGAAATACCTTTCGAAATAATCGTGCTGCGGGTGTTACGGCCCATATGAATCATTTTGGTGCCGGTGTCCGCCTGCTGATAGTTGTTGGTGAGTGCTACCGAGTAAAACTCACCGACTGAATCATCGCCGCGCAAAACGCAACTGGGGTACTTCCAGGTGATGGCCGAACCGGTCTCTACCTGTGTCCATGAGATACGTGAGCGATCGCCCCGGCATTCGCCGCGCTTGGTAACAAAGTTATAAATACCACCCTTGCCGTTTTCATCGCCCGGGTACCAGTTTTGTACGGTGGAGTATTTGATGTCCGCATCATCCAGAGCGATCAACTCGACCACCGCGGCGTGTAGTTGATTTTCATCGCGCATCGGTGCGGTGCAGCCTTCCAGATAGCTGACCTGTGCGCCCTCTTCTGCCACGATCAGAGTACGTTCAAACTGACCGGTTTCGGCCGCATTGATACGGAAATAGGTGGACAGTTCCATCGGACATTTCACACCTTTGGGTATGAAAACAAAGCTGCCATCGGTAAATACCGCTGAATTTAAAGCGGAAAAAAAGTTGTCCCGCTGCGGCACTACTGTGCCGAGGTATTTTTTCACAATCTCCGGGTAATCTTTAACCGCTTGTGAAAACGAGCAGAACAGGACGCCGGCTCTGGCAAGTTCTTTTCTGAATGTTGTGCCAACGGATACCGAGTCAAACACTGCATCTACGGCAACACCTGCAAGGCGGGCACGCTCATGTAAAGGCACACCCAGTTTGTCATAGGTTTCCAGTAACTTGGGATCAACTTCATCGAGACTTTGCGGGCGGTCACTATCCTTTTTGGGTGCTGAATAATAGGAGATTGCCTGAAAATCGATCGGATCGATTTTTAAGTGCGCCCAATCCGGCTGCTCCATCTTTAACCAGTATGCATAGGCTTTCAGGCGCCACTGGAGCAGCCATTCAGGTTCATTTTTACGTGCCGAGATGGAGCGAATCACGTCAGTAGACAACCCTGGCGGCAAAGTATCAGACTCAATATCGGTGACGAAACCGTGTTGGTACTTTTGTTCCACCCGTACGTCGATGGTAGATGCTGTATTGTTCATGATTGTGTTATATCTCTGTATACGTTTTCAGGTTACGTTTTCGAAATTGTGTTTTCGAAATTACGTTTTCGGGCAATGACCCGACTAGCGCGCTCTGGTCAATGTCGTAATTTTCAATGTTGGTGGCTGCATCCTGGTCCGTTTGGCCTGAAACAACGCTGGCGTCAGCGGCTTTTCCGGGAGCGCCATTTCAGCCAGGGAAACGCCACTTAGTGCCTGCGCGATAGCCAGAGAGATGCGCTGCCAATTGCCACGTAAACTGCATTTGGACTCCTGTGCGCATAAACCTTCTCCGATACTGCATTCAGTCATCGCGATCGGCCCTTCGATGGCCTCGATAATGTCTGCCACGCTGATCTCACTGCCCGTGATTATCAGGCTGTACCCACCAGCAGGGCCACGGTACGACTCAACCAGACCTGTATTCACCAGCTGCTTTAACACTTTGCTGACAGTGGGCAATTCCAGCAGGGCAGCGTCCGCCAACGCCTGAGCACTCAGTACTTCACCAGGCTGGCGATGCAATTGAACCATGACCATAATGGCGTAATCTGTCATTTTGCTAATGCGTAACACTTTGACCTTTCCAGTTAGCTGCACATTACCAACATGTGCTTCATGTTTCTATATAGTACCATATCAGTCCTGTTTAAAGCCCCATCTTTGATAAAATTTCCAATTACAATTAGCCATGTTTTTTGTAAATTCAGTATCCAGCGGCAGCCGATTACGGCAAAATCGGTTACATGAGCGCCCAAATAGACAGACCCAATAGCCCATGCGTGTTGATTGATAACATTGATCCAAATACAGGCCCTGCGGACCAGCGTCTGGCGCAGGCACTTGCATGGCTGAACAGAATCAACATCGTGCCGGAAAATGGAATCCAGGGCGTTGCAGGAGACGCCAGCTTCAGACGCTATTTCAGACTGAGCCATGACGATCGCACGCTTATTCTGATGGATGCGCCGCCTCCCGCCGAAGACGTCAGACCTTTTATTGACGTCGCGCACCGGCTCAAAGAGGCAAGGCTGCACGCGCCTGACATCCTGCATGCCGATGAGCACCATGGCTTTTTACTGCTGGAAGATCTGGGCGATGAAATGTACCGGGATTTGCTCAAGCCCGGCAATCAAGCCGTGTGGTTTCCCGGGCTGTTCAAAGTGCTTGCAAGCATGGCGCTCAATGTCAGTACCGATGGCCTGCCGGTTTACGATGCCGCCGAATTACGTTTTGAACTCAATTTACTGCCTGACTGGTATTTAAAACACCACCGCAGTGGCATGCCAACCGGCCAGTTTGATCTGATCTGGGAAGACTTTTGCTCACAGGTTCTGGCCTCGGCCCTGGAGCAACCACGATGTTTTGTACACCGTGATTTTCATTCCAGCAATCTGCTGAACGCACCGGATGGGTCTATCGGTATCATCGATTTTCAGGATGCTGTGTCAGGTCCGGTGAGCTATGACTTTATTTCTCTTATCTGGGATCGTTACATCAGCTGGCCAAGAGCCGATATCGAGCGCTGGATGGAACACATGCGACTGCAGTTGCAACTTGATGTACCAGCACTGAAGTGGCGACGCTATTGCGATCTGATGGGCTTGCAACGCAACATCAAAGTCGTAGGGATCTTCGCCAGACTGTATTACCGGGATGGCAAGCAGGGTTATATCGAAATGATCCCGCGGTTTTATGACTATCTTTTGAGTACGCTGAAATTATATCCCGAATTTTCTGCGATGCTGGCGGTATTGGAGCATGAAAAATGCGTGCCATGATCCTGGCGGCAGGCCGCGGTATACGCCTGCGGCCCTTAACAGATAATACCCCCAAACCACTGCTCGAGGTTGGCGGGCAGGCATTGATCAGCTACCACTTGCAACATCTGGCACAGGCCGGCTTTCGTGAGGTGGTGATCAATATTTCTTATCTGGGCGAAAAAATCAAAGCGGCGCTGGGTGATGGCAGTCAATGGGGCTTGCAAATCCACTATTCAGAAGAGCCGGAAAACGCACTGGATTCCGGCGGTGGCATCCGGCAGGCCCTTCCGTGGCTGGGTAAAACACCGTTTGCGGTCATCAATGCAGATGTTTTTACAGACTATCCGCTGACGCGCTTGCGAGCCGTCAAGTGCAACCACGCGCACTTGATTATGGTGCCTAATCCTGCCCACCATCCGCAAGGAGATTGGGGCATAAAAGGCGGCCGTGTAGACCCGGACGGCGAGCCACGCTTTACCTTCAGCGGCATCAGCGTTTATCACCCACACTTTTTTGAAGGCACCAGTGCTGGTCGCTTCTCGGTCGTTCCGATGCTGGTGGACGCAGCCCGGCAAAAACATATTACCGCTGAACTCTACACAGGTGATTGGCACGATATCGGTACACCCGAACGTCTGCAAACCCTTCACCAGCGCCTCGACCGGAAGTAAATGAGCCTTTGACTGTAGCGGTACTGAAAGAGATGGTCACAGGTGAACCTCGCGTTGCGCTTAGTGTTGTACTGTGGTATAACACCTAAACAAAGCGTATATCAACAGTTAATCAGGAATAAACCAGACATGAAATTGAATCGATATTTAATCCTGCTCGCAGGCCTGACCCTTTTCCTGACAGCTTGTGACAAAAACAAGGACGAAGCCGTCTCCGTCATCAGCAAAGCAGACAGCAATCCGTTACTGGTCTATGTTCCTGCCGACACGCCTTACGTGGTCGCTGATCTGGAAACCACTCCGGAAGACATCAGCGATGCCTATCTGGCACGTTTTCAACCCGTGATTGATACCATCAACGAGCGACTGGCTAAATTCAAAAATGACTACGCGAACGGCAAATACGACGGCGATGCTTCGGCCACACTGGCCAGCGCCTTTGTAGATGAACTCAATGGTAAAGTCAGCGAAGAAAACTTCGCCAAACTGGGCCTGTCGCTGCAATCCCACCGCGTTATGTATGGCATGGGCATGTTCCCTGTCATGCGAATGGAGTTGACTGATGCCGGCGCTTTGCGTGCAGCAATCAAGCGCATCGAAGCCAAAATGGGTGTTTCCATGCCGCAATCAGAACTCAATGGCAAAGCCTATTGGATGATCACCTCCAAGGATGCAAAAAATGCAGGTCTCTACATCGCCATACTCGACAATCAATTGGCGCTGAGTGTATTTCCCACCAGCGCGGAAGCGGATTTACTGCCTGCCTTTATGGGTGAAACCATGCCTGCTGAAAACATCGCTTCCGGCAATGCTCTTGGCCATATGAACCGTGACAAAGGCTACACCAACTATGGATCGGGATATGCTGACCTGCAGAAGATTGCCGATCAAATTCTGGATACCGGCAGTTTCACCCGCACGCATCTGGGTGCCGGCTCAGACTTCGATACTTCAAACTATGCTGCAGTGTGTACTGCGGAATTCAAGTCTATCGTGGCGAAAGCCCCGCGCATGACCGCCGGCATCACCGCCCTCAAAAAAGACGCAATGGCGATGCGCTATGACCTCGAATTGCAAAGCGGACTGGCCAGCGGCCTGGCTGCGCTGGTTTCAGACACACCCGTGGCGGAAGAAGGTAAGCATCTGTTCTCGGCATCTCTGGCCATTCGGGTCGGTAAGCTGCGCAATTTTTTGATTGAAAAGGCCAATGAGCTCGTTGCCTCCCCTTACCAATGTGAGCAACTGCTGGACCTGAACGAGGGCGCGCAGAAACTGGCCGCTCAACTGAACATCCCGATGCCGCCGATGATCAACAATCTGATGGGTTTTCGGGTCAAGGTTGATGATTTTGATCCCGCCATGAAATATTCGGAGGCAAGTGGCCTGATGGCTCTATATGTCGACAAGCCCGAAATGTTTATTGGTATGGCCGGCATGCTGTTACCCGGCTTTAACGAGCTCGATCTGGCTAACCAGAAAGAGCCGGTCAAGATTCCGTCCTCCCTGACTCGCGTAGAAGGAGTCGATGTATACGCCTTGATGAGTAATAACGCGATTGGCGCAACTGTTGGCGAACAGGATCCTTCCAGTCTTCCGGCATTCCTGAAAGCCAAACCGCAAACCAGCGGCACGCTTTTTTCCATGTCTGTTGATATGGCGAAACAAATGCAGATTGAGAACGCGCTGACCGATCAATGGGGTCTGAGCGGGTTCGGGTTGGATGGCCTGGACGATGCAGACGAGGAAGTCTCACAAGCCATGATATTCAGCCGCGCGCTGAGAGTCTCCTATGCCGCCATGCTGGACCGTTCACGATTGGATGTGAATCTGAGCAAGGATGGCATGTCGATTGAAAACCGGATGACGTTTAAATAACCGGGCGTATCAGTAGCGTAGATGTTTGATCGGCTCGCCCTTAAGACCCAGCTCGGTCATGGCCTCGATACCGATTTGTAAATGTAAATTCACCCAGGTGGCTGTCACCACTTTGTCTGACTCCTCGGTTTTTACACCGTCCGGCGTTAACGGAACATCCGACACCAGCAACAGCGCACCACGGGCAATCTCATTGGCATGACCGACAATGAAAATGGTGGCCGTTTCCATATCAATACCGATGCAGGTCATTTGCCGCAAGCGGTCATGAAATTTCTGATCGTGCTCCCACACCCGGCGGTTGGTGGTATAGATAACGCCGGTGCGATAGTCCAATCCGTGGTCGAGGATTTTCTCCGAAACAAATTTATGTAATTTAAAAGATGGCAGAGCCGGCACTTCCGGTGGAAAGTAGTCGCCGCTGGTACCTTCGCCGCGGATCGCTGCAATTGGCAGGATGAAATGGCCGATTTCGGTGGAATGCTTCAAACCACCACATTTGCCGAGAAACAAAACACCTTTGGGTGAGACCGCAGATAGCAGATCCATGATGGTGGCTGCATTGCTGGAGCCAATGCCATAATTGATGATGGTCAGTCCGCTACCGTTGCTGGCTGCCTGCATGGCACGGTCTTCACCATAAATCGGAACATCAAACATCTGTGCAAATCGCCGCACATAATTACTGAAGTTAGTGACCAGGATATATTCACCAAACTGATCCAGTGGCATACCGGTATAGCGTGGTAACCAGTTTTTTACGATCTGGTTTTTCGTCAACATGTTCTACTCCCTGATCGTTAAAGCTTGATTATTATGGCTTGATTATTATGGCTTGATCATTATGGCTTGATCGTTACGGCTTGATCGTTACGGCTTGCCCGTGGCAGCCTGATCATGCTGGCTTGACTGCGGCCGTGTGTTGTTGAGCACTTTGCGTGCCAGCGGCACCGTGATCCTGCGCTTATCTGTCAACACCGCCTGGTGCAGCTTTTCCAGCGTGCCCAGCAAAGCAGGCAGACTTCTATCGCCATGCTCGAGCAGATAAGCCTGTACGTCCTGCGGCAGACTCATACCAAGTGAATCGGCCTGCCGGTTGAGCACCTCCAGCTTATAGCGATCGTCCAAGGGCTCCAATGCCAGGCGTAAACCCCAGGTCAGACGTGAAGCAAGATCCGGCAATACCAGATTCAACGCGGACAACCGTTGCCGGCTACTAACCACCAGACGCCCACCAGCTTCCCTGATTCGATTGAAGCAATGAAACAACGCCTCTTCCCAGTTCTGTTGACCGGCGATTACGTGCAGGTCGTCCACACACACCAGGCCGTACTGCTCGAGCCCCTGAAGAGAGGCGATGGCATCCACTGGCAATCGATCCAGTGCCAGATAAAAAGCCCGTTCATCATGCCTGCGTGTCTCAAAACACAATGCATTGAGCAAATGGGTTTTGCCACTTCCCCGCTCACCACTTAAAAATATATTGGCAGCGCCCTCTGCCGGCACATGTTTCAGCGCCTGAATTACAGCACTGTTCGGGCCGGCGACAAAGTCTTCAAAGCGGCCATCACGGCGCGGCGTTAGTTGCAAAGGTATTTGTCTGGAAAATAGCACGTTGCTTCAGCCAGACCTTTTTGGAGTTGGCTTTTCCGGAGTTGGCTTTCCTGGAATTGGCTTTTCTGGAATTGGCTCTTCGGAGGTTGCCTTATCAGCAGTCGCTAACTTGTCGTACTGCGTCGGCAATTCGATAGCAGACCGGGAAGATGCACGGGAAGATGCCTTGGAAGATGGTCGGGAATACATCTCGCTTTGACGATACCTTTTCTGCGCGAGTCTCACGATCACGTTCAGCGCTGCAGCCATCGGCAAGGCCAGCAATATACCCAGAAAGCCAAATAACTGGCCGCCTGCAAGCACTGCAAATATGACAACTACCGGGTGCAATCCGATTTTATCACCCACCAGCTTGGGCGTCAGATACATGCCTTCTGCCATCTGCCCGATCAAAAATACGACCAATACCATTGCCAAATGAAATATGTCCTGGAACTGAAATATGGCCACCAGTAACGCTACCACCACGCCGACAGCAGTGCCCAGGTAAGGCACAATACTCAGCAGTCCAGCACCCAGGCCGATCAACACGGCGAATTCGACACCGACCAGCGACAGACCCACTGCGTAAATAATGCCCAGAGCCGTCATCACCATCAGTTGACCGCGAAAGAAAGCCCCCAGTACATCGTCAACATCGGCCAGGGCCGAACCAACCGGTCCTTCCACTTTACGTGGCAGCATATCCCGCAGGCTGCGCACCAGCCCATCCCAGTCGCGCAACAGGTAGAACGTCACAACAGGAATCAGCACCAGATTGGTGACCAACGCCACTACCGCCATGCCGCCTTTTGAAACGATATCCAGCACTTTAAAACTGGCAGAGCCGATCTCCCCCCAGTACTCCTGCATCATCTCCTTGATTTGAGCTTGATCAAAGGCCTTGATATCAACACCCAGCTTGGAACTGATCCACGGTAATGCATTTTGTGAAACCCAATCGGCCCACGCCGGCAAACGTTTAATCAGCATTTGAACCTGATCGATTAAAAGCGGAATAACGATCAGCAGAATAATGGTTAATGTCGATAAAATAAGTATAAATACCAGCGTCACTGCCAGGGTTCGACCCAGGGTCCAGCGCTTGATGGTTACTTTCTCGAGACGGTCGACTAAAGGATCACCCAGATAGGCCAGTCCGGCAGAGATCGCAAAGGGCGTAATCACGGGCGCCAACAGCCAGACCAGCCACCCCAGTAATAGCAGCAGCGCAAATATCAGCCAGTTACGCGAATCGGTTGTCATCAGCGCAGATACTCAAAGTGGCCAGTCTGGCCAGCGTATGAAGGCACCAGCACGGTGCCACGGCTGAATGCCTCAGCCAGATATTCCGGGGAAGCGTTGAGTTGCAGGCGGAAATGTACCAGACCGGGTTCTGCCCCCAGAACATCAACTGCTGTTACCAGACCGTTATCCTGAAGGTAATTAAGACAACGGGTATAGTCAGCGGAGCCACGCAGATTGGCCACGCTGATATCGTAGGTCCATTTGCCTTGTTCAGATGCCTGGATGGTGGTGGCGGCCGACATATTATCCGCCATTTGCTGAATGCCATTGGCCATTGCAGAGCTCAACTGCGTGTCAGCGCTGCGCCAGTTCCAGAACTGCTGTCCACTGGCCAGGGTCCAGCGCAAATTCCACACCGGCCCTTCACGTTCGGCCGCAACGATGGCCACACCATCTGGCGGTGCACCTTTTTCAATCAGGTAATCGGTGAACCCGCCCCATACCAGAGTGGTGTCAATCAGTTGTTTTTCCTCATCGTCCAGTTGCGGCCAGATGATAGGCAAACCACGCTCGGTCGCAACTTGTTCTGCCGCCTGCCAGGCAAACTCATACTCAACGGGCTGCAAGGTCCGGCTCAATCCATCATCAACAATTACCCAGATCTGCACCGCCGGGCGTTGTTGTGGCCAGCGTGGTAAGGAATTGGACTGCACCAGTCGATCAACCTCCGCAGGTAAAAACCGTGCGATAAGATGCAATTGCCGGGATTCATTACCTTTCGGACCCAGTTGCTCGACGTTTTGATACTGATATGAAATCAGTAAATTTGAGGCGCTCCTCAGGCTGTCATCCAGCGCAGCGGTTGCAGGTAAATTGCGTAAACCAGACAGCTTCTGCAAAACCTGACGCAGCGCACCGGGCAAAGCCTGATCACGGTCAGCCGCACTCTGGCTGGCGACAGACACATCGCCGGAATACAAATCCACCTCAGCGAATACGTTTGTCAGGCCGAAAAGCAGGACTACCAGTGTCGCAAGAGCTTTATTCATCTGCATCATCACTCAAAAGAAACCGGACCTTGTGTAGCCCGGCTGTTTGCCGAAAAGGATGATTTTATCACCCCTGGACAGATCACCCAATATAGATCACCTGAATAGATCACCCAAATAGATCACCCGAATAGATCACCCGAATAGATCACCAGAATGGATCACCCAAATAGATCACTTGAATAGATCACTTGAATAGATCATGAACCTTCCAAATAAGATAACATAGCACGCCAGACCAACGCATGAATAAACGGACGCCGTATTGAATACAAAAGCAGACAACAAACCCGGGCTCAGCTATCTGGATGCCGGTGTAGACATCGACGCTGGTAATGAACTGGTTGAACGTATTAAACCCGCGGTCAAATCCACCCACCGTGAAGGTGTGCTCACCGGGCTTGGCGGCTTCGGGGGTCTGTTCCAGCTGGATGTGGAGCGCTATAAGCAGCCCGTTCTGGTTTCCGGTACCGATGGAGTGGGCACCAAATTATTGCTCGCCAGGCAGCTGAACATGCACAACACGATCGGCATCGATCTGGTAGCCATGTGCGTTAACGATATCCTGACCTGCGGCGCAGAGCCCCTGTTTTTTCTGGATTACTATGCCACCGGCAAGCTGAAAATCGACCACGCAACAGCCGTCATAGAAGGCATTGCAGAAGGTTGCCGGCAAGCCCGCTGCGCACTGATTGGTGGTGAAACCGCCGAAATGCCCGGCATGTACGATGGTGAGGAATATGATCTGGCGGGCTTCACCGTGGGTGTGGTTGACCGGCCAAAACTGATTGACGGAAGTAACATCAAAGCCGGCCATCACTTACTCGGCCTGGCCTCTTCCGGCCCTCATTCCAATGGCTACTCATTGATTCGCAAGGTCCTGGAACGCTCCGGTGATAGCCCTGATATGATTTTACCGGCGGATAATTCCAGCCAGCAGTCGACAGCCCCGCAGTCCGGCACCGGAACTCTGGGCGAAGCCTTGCTGGCCCCGACCAGAATTTATGTGCAGGTCCTGCTGGATTTGCTTGACCACTACCGCATTGACGGCATGGCTCACATTACCGGTGGCGGCATCAGCGAGAACATCGTGCGGGTTATCCCGGATCATCTCGGCCTGGAAATTGACCTCAACAGTTGGGAAATGCCAGCCGTTTTCAAGTGGCTGCAAGCCAAAGG
>CAJDWJ010000016.1_pt1 | contig 11026 bp, 7 predicted proteins | sample 7391551 | NCBI WGS metagenome assembly CAJDWJ01 (sample SAMEA7055723, study PRJEB34461) | soil metagenome | biome: terrestrial ecosystem; feature: Peninsula; material: soil | place: Antarctica | collected 2016
TCGGATTGGTCAGCGACGTCGGCCAGATCCTGAGCATCCTGCTCCACCAGATTGTGCTTTGCACTTGTACGGCAGCGCTCTTTAATCTCACCTGCCGTCATTTCATCTGCCGCACTCTGCAGCAATTTCGTCGCGCATTCCGTATCAAAAGACGGCTCTTCAGCCTGTGCTCCGCTAGCAAAAATGCTTAACGTAATGCTTAACGTAATCAGGCAAAGCACAACTGTGCTTGCACGTTGTCTACTCGCATTCTTCATAAAATTTTTAATCTCAGGCATCATGCGGTTGCTCGTGAGCAACCAGGGGTGCCACCGACTCATCAAATACCGGTAACGGGTGATGTCTGGTGGCTAAAAAGGTGTACACAACTGGCAAAATAAACAACGTAAACAGGGTTCCAATAGCGAGTCCGGATACGACCACCAGACCGATCGAGAATCGGCTGGCGGCACCAGCGCCTTGCGCTAATAGCAGCGGTATCAGGCCAGCGACCATAGCAGCAGTCGTCATCAGGATGGGTCGCAGCCTGATGCGCGCTGCATCCCGGACTGCGGTAAACCGATCACTGTTAAATTGAAGTTGCTGCTCACGTGCGACCTCGCAAATCAGGATGCCGTGCTTACTGATCAGTCCGACCAGCGTGATTAACCCGATCTGACTGTAAATATTCATGGTTGCCAAACCGAAGCCAAGCATCAACAAGGCGCCACACAGGGCCATTGGCACCGACACCAGAATCACCAGCGGGTCACGCAAGCTTTCAAACTGTGCCGCCAATACCAGGTAAATGATCAAAATTGCCAACATGAAGGTCGTGTAAAGTGCTGCGCCTTCTTCAACATATTGACGCGACTCTCCCAGAAAATCATAACGAAAACCGGAGGGCAGTAAACTTGCAGCCTTTTGCTCAAGAAAATCAACCGCTGTGCCCATGCCGGTGCCGGGCGTCAGGACCGCGCTGATGGTGGCTGAATTAATCTGATTGAACTGTTTTAATACCCGGGGACGGCCGGTAACTTCAAAATCCAGCAAGCTACTCAACGAAACCGGCGTGCCATCTTTAGCTAATACAAAAAACTCACCTACATTTTCAGGTGTTAAGCGGTTCTCACGGATCACCTGCGGAATCACTTCATAGCTGCGATTATCAATACTGATCCGGTTGACGTAGCCATCGCCCATCAAAGCAGACAAGGTACTGCCGATAGCTTCCATGGTCACACCGTAAGCACCTGCCTTACTGCGGTTGATGGTGAAATTGACATTCGCCGAGCGAAAGCTCAAATCCAGGTCAGTGAATATGAACAAACCGCTTTGTTTGGCTGCAAGATCCATTTCTTTGGCGATGGTGTACAAGGTCTGATAATCACCGGGACTGGTGATAATAAACTGCACCGGCATGCCTCTGGAAGCGCCTGGCAGAGGTGGCAGTGAAAACGGTGTGGCCGAAACGCCGGGAATTGCCTGAATTGCAGGGGTTATACGTTGCAGGACCTGTCGTTCGCTGGAGTCTCTCTGGCTCCATGGCAACAACGGTGCCAGTGCCATGCCCTGATTGGTGCTCGGTACGCCAGACATGGTCAGCGCAGCTGCAATGTCTTCTTCCGCCTCAGTGATCTTGCTGATAGCTTTCATGTTGGCCTGCACGTAGTCGATGTTGGCGTGGTCCGGCGCGGTGGCTATGATCATAAAGAAACCATTGTCTTCCTGCGGCGCCAGTTCTGTCTCCGTTATCATGAACAGGAAAGGCAGACTACCTAACACGATTAATGCAAAAATTATAAATACCAGACGTTTGGCCAGCACCGCATCGAGCATACGGGTATAGACAGCATCCAGCTTGTCGAGCGTATTGTGTACCCTGGTTTCAAATTTGCCGGGCTCCTTTTTACTGCCCAGCAGAAAAGAACTCATCATCGGAGACAGCGTCAAAGCAACAATGCCGGAAATAATCACAGCACCGGCCAACGTTAACGCGAACTCCTTAAACAAGGCACCAGTCAGGCCCGTCAATAACGCAATCGGTGAATACACTGCTGCCAGCGTAATGGTCATGCTGATCACCGGTAACGCAATCTCGCGGGTCCCGATAATGGCTGCCCGGAACGCGGTTTCACCCGCTTTGATGTGACGGTCAACATTTTCCACCACCACAATAGCGTCATCGACCACCAGGCCAATCGCCAGTACCAACGCCAACAATGTCATCAGGTTGATGCTGAAGCCGAACATCTGCATCACCAAAGCAACGCCGATCAGCGACAACGGGATGGTAACAACAGGAATCAAAACAGCCCGAAAAGACCCCATAAACAGGAAGATAACGATCAATACGATGATAGTCGCCTCAATGATTGTCACCACAACTTCACGCATCGATTCCTTAATTACTTCAGTAGAATCGTGCAGCAGCCTCATCTGGATGGTATCGGGCAGGTTGCGTTCTATCTCAGGCAATAGTTCACGTACTTTTTCTGCGATCGATAGCGGGTTGCCACGTGGCGCGCCATCGATTCCAATTAACAACGCTTCTGTTCCATCTGCAGTTGCACTGATGGAGATACGTCCGCTTTCCATGGTCACTTCTGCAATATCGCGCAGCTTAATCAGCGAGTTATCGCGCGTGGCAATGACCAGGTCGCGAAACTCGTCAACGCTTTTCAGGCTGGTGTTGATATCCGTACTGTAAACATAAAAATCACTTTTTATCTCGCCGGGGGCTGACTGAAAGTTATTCAGCCTTAAAGATGCCATGACTTCGGTGCTGCTCAATGCCAAAGCCGCCATGCGATCCGGATCAAGCCAGATGCGTATGGCAAAGGGGCTGGCTCCCATCAGTTGTGCACGCGCCACACCCTCAACGGTCACTAGTTGCGGCTGAACAACGCGAACAATGTAATCGGTGAGTTGGCTGCGATTGATCTCGCTGCTGGAAAAAGCGAGATAAAGAATGGAAGTACCCTGACCTGTTTCACGTCGGATAACCGGATCCTGGATTTCATTCGGCAGGGTGCCACGAACGCTGTTAACTTTCGCCAAAGCGGCTGCCAGTGCCGCGTCCGGATCAGTATCCAGCTTCATCATCGCGGTAACAGTGCTCATGCCCTGACTGCTTGAGGACATGACATAATCGACGTTTTCAACTTCCGCCATAGCTTGCTGCAGGGGCTGCGTCACAAACCCCTGGATCAATTCGGAGCTCGCGCCGTAGTAGGCTGTGTTGACAACAATCTGGGTGGTCGTCAACTCAGGGTATTGTCGAATCTGTAATTTGCCGATGGCTTGTGCGCCAAGCAACAAAATCATAATGCTAACCGCAATAGCCAGCACTGGCCTGCGGATGAAAGTATCGGTAAATTTCATATCAGTAGCCCCGACCTAGTTGCGAGGTAGTTCGGCAGGCGGATTCAATATATCGCTTTCCACCAGTTTGACGCGTGTGCCATTGCTGAGTTTGAGTTGGCCGGCAGTGACTATCTGATCGCCAGCCTTGATTCCGGAGGTAATCAACGCCTGATCTCCACGGCGCTCTGCGACCTTGACTGAAATTTCGTTAACGACATCCCATTCCTCGCCATTTTCCTGCTTCTGTTTGTGGATCACATAGACAGACTCGCCATACAGCGTGAAGTTGATTGCACCTTGGGGCACCACGACTTGATCGAGCAACGGCTCAAGCCCGATTGATACCTTGCCGTACATACCTGACCTGAGCAGGCCATCACTGTTGGGTAATGAAGACTGCACTTGCACCACACCGGAGTTGTATTCGATGGCCGGTTCAATGGCACTGATTTCACCGTTAAACTTACGCAAAGGATAGGCATCCACCGAGACTGTAACCGGCATGCCCAGCTGAACTTTGGCAAAATCCCGTTCGCCGATAATGAAACGCAAACGCATAATTTCGATGTTTTCCAGCCGCGCAACGTCTGCGCCCGACTGTAAATATTGACCCAATTGGACCTTACGGATACCCATGATGCCGCTAAAGGGCGCGCGGATTGCACGACGCTCTATGCTGGCCTGGTAACTGTCGATCTGGCTTTTCAAAACACGGTAATCGGCTTCAGCCTTATCCAGGTTCTCTTGTGAAGCCAATGAACTTTTGTGCAGGTTACGTAACCGTGTAAGCGTGTTGAGGGTTGATTCAAGTCTGGCCTTGGCACTTTCAAGGTTGGCCACCTCAACACTCTGATCAAGTTGCATCACAAGATCACCCTGCTCAACCCGCTGACCGGATTCAAAGTAGATTTTACTGACCAACCCTGATTCCGACGTGCTCAACGTCACGCCTTGATCCGGCTCAATAAATCCGATCGACTCGATTGTTGGTGTCCAGGTTGTGGATTCCACCGTAAAGTGCGTCACCGGTACCGTAGGCACGGGCATGTTGGCGATGTATTTTGCGATCATGTTCTGCTTGAACGCGTAAAAACCGAAAACCCCACCAAACAGGATCAGCGAGCCTGTTAACATTATGATCATCCATTTTTTCATATCTGCTTCTCTGTCTTGCTTGAGTTATCTGAACACGTCACGATCGCCTGCCAACTAGCCAAAATACAGTTTTCCAACATTTGATCATCAATTTCGAGCAGACCCAGCAGTTGCTGGCGCGCCAAAGTTGCGCAGGTCTCAAAACTCAACGCCCCCAGAACCTCATCTGGCAGATCCCTGATCTGGCCACTGGTTCTGCCTTGGTTAAACAGGTCCGAGACCACCTGAAATGATGCTCTGACGTCTTTTAAATCCTGTTTTAGTGCACCTTTTGGCAGATGATCGAGTTGTGCTTTGACCATTAAGGTGTTCGGATGCTGTTCGAAATAAGTCCATAAATTGCGCCACAAGCTTTGATATTGGTCGAATAAAGGCATTTCAGCATCATGATTATGACTGATTGCCCTCCCGACTTCATGCAGCACAGACGCATGTACCTGACGAATGATGTCTTGCTTGTCCTTGAAATGCAGATATATCGTACCCGCAGCGACGCCTGATTCTTTTACCAGAAGCTTGATAGACAAGCCGTGCAAACCTTCAGTTGCGAGCAGGCGGCGGGCAGCATCTACCACGCACTTTTGCTTTGTATTAATAATTTCTGACACCTGACTAATCCCGAATGAACGTTCATTCATATTCTGACGTAAAAAAAAATAGCTGTCAATCAATAGCTCTGGTTTGCGGGCCTATGGTCATCATCTGTAATCCTGTTACTATGGCCAGCAACTTTAATAACAAACGAGACTTATTCGTATGCAAGTGATTGTCACCCAAAAAGACTCAGCTACAGTTGTTCAGTTTAACGGCCGTCTGGACACCGCCTCCTCACCCGAAGCTGAAAAACAGTTGCTGGGGCAAATTGCAGACGGTGCCGACAAGGTGGTAGTCGATTTTGAGGGCACCGATTATATTTCCAGTTCCGGTTTGCGAGTACTGTTGAAGGCTGCCAAAAATTTGCAGCAAAATGCTGGTACCTTTGCAATCTGTAACGGCAACACGCAAGTTAAAGAGGTGTTGGAAATCAGTGGATTTCTAACCATCATGAAGTACTTCGAAACACTCGAAGACGCCGTGAGATTTGTTCAAAGTTAGATTTTTCCAGGGTTAGCCGCTTCGTCTGCGTAATGCCAGCATGGTAATGTCATCAGCCTGCGGTTCTTCTGCGGCGAAACGGTCGACATCCAGAACTGTCGCCCGAAGCAGGCTTGCAGGGTCAGAGCCTAACTGACCAGCCAGCAATTCCACCAGTCGATCGTCAGCGTATAACTCGCAGTTTTTATTCATTGCCTCGGTGACGCCATCGGTAAATAAGAACAGACACTCATTAGCTTTCATCGCCATCCGGGAGTCTGTATAAGTGGCACTTTCATGCACGCCCAGCACCACGCCATGTGGACAAATCAGTGGCTCCACACCATTTTCCTGAGACAGCATATAAGGCGGGTTATGGCCGGCTGAGGAGTAAATCAGATCCCCGGTTTCCAGATCCAATATGCCGCAAAAAACAGTTACAAACATACAGGCATCATTATTCTTGCTGAGTTCGCGGTTGACACTTTCCAACAACGCACCGGGGCTGGTGTACCGCCCGGCGTTGGTGCGGATCAAGGTACACGTCATTGACATAAACAGCGCTGCAGGTACGCCTTTGCCGGATACATCACCGATGGTAAAAAATAATCGGTTGCCGGGTTTGCCGTCCGCATCTTTAAGTAAAAAACAGTCATAAAGATCACCGCCGACTTCTTTAGCCGAGCGGATCATGGCCTCAACCACTGCATTTTTGTGCAGGCCGGAAAGCTCGGATTGCGGTGGCAGCATCTTCAGTTGAATTTCCCGCGCAACCTCCAGCTCAGTATTGATACGCTCCTGTTCAGCGATGTTGCGTGACAATGTTTTGACGGATTCATCCAGTTCGCTTTCCATATAGATAAACGATCTGGCCAGTGCGCCAATTTCGTCATTAGAGCGCTCGGCAATCCAGTTGATCTCATCCTTGAACTGGCTGATGCTGCCAACTTCTACCGTCGCCAGCTTAGTGGCATGTTGCTCCAGCGCCATCAGCGGCTTGGCAATACGACTGATCAGATACTTGCATATCAAAACGCTGATGAGAAACAACAGAAAAATCAGAAGTTGCTGCTGCACGATAATCGAGACGATCTGATCTTTAATCACCGTTTTATCCATACCCACCAGAACATAGCCGGCGACACCCCCGACAATCGGTGAAACCACATTGATGAATCTTTTCTGTTTACTGATACCGGTGCCAAAGTCGCCTTTACCGACGTGATTTAACAGCGCCGCCGGGTCGCGCACCTCAGCAGGTACAGACGGCACAAAAGTATGCGCGACAGCCACACCGTTTTTATCAGTAACCAGTACATAAGCGACCTCACGAATCTGCAAATACTCGTCGATCATGGATTGCAGCATGGCCGGTTTGTCACTCAGCAGAGGGCCTACACTGGAATCAGCAATAATAACTGCGATTGATCGGCCTTTGTTTTCGAAGCCCTCATTCATACTTTTGTAGATATTCCAGCCTGACAGCAATGACACACAGGTCGAAATCATGCCGAATAAAAGCACTACCACAAGCAGGGTTTTCTTAAACAGACGTGACATTACTTAAACACCGACCAGTCGCTGATAGCTTCGTAATCATCGTCTACTATGTGATTAAAATAGACATTTTGCAGGCCTTGATTGGAGCCATCTTCAAACGAGACTTTCTCGTCAATACCGATCTCATAGTCTTTCAGACTACGCATAACGTCGTCGATCCTGGCGCGATCGACGTTCTCGCCCATGCGCGCCAGAATGGCCACCATCAGGCGTGCATTAAAATATCCTTCGAGGCTGACAAAGCCCAGTTCAACAGGCCCATCACCTGCATACCTGGTCATCAGGTTGCGATACTCGCGCACCGCCGGGTAGCTGGTATCACGGTAATTGGGAACCACTTCCGAGTTGATGAGCCCACTGGTGTAGTCAATTTTGCTGGACTCGGCTTCCTTCAGAAGCAAGGCCAGCAAGCTTTGTGCATTGACAAAAGAAACATTGGCGATCGGTGGTTGCCAGCCACTATCACGAGCATCACGAATGAATCCTGCCGCTGCTGCATAAGAGCCGATTGATATCACCGCATCAGCATCCGCGTCGCGCAGAATTTGCACGTGCTGTGCGTAACTATCTGTAAAAGCCTGCCCCCGTCTGTAGGCCGCATCATCTACAATTTCCAGACCGTGTGCAGCCAACGCACGGCGCACACCATCCCAACCACTGCGACCGTAGGCATCTGCCTGATAAAAAACAGCAATTCGACGTTTGCCGAGCTTCACCAGATTATCTACCAGACCTTTGGTTTCCTGACGATAAGAAGGGCGCAGGTTATATACATGATCATTGTACGGTGGCTGCCGCTGAGGCTGCGCACCGGTAAACGGGAAGAACAAATACAGGTATTGCTCATGAAAAATCTCGAGTACCGGCAGAACACGGGTTACCGTGGGAGTGCCGATATAGCCCATCAAAGCAAACACTTTATCCTGATTGATCAGTTTGAGCGTGTTCTCAATGGCGGGCCCCGGGTTATAGCCATCATCATAGACTTTCAGCGCTATCTTGCGGCCGTTCACACCGCCCTGCTCATTGGTGTAGTCAAAATAGGCCTGCATTCCGGCAAGCAATTCTTCGCCCAGCTTCGCCGATGTGCCACTGAAGGCACCGGACATGCCAATCAAAATTTCCTGATTATTGCCGTTGGCAGCAAGCGACTGCCCCCCACAGATTGTGAGGCAAAGCCCAAGTAGAATTACGCTAAAATTTCGCCTCACTAACTCATCCCTTGATTCAACTCGATGGGGCGCGCCACCGGCAAAGTCAGGCTGATGAAATCCAGACCATGGAACTGGTAGTGATGCACGTCGTCCGCCAGCATACCAAGAATCTTCAATGACAGGTGTCTGGCCGATATTTCTTCGGAACGACGGGCTTGCCCGATTAATTCCTCGATATTGCTATCTACGGAACTCACAGCCATATCAAGTTCTGCTTTGGCGCCCAGCGTGCGCAACTCTACCCGCAGCGCGAGTGGCTTGTCGGTCTTTTCGGATCCACGAATTTCCATCAGCGCCAGCATGGTTTCTTCAGCCGCCAACTCCAGGTTTGCAAGCTTGTGATGATTCCATTTTTTATCCTTGGCGTAGTCGTGAATGAACGCCTGTACTGCCGGAATTGAGCCCTCGACGAGCGTGGTTTTGAAACTTGCCTTTTTACCGCCGCGCATGCTCAGCAGGGCAACCAGCAACAAAGTGACAATAGTACCCGAAGTCATGCCATTACTTAAGATCGGGCTCAGCCAATCAGGGATTTGATCGGCAAAAATGACTTGCTGTTGAAATCCGACGCCCATCCAGAAACCCATGCCGACAATAACGCCCTTCTCAAAACTCAGGCCGTCTTCAACGACCATACGCACACCATGCACAAACAAGAGCAGAATCAGCACCATAATATAGGCACCAACGACCGGGTCAGGTATGGAAAGAATGGCCACTGAGATCTTCGGGAAGAACGCCAGCAACACCATAAAAATACCACACAGCAGACCAACCCGACGTGACGCTACACCGGTCATATCCACCACAGAAATGCTGGTTGAGTAGGTGGTGTTGGGCAGGGTTCCGGCCACACCCGATAGCAAATTGCCGAGGCCATCGGCATACAAAGCACCCTGCACAATACGATAGTCCACCGGTTTGTCCTCACGCGAGGATATTTTCTGAATGGCAATCCCATCACCGAATGTCTCAATGGCGCCCACTACGGTGACAATCACAAAAGCCGGCAAAAGCACCCAGAAATCCATGCTGAAGCTCAGATCAAAGCCCGGCCAGGTAATACCCGTCGGTAATCCGAACCAGGCAGCTTCGGTGACCCTGGAGGTATCCAGCGTGCCAAAAAACACACTCACCAGGCTGCCCAGAATAATGCCGATTAAAGGTGCCCAGAGCTTGAGCGTTCTATTCCCGAAAAACGACAAAAACAGAATGCTGATCAAGGTAACGCCGGCTGCCAACGGTGCGTCCAATTGGCTGGCACTGTCTGCGGGTACAACAAAGTTATCAAACGCAATCGGCATCACTGTTACCGCCAGCAGCATGATAGTGGTACCACCCACCAGTGGCGTTATGATGCGGCGCAGCAACCCCAATTGCGCTGCCAGTAAAAACTGTACCAATGAAGAGACCACAATCAAGGTCATCAACAACGGCATACCACCGTCGACAAGGGCCGTGACAGCAACTGCGATGAATGCACCGGAAGTGCCCATCAGCAGGATATGGCCCGCCCCGAAGCGCCATACCTTGCGCGCCTGCAGCATCGTGATCAGCCCGGAGATCAGTAGCGCGAAAAAGATCACACCGGCTTCCATGCTGGTGGGCATGTTGGCGCCACGCAGAACAATGGCAGGTGTTAAAACGATCCCCGCCACGATCAGAAACACAGTTTGTGCTGCCAACATCGAGGACAATAACAGTGGCGGATTTTCTTCTGCACTATAGCGAAGGTCGGACTCAGGTGGGTGTTGGGATGCATTTGTCATCGGCTACTCTTCTATCAGCTGGTTAAAATGGGAGAGCTATTCGCCACGCGCGGCACCACCGACACAATCGCATCCGGGATCGCCTCTATAAGGTCTCTTTCAATGGCTGCGCAACGGCGGTTAACTTCGTGAAACGGCATGTTCTGATCAAACTCCAACGCCATGTCGATAAACGCGTGGCCACCGGAGCGACGCGACTTGACCGCATCAAAATGATCGAAATCATCGAAGTAGCGAGTCAGCACACGCAGCAGAATCAGTTGTTCGTTCTCTGGCAAGGCACGGTCGAGCAAATCCGGCACGCTTTCGCGCAGCAGTTTGGTTGCAGTAATAATCATAAATGTAATGACAAAAACTGCGCCGGCCGCATCAACCAGCGTCGCGGCTTTGGGATCTGCCAGCCAGGTGGCCGTCACCAACACGATCACCACAACCACCGAGGCCACCGATTTGACAATGCGGGAGCGCACCTGCGATTCAACAATCAGCGATTTTTGTTTCTCCAATGAGCGAATGAAGTCACCCGTGCAATAAATGTTGATCACCATATTGGCGGTGGCAGAAACTACCGCAAGTATCATTCCGGATGTGGGCAGAACCGTTGGTGCCTGAATCCGCGCCATGGTTGCGTGCAAAGTGAACAACGCTGATACATACAATCCGATACCAACCAGGATCGAGATCATCCGTTCGATTTTTCCGATGCCATATTCGAACGCGGCAAAACGGCCCCGATTTGAACGCCGTAAAGTAACATAGGAAATGATCTCAATCAGAAACAACAAGGTACCGCGGACCAGTTCAGCCAACATGGTGAGGGAACCGGAAATGACCACAGAAACAAACACCGGTACATAGATCATCGCATCCAGGCCGATCGCCCTGAGCAAAGACACTTCTTGCTGATGC
>CAJDWJ010000018.1_pt1 | contig 10984 bp, 7 predicted proteins | sample 7391551 | NCBI WGS metagenome assembly CAJDWJ01 (sample SAMEA7055723, study PRJEB34461) | soil metagenome | biome: terrestrial ecosystem; feature: Peninsula; material: soil | place: Antarctica | collected 2016
CTAGGAGCCTGTCGGACTTAACATGATCTACTGCGGAAAATCCGAGTTTGGCCAGATTTTCCGATCTTTATCGTCAAATAGCGGTGCTATTCTCCTCAAAAGATCGAAAAATCTGACTCAAATCGGACTTCCCTCGTTACGATCGGTCAAGTCCGACAGGCTCCTAGTGCAGTGTATCGAGCCAGTATAGACCCTGGACATCAAAAGCGACTAATTGACATTTATGTACATTACGCCATGCTGTCGTTAACCCAATAACACTGAGGACAGAGATGTCTGGCACCGAAAATGAACTCCCGGCTCTGACCATTGCACGCATTATACTCAGTGGTTTCAACAAGCATTACAAACGCTTCAAGGAGTATGGTGGCGAGGCCTGCAGTTACTTTGAAGATGCAAACTGGACTCGCATTGGGGATGCCAGCAGAGAACGTATTTTAAGCTATGACTCTCGCGTAACTGAAACGGTCGCCACCCTCGCTACACGTTTTCCTGAAGCCTCTAAAAACAACTGCATGTGGCCCGAAATAAAAGCCGCATATATCGCATTATTAATGAATCACCTGCAATCAGAATGTGCAGAAACATATTATAATTCAGTTGCTTGCAGAGTACTCCATAGAGATTACTATAACAACGAAAATATCTTCTGGAGGCCAGCTTTAAGTACCGAACATCTCATTGGCTCTACGCCCTCCTACCGCAGTTACTACCCGCCCACCCAGGGCTTAAGACGTTGCCTGCTGGAGATGCTCACCAGCTTCGACATTGATATTCAGTTCCAGAACTTGCGCCGTGATATACGGCGCATCGAAAAATCCATCAAAGCTCAACGCCCCAAAACCTGGAAAGCACATCCTAACCACCAGCTTCAGGTTCTGGGCTCTTTGTTTTTTCGTAACAAGGCAGCGTATGTCGTCAGCCGACTGGTAAATGGTGACCGCAAGCAGGCACTGGTTCTGCCTTTACTAAAAGACGACCAGCAGAAGGTGTTCGTGGACGCTGCGTTGATGCGTGACAAAGACGTATCGATTGTGTTCAGCTTTTCACGCGCCTACTTTATGGTCGATATGGAGGTACCCTCAGCCTATGTCAGCTTTCTGCTCTCCATCATGCCGGGTAAATCACCGGTAGACCTTTATGCCATGCTGGGTTTGCAGAAACAGGCAAAAACTTTACTCTACCGGGAGATGCAGCAGCACTTAATTCACTCACAGGATAACTTCCAGATCGCACCGGGTGTCCGCGGCATGGTGATGCTGGTGTTTACACTGCCCTCTTTCCCGTTTGTATTCAAGTTGATCCGGGACTTTTTTGAACCACCGAAAACTTCTTCACGGGAAGATGTGCGCGGTAAGTACCAGTTGGTTAAGAACCATGATCGCGTCGGCAGAATGGCCGATACGCTCGAATACTCCAATGTCGCGATTCCGCTGGAGCGCATCGAGCCAGCGTTGATGGATGAGTTGCGGGCCACTGCAAGTGGTTCGATAGAAATAGTCGGCGAAAAGCTGGTGATCAAACACATCTATATCGAGCGCCGTATGGAGCCGCTTGACCGCTTTCTGAGTCAGGCTACTCCGGCACAAAAGCTACAGGCAATTAAAGATTTTGGCCAGGCGATCCGGGATCTTGCGAGCGCCAATATTTTCCCGGGCGACATGCTTAAAAAGAATTTTGGTGTAACCCGAACCGGGCGCGTGGTGTTTTACGATTACGATGAAATAGCCTATATCACCGATTGTAATTTCAGGGAGATACCTGCTGCTCAAAACTACGACGACGAAATTTCAGATACGCCGTGGTTTTCCATCGGCCACCATGATGTATTTCCTGAATCATTTGGACCATTTTTCTTTGCCAGGGCGGATGATCTTGCCTTGTTCAAAAAGAATCACGCCGAGTTGCTGACAGCCAAGTGGTGGGCTGATATGAAAAAGAGCATCCTGGCAGGTAAACAAATGGATATTTTTCCTTACAACATCAAGCGGCGCTTTTCAGAAGCTTTTAAATAAGACTTCCTCAACGGTTATACCACGGTTTAAGTTGTAGCAATTTCAAGCTTGGTTATTTCAAGCTCAACTATTCAAAGTCAGGTTTTTTCAATTCTACTTTCTTCAAACCCAGCGGGTCTTGCGGATCCACATGTTCCATAAACTGCTGTTTTCGATCGAGGTTGGTCACCTGATAAACAAGACCCAGCCAATTGCTGATCAACACCTTGGCAGTGTCGCCCCAGGTGTTGTCCAGCAGCGGCTCAAGCTTTTCTTCCAGCCAGTCCGGTAAAGGATCGTTGTTGGCCTGTGCCAGCGATGCCTGTTCCACAAAGCGCTTGGCCATCTGCTGAGCCTTGCCAGAAAAATAGTGCTCCGGCACCACCGGCGGCGAAGCAAGTTCACCCCTTACAAAACGAAAAACCTCACGTTTGTATTCTTTCAGCAGACTGTTTTTGTCGTACTCCGGGTGACCCTGAAAATAAATCCGACGAAACTGGTCCGGGCTCACCGCCATATGCACGCCACCATCAGCACTCTCTGCCAAAACGGTCAGGCCTGCGCCTTCCAGTTGTTGCCTGGTAATCTCGTTGTAACGGGAATGCGGCACGTCAAAGCGGGTGTTTACATCGCGTAATAAAGGGTGCTCAGGACTCAATATCCGGTGTGAATAGACGCCCCAGCGCTTCTGAGGCAACGGCTGGCGCTCAATACCATGCAGGTATTTAAGCAATGCATGGGTTGCCAGACATGAGCATAAAGTTGATGCCACATTCTCATCGGCCCAACGTACAACCTCCATCAAAGGTTGCCAGAAGGGTTCCTGATCGAGACTGGGATTGGCTACATTGGCACCGGTAATGATTAGCGCATCAAGGCCTTTAGCCTGAATATCTTCGAATTTGGAGTAATAACGCTCGATGTATTCCTGGGTTTCGGCACTGCGCTCCAGCCCCGGCAACGAGAATGGATACACATAAAACTGTGCAATCCGGTTGCAGTTGCCCACCAGGCGAATAAACTGACGCTCGGTGGCTTCCAAAGCGGCATCCGGCATCATGTTTAAAAAGCCAATATGCAGTTCTCGAATGTCCTGACGTTGCGCACGGTCCAGCTGCAACACTTCATGACCTTGCTCGCGCAAGCGGGCAAAAGTTGGTAAATCCCGATGTTCAACCAGAGGCATTATGGTTTATGAGCCACTACCAGCGTACGCCTCAGGCGCGCGCGGTAGATTGACCTTTTGAGCCCAGATCTTTACAGGCTTCCTGCAAGCGCTCGACAATTCCTTCTTCGCCCGCCCGCAGATATCCTCTGGGATCGTAAAACTTCTTATAAGGCGTGTCGTCATCCGGGTCGACCTGATACTCAAATGCCCGTGCGTGTTGACCGATAAATTCGCCAACCGGCTTTGAGAATGCAAATTGCGTGTCGGTATCGATATTCATCTTGAATACGCCATAGGTCACTGCCTCATGAATTTTGGCTTTCTCAGAACCCGAGCCGCCATGGAAAACCAGATGCAGCGGATTAGGACCGGTACCATGCGTTTTCTGCACCAGTTCCTGAGAGTGCTTCAGGATTTCCGGCCGCAATTTAACGTTGCCCGGCTTGTACACGCCGTGCACGTTACCAAATGAGGCGGCCACAGAAAAGTGTCCGATCGGGTTTAACAACTCATAAGCACGCAGCACGTCTTCAGGCTGAGTGTAGAGTCTGGAGTTGTCTTCACCTTCATCAAACTCGCTGCCAATACCGTCTTCTTCGCCGCCAGTTACACCAAGCTCAATTTCAAGAGACATATCAATTTTTGCCATGCGCTTCAGAACACGGGCGCACTCACTCAAATTAAAATCGATCGGTTCAGCTGACAAATCCAACATATGCGAACTGTACAAGGGCCTACCGTATTTTTCGTAGTGCTTTTCGCCTTCATCCAGCAGGGCTTCTACCCAGGGGATCAGTTCCTTGTTGGCATGATCAGTATGCATGGCAACACAAATACCATAGTGCTCCGCCAACAGGTGCACATGCTGCGCCGCAGCAACTGAGCCAAGCACCCTGGCCTGAAAAGCGTCTTTTAAGCCACGGCCTGCGTAGAATTGACCACCACTATTGGAAAGCTGGATGATAATGTCTGAATTGGCTTTGGCAGCCGCTTCCATCACCGCGTTGATGGAGTTGGTACCCGTCACGTTGACCGCCGGTAGCGCGTAGCCGCCAGACTTGGCCGCCTCGACCATTGCCTGGTAGTCTGCGCCGGTTACGACACCGGGTTTCAATACAGTATTACTCATGCTGAATCCTCTGTTTGTTGATGCTGGTATTCTAGCCCTAGCGACACTAAAATGCTGTGCTCTGTGGCTTCATAACGGAATTTAGCTTACATTAATCAAAGGTCGACCAATAGACTCGCTATGTCAAGGCAACAGAAAATAAAAACAACAACTGGCAAGGATTTGCCAACAGCAATCTTCCCGTTATTGTTACTCGGTCTCAATTTACTGGTATTTGGAACCTGGGCGATTTACAGCCACAACCCGGGCGAGTTTCTGGTGAGCTACAGCAGTATGTTCTGGAAGTTTTTTGCACCAGTACTGCTGTTGTTTGTCGGCGCCGGACTCCTGTCCAGATATCTTGGCCGAAGATCAAGGCTGATTTTCAACACCATCATCATTTTTCTGGTGCTGGCCAGCTACATCCATGGCAACCTGCTGTCGTGGGACGTGGGGGTTCTTGATGGCAAATCACTAACTTTGTCTGAATCCTGGCGTAGCGGGGTAGACGGCTTGATATGGCTGATGCTGGCTTATCTGGTGATTCGGTTCAGACGCTGGCTATACGTTCATGGCTGGCAGATCTGTCTGCTGTTAATTGCCTTCCAGAGCATCGGTGCGCTGCCCGGTCTGCTCAACTTCGAAGCACCCGAGCGCGCCAAATCCAGTTTTCCAGAGCACCTGGCAGACTTTTCTTCTGACAGCAATGTCATTCACATCGTACTGGATGGTTTTCAAGGTAGTACGTTTGAAGACCTGCTAAAGTCTCACTCGGACCTGAATGACACACTTGATGGTTTCACATTTTTTCGCGATACCTCTACCTCTTCATCAGTAACCTATCTGAGTATTCCGGCGATATTGACCGGCCGGGCTTTTACCAACCAGACCAACATCTCGGACTACCAGAAAAGCACGTTCGAAGGTGAAAATCTGTATCGCCTTCTGGCCGACAATCAATTTGACGTGGACATTGCCACATCCATGTGGTGGAACAAACCCAAGCCCTGGTTTTCAAGCCACATGCGGATTCCAACGCCTTACGCAGACAAGCGTGAGATTGAGACCAGTAGCGTTTATCTGCTCCTGGACATTTCATTGTTCAGGCAGGCACCCCATTTTTTCAAACCTTCTATTTACCATTCTGGCAGTTGGTTGCTTTCAGACATTCTGGTGTCAAACCCGGAGCAACAATTCCAGGCTTTCAGTCACCTGTCTTTTCTGCGTGATCTGCAGACGCGAATGACGGTTAAGCCGGGCCAACCGAGATACAAGTTCCTGCACCTGGTGACACCACACCCGCCTTTGGTCACCCTGCCTGACTGCAGTTTTTCCGGTACGCCGTTTGAGGGTAATACAAGTGCCTATCCAAACCAGGCTTACTGCGCGCTCAAAGCTATTACAGTGTTTTTGGACGAGCTCAAATCGCGGGGTATTTACGACCGGTCTTTAATTTTGATTCACGGCGACCATGGTAGCGGCGTTCCGTTTGATATGATCGACGCAAACGGTAACCCCACTAATAGCTTTGATGCACTTTATCATATGTGGGGAAACCCGTTGCCTTTGTTGCTAATCAAGCCGATAGATGCAAAGGGCACCTTGCGCACCTCCAACCAGTTAGTGCAATTGACGGATATTGCAGTAACTGTTGCCGATCTGTTGGGCCTGGAGAATAAGTTCCCTGGTCAATCCATGTTTGACAAGCACTTTACTGACAATCGAGAACGGATGCTGTACACCAGTCAAATGGACCGCACCGAGGCAGCGAAAAAAGATCGCTTTGATGATTACATCGGTTATCAGATTAACGGCAGTATTTTTGATGTTGCTTCCTGGAAGCAGGTTTACAGCTATACACAGCCGGTAACTGACGAGCTTAAAAAATATATCTGGGGCAGTAAAATATCCTTTGGTTCCGAGGGTAATTACAATGAGTTTCAAACCGGCGGATGGGCGATAAAGAGCAAACCCGGACCGACCTGGACCACGGCCAAGCGGGCTTCAATGGCGATTAATTTCGGTGCGGTTGGAAGCACCGTTATCCTTCGTGCCAAAGTCAAACCATTCCTTGTACCAGGCCAATTGGAACAACAACACGTCAGCATCTATGTGGGTACTACCAAAGTGGGTGAGTGGCTTTTAACCAACAATAAATTTACGCAAAACACCCTGGAACTGCCATCACATCTATTCAGTGCCAACGGCAATACTGATATTACATTTGAATTGCCGGACGCTGCCTCCCCGGTAGCGCTGGGGACCGGCAGCGATGGCCGCGAGTTAGCGGTCGCATTTTTCGCGCTACAGTTTGACCTGCTTGACACACAGGTACAAAGTACGGTCACCGTTGTTGACTGACAATTGCTTTTGAATCACAAAATGTCTGGCCAGATTGCTTTCAAGTGATTCTTGTGAGTAATCCTGATACTTGTCTTCTTTGTTTCTCAGTAAAGTTTTCACCTTGTCGTCTTTGCGCGACACGTACTCAATTAATAATTTATCGCTGATACCCGCCAACCACTCGATGAACTCCGGCAACGGAATGTTGGCACTGATGACTACGTGATGAATCAACGCCAGACAAAGCACCAGATCGGGCTGACTCCGGGTTTGCAGATCGCTACGCTCGCGGTTACGCCAACCCCAGTTGGGCGATGGATCCGCCACATTTTGTAGTAATGACAGAATATTGGCCGGCGTCTCCGGGTTTAAATACAAACGCTCTACAGCAAGATGATCGATATCCATCGATACAACCTGCTGACAATGGGCCGCAGCGATGCGTGAAAACTGGCCGGTGTTACAGCCAATATCCCAAACCGTGTCCGGCTTTTCAGACACTACCGCGTCCCGCACGAAATCTTCCTTACGCTTGTGGTCGTCATCTGAATAATTGTGAAACTCGGTATAATCACCCCACTCTGAGCCTTCTGCCTGCCAGGTCAATTTGTTGACCAACTTCTGCAGCTTACGAACATTCACCAGAATCAGTTCACGGCTGAAGCCCGCAGATTTGAGGCTCGATCGCACGTTGTCGCTGGAACCGCCATAGCGCCGATCCAGTTTGGATTGCAGCCAGACGTGACTCGTGACACCTTTTCTGAAACGATCTCGAAACCCGAACAACGAGGCGGCCGTTTGCACATCAACACCATCAATCGCCGCGCGCATAAACGGCTGGAAATTACAGTTTTTGTATGCCTGTAACATCAAGGGAAACAAGAACATTTCACAAAATTGCCGGTAGCCTGCCCAGGCTTCCCCATCAGGTAATGGTTCGAAAGACGGAATATCAATAAACACGGGTTTACCATCAACAAACTGAACGTTATAGGGTGTTGCATCCTTGAGCACAAAGCCATTGCTTACAGCACGCTCCATCAGATGTAGCTGCAAACTGGCAGCCGCCTTGAGCATGCTGAATGTCCATTCGTACGGGTAGCTGATAACAGGAACCGGTTGATGCTCGACAAAGCCAGCCCATTGCGATTTAACTTCAGACGGTAACGGGTTATCTGCATCTGCCAGTTCGGATGTCTGGACAACCTGCTTGTTCGCTTCCAGCTTCTGGTAAAACTTTTTGGCCTTCAATACACGGAAATTAGCCAGCGCAGTTTCACCTAACCCTCTGAAAATCCGGTTTTGAAAATGAATCACGCGCCCGTCACGGTCGCGAAATGAACCGGCATTAACGGTCGAGAAAGGGATTACCGACGTAGTTGCAGAAGCCTCTACGGGAGTATTTGTTGATTTTTGGATATCTGAAAGTTGCGTCATAAATTCTTAAACTTGGTTATGCGACCTGGGGTCAACGTCGCGATTTAAAAAAGCCCTTTAGTAAGCTGGTACTGGCCTCTGCTCGGCAGCCGCCTTCAACCGCAGGGAGATGATTGTGGGCGGAGTTTATCAGCAAATCGAATTTACTGCCGGCAGCACCCGTTTTGGGATCAGCCGCACCAAACACCACCCGTTTCACACGAGCATGAATCATGGCACCGGCGCACATCACGCAAGGCTCAAGAGTGACATACAAGGTGCAGTCTACCAAGCGGTGATTACCGACAGTCTTGCCAGCTTCGCGCATCGCAGTAATTTCTGCATGTGCAGACGGGTCGTGGGTGCCGATATTCCGGTTCCAGCCACGGCCGATAATTCTGTTGTCCTGCACAACAACTGCACCCACCGGAACTTCACCAGCATCTGCAGCCCGCTGAGCCTGATCGAGTGCTTCGGCCATACAGTATTCATCAAATTCGTCAAATTGACTTTGGCCCGCATTGTTCGCGCCGACTCTGATCTGATTGGTCGTATTGTCGCTTGCAGTCATTGAATTTATCTATCCGGGTGACTTTTAAAGCCTGTCTTGCTGTTACTTTTCTTGCTGCTACTTTTCTTGTTGTTACTTTTCTTGTTGTTACTCGTCTTCTTGCCACTCTTCTTCTTGTTCTTGTTACTCTTCTTCTTGTTCCTGCGGCTCTTTTTTACGCATGCCAACTGCCGCCAGAATCCTGTGCCAGTACAGTTTTACGGCAACGCCCACCGCCGCGACACCACCCAGAATCACTTGCAACATCATTGAACCCGTGCCCGGATCCAGATAAGCATAGACATCTGCCGTCACCATCATCAGTAAAATCACAGCTACAAATCTCATATTGTTTCTTTCCGTCTGATTATATCGGCCGTATTCTAACCTATATTAACCGCACATTGCTGTGTAGAATGACAATAAAAGAGACGCCACACAATGACGCCAGCTGAAAACAAAAGTAAGCAGAGCATTTCTCAGTCACCCGATCGGCCGTCCGCTAGACGCCAGCTACTATTATTGCCGCTTGCTTTGTGTGGCTTTGCTCTGGCTCAACCGATCTATCAATTACTTCTGACCACGCCTATGTTTTTGCTGGCCCGCCAGAACACACCGCAGGATGTGTGGGCGCTGACATTCTTGCTGAGTCTTTTTCTGCCTTTATTGTTAGCGCTTCCCGGCTGGCTGATGTGGCATCGCTGGCCGCGCAATGCCAACGCCTGGTGTTGGCTGATCAGTGGGGTTTTTGCGAGTTTGTTCGCCGCTCAACTATTGCAATCAATTGTCGGCCAGTTTTTATGGCCTTTTCTGATTTTGTCCGTGGTTTTAGGTTTGCTATCAGCCTGGGTACTGATGTTTACGCGCTGGTCGATGCTATTCCCTTTCCTGCTGACGATTGCCCTGGTCTTTCCCGGCTGGTTTTTAATCCATTCAAAGTCCGCACTGCAAACAGACGAAATAACATCATTACAAACAGATCAGCCAGATGGCAACACCCGATTACCTGATATTGTCTTTCTGGTTTTGGACGAACTACCATTGGCAACGTTGCTCAATGAGCAATTACAAATTAATGCCGACCTGTTTCCAAACTTTGCGCGACTGCAAGCCGTGTCGACCTGGTACTTTAATACCACCAGCGTTTCCGATGGTACCGTTGATGCTGTTCCCGCTATTTTGACCAGCCACAAGTCGCACGTGGGAGCCTCAGATCTGACAGTGGCCGCCAGACCGGTCAACTTATTCACGATTCTGGGCACGCGCTACCAGCAGAATGTCGCGGAATCGGTGACGCGCCTGTGCCCGAACAGTCTCTGCCCACGAACCGGCCCGGGCGGCATCAGCAGATTCAAGGCATTGCTGCTGGATTTGACTGCTATTTACCTGCACCGCGTCAGCCCGGATCAATGGCAGGCTTTGCTTCCAGAAGTCAGTGGCAACTGGAGTGGCTTTTTTGCTGAAAAGCAGATTTTCTTCCCCGATGGCTGGCTCAAACACACCGGCCAGCAGACGATAGTCGACCGGCCTGCTTACTTCAGGCAGTTCATTGCGTCTATCGAAAAGCAGTCACAACCCACTCTCAACTTTATGCACATCCTGCTGCCGCACCCGCCTTTGGCATATCTACCTGATGGTGAAAATTACGGGCTGGAGTGGGCCCGTGGTCAAATCAAAGAACACTGGGGCGATGTCGAATGGGGGCTGATCAGCGCCAAGCAACGTCACTACCTGCAGGTGCAGTTTGTGGATAAGTTGCTGGGCGAGTTGCTCGACCAGCTGCAGCAACAAGCGATGCTGGAAGAGAGCATGGTTGTAGTGGTGGCTGATCATGGCGTTAATTTCGCGCTCAACGATATCCGCCGGGCTTTATCTGCGACCAATGAAGCGGCCATGTTGCGCGTACCATTGTTCATCAAATATCCGGGCCAGACGACAGGCAAACGTGCGGAGTTACCCGCCAGCACGGTCGATGTCCTTCCGACCCTGCTTGCAACACTGGGTATTTCAGCTGACTCATTTACATTTGATGGTATTGATTTGCAATCGCCCTCCGCGACAGTGCCCAGACAGCGATTTACGAGCTCCTACCTGGACAGAGAATTGAAAGTCATAAACGAGACCAATCTGGATTTACAGCCTCTGGTGCGGGAAAACCATGCGCAGTTAAAACTTGATGATCCTCAGAAAAGATTATGGGAGATCGGCCCATATGACAAATATCGAGGTCAGGATATGTCGGTCGTCTGTGAGCCCGGGAGTGCCGATGTAAAATTTCATTTTGATGGCTACAAGCCATTACCTAACAGCAATCCGGACACAACAATAAGAGCCTTTGTTTCTGGCAAGTTTGTAGGCAAGGATGTCAAAGACCAGTCGACCCCATTCCTGATCACCAGCAATGG
>CAJDWJ010000210.1_pt1 | contig 10851 bp, 9 predicted proteins | sample 7391551 | NCBI WGS metagenome assembly CAJDWJ01 (sample SAMEA7055723, study PRJEB34461) | soil metagenome | biome: terrestrial ecosystem; feature: Peninsula; material: soil | place: Antarctica | collected 2016
GGTAGCACTGCTTGCGCTGACCGCCAGTATGAAAAAGGGCAACGACAGCAGCAGCGCTATCGTAGGGATCAAGAGATATGCCGCCGGCTTTGAAGGGCCGTAGCGGTCACCCAATAACGCCCCGAACCATGTTCCGGCGATTCCTCCTACAAACAAAATAGCGGCATAAATCAGCGAAATCTGTGCCAGTGACAGGTCGAATGATCTCACGTAAAAAGAAGGTATCCAAAATGCAATCCCATAGCTGGCCGTCGCGCTCATTGAGGAGCCGAGCGCCAGCAGCCAGAAAGATGGTTTGTGTCGCAATACACCTAGTGCCCCTTTAAAATCGAACGGTTTACTACCCTGTGAACCGGCTTCCTGAGGATCGAGTCCGCCACGCACTGGGTCTTTAACAATCAGCTTAAATACCGGAACCATGATGACACCGAGCAGGCCCATTACCAGAAATGCGGTTCGCCAGTCAAAAGATGTCGCGATCAATCCGCCAAAAGCCAGCCCTACCGCACTTCCAATAGGTATGCCAAAGGAATAAACTCCCAGCGCGCGCGCGCGTTTCTCCGGAGGAAAATAATCTGCGATCAGGGAGTAAGAAGGAGCAACGCCACCTGCTTCACCTACACCCACGCCAAGTCGCGCGAAGAACAGCAGAGCAAACCCTGTTGCAAATGAACAAAGGGCGGTGAACCCGCTCCAGACCAGTAACGCTATGGCGATGATCCATGACCGGCTTTTGCGGTCTGCGAGCAAAGCTATCGGAACTCCCAGAGTGGCATAGAACAGCGCGAATGCAGTTCCGCCCAACAGCCCCAACTGCGTATCCGACAAAGCCAGTTCGGCCTTGATTGGCACTGCCATGACGCCGAGTAATACGCGGTCGGCAAAATTGAGAATGTAGACTACAAGCAGGATCCCCAATACCAGATAAGGGTTGGCGGGTAACTTTGTTGAATTTTTCATTGGCTGCCCTCTTGTTATCTTGCGGCCAGAGCTTACGGCTGGCCCCACAAGAATTTCGCCACACCGATCGCCGCATCCAGCATATCTTTGTCGAGATCATCGACTGCGCGAATACCACCGCTGCTACTTAAGATCAGGGCTTTGGCAGGCTGAGAATCTACCGCCGGCCACGTCGGTGCATTGGGGATATTGGGGTTGCCAGTACGCGCAAAGGCGACCCACCGATCCATCATTAAGTGAGCAACTTTCCGGTCGGTGTCATCCCAGCTACCAGACGGATACTCCGTTCCAAACAAATATGCCAGTTCACCGCCATGCGTTGCTGCCGGTACCGAACTGCGCAGGCCTTCAGGCACCTGATCGAAAAAGTAAAGATAGCCGGGTGCACCTGTTGCAGCCTGGCGCTCTGCCAGGAAACGGGTCGGTTGAACGAAGAACAGTTCACCCCGCAATTCATCCTTCGGCGCCAATGGTGATGCATCGCGTTGCGCATATCGATCAATAAACTGCGCATAGTTTAAGGGCAGGGAAGCCTGTGCCATCGCGTCAGTAATGGTGGGCAGGCTGCCTTCAAAAGAATTGGAGCCAGTCAGAAAAGGTACCGCTGCCTGTTCACCTCTGGCAAATGCATCGCCGGGGCTATGCATCAGCGTTACACCATCGATATTGGGGAAAGAGAAAAAATCAGACTCCGCAATGGAGTTGGCAGGAACAGCCCGCATCTCATTAACAGTTGGATTGGAGCCGAGGCCCAGTTTGGTCGTCCAGCTACTTCCAATTGCTTCACCAGAGTTGGCTGCGCCCTGAGTTTTCGGGAAGATCGCCGTGCCGCCAGATGATTGGGCGATCGCTTTACTATAAAGGCCTTCGGCCAGTGAGCTGATCATCAGAGAAGTTACACAAACACCGCCGGAAGATTCGCCCATAATGGTTACGTTATCGATATCGCCGCCAAATTGCGCAATATTGGTACGTACCCAGCGAAGTGCTGCGATCTGATCCAGCAGACCGTAATTGCCAAGTGACCCGCCTGGCTGTTCAGCACTGAGTGAGGGATGGGCAAGAAAGCCGAGCGCCCCGAGACGATAATTAATGGTCACAACCACTACGTCCAGAGCAGCCAGCTTGCTACCTTCATAAAGTGGTTGTGATCCCGAGCCGATCAGAAATGCACCACCGTGAATCCAGAACAGTACCGGGCGCTTGCGGCCATCTTCAAAAGCTGCTTCCGGCGTCCAGATATTAAGCGTCAGGCAATCTTCCGACCATGGTGAGCTTATTCCAAAGGGAGGTGGGACAGCCGGTTGTGGACAGGCAGCACCAAATTCTGTTGCATTACGCTCTCCTTCCCAGGCTGGAAACTCTTGCGGTGGTCGCCAGCGTAGATCTCCAACCGGTGGCGCGGCATAAGGAATGCCACGAAACCCGGCAATTGAGCCTGTAGTTGTACCTCGTAACAGCCCTTTTTGGCTCTCAACCAGTGGCCCGGTTTGCGACACGGCCGCAGCACCTTTATCTGTGACAGTCTCGGTACTATCGGTGACTGAAGTCGTGTTTGGCATAGTGTCTGATGAAGTGCTCCGGGCGGTGATTGAGCAAGCCGCCAGAGTGGCCATAATCAATACAATAACCGAGCTGCGATATCTCATTAACTACCCTCTATTCAAAACGATTTAAAGAATCGTATACCATATTGCCGCGGCAGACCCGCAACCCGCAGCCCGGTCAATTTGGCAGCAACATATTCTTCATCAAACAGATTGGTCGCATAAAGCGTTGCAACCCAGCTGTTTTTTATTAACGAGACCTGAGCATTGACAAGGAACCGGCTATCCAATGTGTCCAACGTCGCGTCCTGAAAAACAGTTGTGTACTGGTCTTTGATGTAGGCGACATCCACTCGCGGTGTCACGATACCGAAACTGTTGTAGAAACGATGTTCCAGACCTCCATTGAAGGTGGTACTAGGTTGATACGGCAATCTTCGTCCGCTCAGATCAACACACTGCGGACTGGTTGACGGTCCTCGCTGTGGGCAGGGTAGCGCACCTGGCAAAGGTGGATTACGCGGATCTGCCGCAAAAAATGTTGGCAATTCACTATCGGCGAAAGATGCCGCGAGGTTGAATGAAGTATTGCCAAAACTTCCATCCAGCTGCAGTTCCAGGCCATCACTGGTGGCATCACCCGGTACATTCAGAATGACGGTTGAACGAGTGATAACATCGTACTGGTTAAACTGATAGTTCTTATATTCATAATGATAATAGCTCGCCTGGAAACGCAGACGACTATCCATCAGGGTGGCTTTGTAGCCTAACTCGTAGTCCGTGACCGTCTCGCCTTTAAAAGATGGTGGAGAGAAGACACTCGTGTTCAACCCCGCATTTTTGTGTCCGGTTGCAACGAAGCCATACAGGAAATGCTGGTCGTTGATCTTATAGTTGAGTCCTGCTTTCCAGGTCGTTTTGTCATCATCGGGTATGGTCACCGGACCGGGCGTATCTGGCAGCGGGAAGCCAAAAAACTGCATGGTTGTCAAAAGATTCTGATGCACACTGGCATTGTTATACCGCGCGCCGAGTTCGGCCTCTAATGCAGGTGTGATCTCGTAGGTTATATGGCCGAAGACTGCTGTATTCTTGCGTTCCAATTGACTGGCAATGTTGAGCGATAAAGGTGGGTTTTGTAACAGAAAAACCGGTAAATCGACTTTGTCTTTAGAATAGTAGCCGCCAAGTACGAATTTGAGTCGTCGATCCTCGGGAGAAATCAGGTTGAACTCCTGCGATGTGAGGTCCTCAGTAGCCTCATAGCGTAAAGATATGAGTCCAATGTCAGTGCCATCGGAATCACTTTGCTGGCGGGTATCGCCATATTGATAGCCGGTAACCGAGCGCAGGATGAAACCGTTATCAAACTGATAATTCAGCGTGGCCCCTACCCTGACGAATTTGTCTTTTGCAAAAAGATCGGTATTCGATGAAACATCATACAGGTCATCAGGTGATCCAATCGGAGCAAAGGTATTGGCGCCAGCATCGTAGTAATTGTAATCGACCTTGAGTACTGCATCGAAATTATCCGTTGGCTGCCACAGTGCTGAAAGGCGGGCGGCGCCGCGGGCAAACCTGTCTGGGTCGCCGGTGTAGCTTCCACTATAGTCATAGAAACCGTCACGCCGCATGGCATCGGCCGCAATGCGCAACGCAAATGTATCGCTGACCGGGATATTGATTGCAGCCTGACCACCGACGGTTGCGTAGTTGCCGGCATAAAGCATGCCATAGCCACCCGTATCAGTCAGACTCGGGTCGCGTGTTGTAACAAAAATGGCTCCGCCAGTTGAGTTCTGGCCTGCGAACGTACCCTGTGGTCCACGCAGCACTTGCACATTTTCGATGTCGAAATAGGGCTCAGCATAACTGAAATAGGCATTAAAAGTTGCCAGTCCATCCCGATAAATTGGCCATCCCGATAAATTGGCACACCTGCCGCAGCCTGGGTCACGACTTCTGTTCGACCCACACCACGGATGTTGACGAGGTTTCCGCCGCCATAACTGTTGACTGTGAGCGACGGGGTGCCGAACTGTAAGCCATCGAGGTCTGTGATTCCCCGAATGCGAAGTTCTTCTTGTGAAAGCACAGAAGCAGGGATAGGGGTTTCCATCAACCGGGTAGTGCGTCGTTCCGCTGTGACAACAATCTCTTCAATCCTGTCAGTGGTACCTGCGTTGGTATTTGCCTGATCTCCCGCTTGCGCGGCAAAAAGTGGCATGGAGTATAAGCCGACAAGGCACGCGGCGACGAGTGTGCGCGCTCCATGAATTGCTGGTTTAGATCTCATCAAACTCTCCTCATTACCAATTGTCACTTACGCAACATCAACTGTCTCATCCACATAAACCATGTGATCCGGTACAGTTTTTTTGTTCACCAATGGATGAACATACGTGCGTAAAGGTAGATTGTCAATCATAATCGCGACCTCTTTCCTCAAAGTCGTTGACGAGTTGCTGGCGACCGTGAAGTTTGACAAACATCTTGACTTGCCAGAATGTTCATTGGATAGTGAACTTAAAGGATCAACAATTACGTGGAATTTAAAAGGGCATGACTGAAGGTATGCTACAAGATGAGTTTATACCACTCGGTGAAATGATTACCAGGCTTGTTCGCGAGCAGCCTGAACACATTTTCCTGATTGATGAGCAGGAAACATTGACTTATGGCGAGTTAGGAAAAGCGTTGGGTGGAATAGCTACTGCACTGAAAGATGCCGGATTAGCCAAAAACGATGTGCTGGCAATTGTCGCACCAAACTGCAATGAATATGTTCTGGCCTATCTTGCAGCGGCAATTGTCGGTATCGTGGTCGTTCCCCTGCCGATATCTACCCCCGCAAAAAGCCTGGCCGGAATGATCCGGGACTGCCGGGCCAAAATGTTGCTCGCCGATCCGGCTGTTCTTGCTCAGTTGACGCTGGAAGACAATTTCATTGACAGTCGCGAAATTGACTGTCGCGAACTGGGCTCAACCATCCAGGCGTGGCGGCAACTATCCGCGCCGATTCCTCAGATTTCGATCGCGCCGGATGATATCTTCAACATAATCTACTCCTCCGGTACCACGGGGACACCCAAGGGAATTGTTCAGACCCATGCTTTGCGCTTCGGTCATGTGCGACTGGGAATGAGCGAGGGCTATGACCGTGAAACTGTGGGCCTGTTTTCGACGCCACTTTATTCAAACACCACCCTGGTCAGCTTTTTTCCGACAATTGCTTTGGGTGGAACCGCCATTCTGATGGCAAAATTCGATTGTGAACAATTTCTTATCCTGGCCGAGCAGCATCGTGTTACACACGCCATGCTGGTGCCGGTGCAATACCGTCGTCTGATGGATTTCGATGAGTTTGAAAAATATGATCTCTCGGCTTTTCGCAACAAATATTGCACCTCAGCACCGTTTTCAGCGCAGCTGAAACAGGAAGTTCTGGATCGCTGGCCCGGTGGGCTCACCGAATACTATGGTATGACCGAAGGTGGTGGCGTGTGTGTTCTGCGTGCACATGAACACCCGGATAAGCTTCAGTCGGTAGGACGTCCTGCAGGAGGTACCAGTTTTTGTATTATTGATGAGCAGGACAACCAGATTGCGTCTACGGAGCTTGGTGAGATCGTTGGTCATTCACCCAGTATGATGCCTGGCTATTTGAATCGTCCTGACCTCAATGCTGAGATCTTCTGGACGGACAAAGAGGGCAAGAAATACATTCGGTCCGGCGATATAGGACGGTTTGACGAAGATGGATTTTTGTATTTAACCGACCGCAAGAAAGAAGTGATTATCTCGGGTGGGTTTAACATCTATCCGACAGATATCGAGCAGGTTTTAGCAGAGTTCCCCGAGGTTCTGGATGCAGCCGTGGTAGGAGTCCCGTCCAGCAAATGGGGCGAAACGCCAATCGCATTCGTGCGTGCACCAGGAAGCGACGCACTGGAAATCAAAGAAAGAGTAAATTCTAAAGTAGGGAAGTTTCAACGGGTTGCCGAGGTGATCCTTGTGGATGATATACCGCGTAGTTCTATCGGCAAGGTGTTAAAACGGAAACTACGTGATGCCTATTTGCAAGACAACGGGGAGCAGGCTGGTAACAATCCTGACGCAACTGCCAAAACCAGGAATCAGGTATGAAAACAAGAGCTGCAATACTGACTGAAATGGGCGCATCTTACCCATACGAAAAGTCGCGTCCACTTAAGATATGTGAGGTTGAACTGGACCCACCGAAGCAGGACGAAGTTTTGGTACGTATTGCGGCAGCAGGGCTTTGCCATTCGGATCTCTCGGTGATCAATGGTGACCGCCCCCGGCCGATGCCAATGGCGCTGGGGCACGAAGCGGCAGGCGTAATAGAACAGGTAGGGCCAGGTGTTGAGGATTTGGTGGCGGGTGATCACGTGGTCATGACTTTTATGCCAAGCTGCGGTCATTGCCTGCCTTGCGCCGAAGGGCGACCGGTTGTTCTGCCTTTGCTGAGTACGCTGTCGTTTCACGCCGATCGGTTGTTAAGATTGACCCCGAACTGCCACTTAAACAAGCAGCTTTGTTCGGCTGTGCCGTGCTAACCGGAGTAGGCGCTGCGATCAACACGGCACAAATCCGTGCCGGACAGAGCGCCGTGGTGATTGGGCTTGGGGGTGTGGGTTTATCTACCTTGATCGGTTGTGTGGGGAGTGGCGTCAATCCGCTGATTGCCGTTGACCTCTCTCCCGAAAAACTGGAACTGGCCCGCTCTCTGGGCGCGACCCACGTAGTCAATGGCGCTGATCCTGATGCTGTACAGCAAGTCCGCGATGCCACTTCAGGCGGTGTCGATGTTGCTTTTGAATTGGCCGGATCGGTCAAGGCTCTCCAGAATGCTATGGCGATGACCCGTCGGGGCGGAACGACGGTCACCGCCGGTCTGCCACCGCCTGATGCACGTTTGCCGGTTGATGTGGTTTCACTGGTAGCGGAAGAGCGCACCTTGAAAGGTAGCTATATCGGCAGTTGCGTACCGGTAAGAGACATCCCGCGCTACATTGCGCTCTACCGTGCGGGCAGGTTGCCGGTTGATCGTTTGATGAGTGGAACATTGACACTTGAAGAGATAAATACGGGTTTCGATCGCTTGCATCGGGGCGAGGCCGTGCGTCAAGTTATCGTTTTTGATTGAAAGGTGGAAAATGAGTCGTCCCAAGCCCCTTCACCGCAATGTATTTCCCCGCTTTGTCAGCATCACCACCCGATGGATGGACAACGACGCATACCGACACCTGAACAATGTCGTTTATTATTCCCTGTTTGATACCGCAGTCAACCAGTTATTAATCGACAATGGCCTGCTGGATATTGACGTCAGCCCTTCCATCGGCCTGGTGGTGGAAACCGGGTGTCAGTACTTCTCTTCCATCGCTTTCCCGGATCGTGTTCATGTGGGTGTCCGGGTCACCACAATTGGTCGCTCCAGCGTCCGCTACGAGCTCGGTATTTTCCGCAATGAAGAGACGACCGCCGCAGCAACAGGACACTTCGTGCATGTATATGTAGACCGCGAAAACAGAAAACCTGTTGAAATATCATCAGATCTACGTGAATTTTTCCAAACGCTGGCTCCTGTTGATCAGTAGCACCGGAATTGGGAACGCTGAATTATTTGTTGGTTACCCAAAACGTGAGACTGGGTTTAATACCTTCGCCAAGTGAAGCACGAAGAGCGCAAGCGGTTTGTTGTGCGGGGCAGATTCAATCTCTGGTATGACACACTGGTATTTTAGCTAACATTCATTGGCCACATGATAAGCAGAGGACTGGCAACAATATGACCGCACCGATTCAGGACGAAGTCGTTAAGCAGGTAAAACGCAAAAAGAAGACCAGCACTCGCAAGCGACAGTACCGGAAAACCACCAAGAAAACAGCGGCTGAACTCAATCTGAAGGACCTGCAAAGCCTGCAAACGCGCAATGAAATTCTGGACGCTGCAGAGGAGCTTTTTGCATATCACGGTTTGTACGGCGTTACGGTACGGAATATAGCCGAGAAGGCAGGCGTTGATACTGCCTTGGTACACTACTATTTTGGTACCAAAGATCAGGTATTTGAGACTGTTTTTGAAAGGCGCACGCACACGATTAACAAGGCGCGTTTGATCGCACTGGACCGTTACGAAGATGAAGCGGGAGATGCGATTACGGTTGAAGGTGCCGTGCGGGCATTTCTGGGACCGATTCTTGATAATGACCAGCAAAATGATGCGGGTTGGCGGAATTGGTCAGCTCTGGTTGCACTGGCGAATAACAGCAAGGAATGGGGCGGTGAGATGATGAGCCGCTACTTCGATAAAGTGATTCACCGCTTTATCGAGTTACTGCGCAAGGCCATGCCGAGCGCGCAAGACGAAGATCTTTATTGGGCTTACCAGATGTTTTCCGGTTCATTAATGGTCATCCAGGCATCGACAGGCAGAATCGAATTGCTATCGAATGGCAAGTGTAGCTCGGATGATGTGGATGCTTTTAGTGAGCGATTGGTTGCTCACGCCACTGCTGGATTTGAGGCAGTATGTCAAAAATAAGGGTACCGTTTTTTGTAGATCCGGTACCCTGAGAAACAGGGGTGACTGCCACCCAATGCTTTAATTTAAACCATCTGGCTTATTGTTCTTGCTGATCTGGGTGAACTGATTGGTTAGCTCTGAAGCATCGTTGTCCAACTCGATCATATCGCCAACAATACGGGCCGATTCACGCAACAGCAAGTCCGGTTTCTCGTCCTTTTCATCGTCTGCGTCGATGGCATTCTCGTCTTCATCAATTTCCGCTTCCGGTGGTTTGTTAACACCAACCAGTTTGTCGGTATCTTCAAACGAGGGTCCACCAATGTCTTTACTGGCTGCTTTGCGTTCCTCGCGGGTTGCCTTGTCCTTTTCCATGTCAGCACGACGTGTGGTTTCGAGCAGGGAAATTTCCTTTTTATCTTTGTTTTTGTTGAACTCAGCAACATCGTTCAGCAACCAGACGAACTCCTGATTCTGCTCCATACGATTGCGATAGCGGAAGTCAGTGACCGTTGTCATCTTCTCCATATTGCCTTCACGCTTGAAGTCTGTTGTAGGGATGCTGGTCCAGGGCAAAGCGTTCTCCAGCGAGCGCTCACCATAGTCAGCCGGATCACCCGCTGACGGAAAATGAATGTCGGGCTCAACGCCACGGTTTTGCGTGGAGCCACCATTAACGCGGAAAAACTGTGCCATGGTGATTTTGAGCTGGCCCATTTTGCCAGCTTCCTTATCCGCTGCGTAATCATCCAGATCTACCAGGTTCTGAACGGTGCCTTTACCAAAAGTTGTCTCTCCGATGATCAGCCCACGCCCGTAATCCTGAATGGCGGCAGCAAAGATTTCTGACGCCGAGGCACTGTAGCGATTCACCAACACTGCCATCGGACCATTCCAGGCCCTGCCCGGGTCGGTATCTTCTTCGGTGCTGATACGCCCGCTGGAGCTACGTACCTGAACCACCGGACCTTCGTCTATAAACAAACCGGTGAGTGTTGTGGCTTCCAGCAATGATCCACCGCCATTGTTGCGAAGATCAATCACCAGACCTTCGATACCCTCAGCTTTCAGGTCGATGATCAGCTTACGCACGTCACGGGTGCTGGAACGGTAATCCGGCAGGTTGAGCGCGCGGCCATTAAAGTCGAGATAAAAAACTGGCAGCTCAATCACGCCGACTTTGGTTATTTCGTCATTTTCGCCTGGTAGATCAATGATACGGCTTTTAGCCGCCTGCTCTTCCAGCTTGACTTCGTCACGCACGATTTCGATCGTGGTTGTAGGGCTGCTGGGACCCTCTTCTTCGGGGAAGACTTCCAAACGCACCGTGGTGTGCTTGGGCCCACGAATCAGGTCAACCACGTCATCTACACGCCAGCCGATCACATCGACCATCTTGCCGTCGTTACCCTGACCAACCGCCACGATATTGTGGCCGGCCTTCAAATGCCCTTCCTTGTCGGCAGGACCACCTGGTACAACTCTGGCGATACTGGTGTATTCGTTTTCCCGACCCAGTAGCGCACCAATACCTTCCAGCGACAAACTCATGGAAATTTCAAAATTTTCGGATGTCCGGGGAGACAAATATGCGGTATGCGGCTCAATGGATTGAGCGTAAGCGTTCATGAAGAATTGGAATACATCATCAGAATTGAGCTCATCGATACGCCGGTCAAGATTGGCGTAACGGTCATCGAGTGTTGCTACAATGTCTGCATCTTCTTTGTCGGTCAATCGTAACCGTAGAAAATCGTTTTTTACCCGCAAGCGCCAGTATTCATT
>CAJDWJ010000019.1_pt1 | contig 10783 bp, 9 predicted proteins | sample 7391551 | NCBI WGS metagenome assembly CAJDWJ01 (sample SAMEA7055723, study PRJEB34461) | soil metagenome | biome: terrestrial ecosystem; feature: Peninsula; material: soil | place: Antarctica | collected 2016
CGCACGGTCATGGAATAAAAATCAATCATGCCGGCTTTTTGCTGCACCTCCGGATCATCAAGCGTGAGCTGACGCCTGGATGTGATGCGTGTATCCGGAAGACCAACATCATTCATCATCCGGCGGAAGTCTTCTGTGTACATGGCACCGCCTAAACATTCACCGAGCAGAATTTTGTCAGTCTGCAATGCTTTTGGAATACGCCGACCCGCAAACACATCTGAAAAGTAAAGCTCGCCGCCCGGTTTCAGGACGCGGTAAATCTCACGGAATACTTTTTCTTTTTCGGGCGAAAGATTGATCACGCAGTTGGATATCACGATATCGACGCTGTTATCTGCGATGCCTGCTGTTTGTAAGTCTTCGATGTAGCCTTTTACAAACTCAACATTTGATTTTTTGTAACCAAATTTATCCATATGCCAAGCAACATATTGATTGGCGGTCGAGAGTTGTTCATCTGTCATATCTACGCCGATCACGCGGCCTTTTTCGCCCACAATCTGGCTCAGAATGTAAACGTCACGCCCGCTGCCACAGCCCAGATCGAGTACCGTGCAACCTGTTGCGGCCATTGGCAGGGGCGAACCACAGCCATAAAATTTGGCTTGCACCGTGTCATGCACGTTTTTGAGCAACGTTTGCATGCCAACGGGCGGAGCCTCCAGAGGGCAACACGCGCTGGTTTTCAGGTCTTCATTGGTCTCTAAAACCTTGCCATAGTAATCCTGTACATCTTCGAGAGTTTGTTGTGACATTTCAATATCGCCTTTATCAATCCTAAATTGCGTGACCTGCTATATAGATCAACGTCCGTTCGTTTATCACCTTGCTGGGCGAGTCGCATTAAATGCTCAAGCTTTATATTGTCCTTAAAATTGCGCTGCATAGTTTTCTGTGTAACTTTACACGTAAGATACTCGAACACCTCTCCAGGACATCAACTGTAAGACATTTGGAAAATATATGGATAAGAAAACCATCAAGCGCTGGCTCCCGCTCATTGTAATAGCCGCACTGATGGTTATCGCCTATGCGAGCGGACTGCATGAAAAAATATCCTTACAAATAATACAGGATAATAAAGAAGCCTTGTTGGATACAGTAGCCTCGCACCCTTTAATGACGGCGCTTGGATTTATGGCCGTTTATATTGTGTTTGTTGCCCTTTCCCTCCCCGCTGCAACGCTTCTGACCTTAGCGGGCGGCTTTTTATTTGGAGCATGGTCAGGGACATTTTACGTTGTCACAGCGGCAACAACAGGCGCCACCATCCTCTTTTTTATTGCTCAAACATCTTTAGGGGAGGCCTTACGTACCAAGGCAGGCGGACTGTATAAGCGCGTAGAGGGCAACATGAAAGACAACGCCGTTGGCTATCTCCTGTTTATGCGGCTTGTTCCTATCTTCCCTTTTTTTCTGGTCAACATCGTAGCCGCACTTTTCAATGTAAAACCTCGAATTTTTATCCTGACGACATTTTTTGGCATCATACCCGGCAGCTTTGTTTTTGCGAATTTAGGTACGCAACTGGCAACGATTACAGATCTGGGAGATCTCGTCTCCAAGCAGACTTTGCTGGCCTTTGCTTTGCTCGGCCTGTTTGCTCTGATCCCTACAGTTTATAAACAAATCAAAGGACGAAGCTCAGCTTTGAAGGAGAGATAAAATTACTAAAGCAATCAAAGCAGACTTATGTATTATCGGCGCCGGATCAGGCGGTCTGAGCGTTGCATCAGGTGCGGCTCAGCTTGGCCTGGTCACGGTTCTGATCGAACGCGCTGAGATGGGTGGAGATTGTCTGAATACCGGCTGCGTACCATCCAAAGCATTGCTGGCTGCCGGAAAACGGGCACAGATGCACCGTAAAGACGATATCAAAGGCATTGCGCCACTAGAACCTGAGATAGATTTCTCGGCGGTCAAAGACCATGTTTTTAACACGATCAAAACCATTGCACCCAATGATTCTCCTGAAAGGTTCAGGGCATTAGGTGTCAATGTCATTTTGGAGGAAGCCCGTTTTATAGCAACTGACACTGTGCAGGCCGGGAGCCAGACTATAAGTGCACGGTTTTTTGTTATCGCGACCGGATCGCGCGCGCTCGTGCCGCCCATACCCGGTCTTGATAAAGACAAGATCTTTACCAATGAGAGCATTTTTGACTTGCGCGAAAAGCCGGCTCATCTGCTCGTGATTGGTGGTGGTCCCATTGGCATTGAAATGGCGCAAGCGCACAGACGCTTGGGTTGCAAGGTCAGCGTTTTCGATATGGGTCCGATCCTGCCCCGTGATGACCAGAGCAATGTCGAAATCGTCCGTCAGGCGCTTTTAAAGGAAGGCATTGAGTTGTATGAGCGGGTTGCTGTTAAGGAAGTCAAACACGGCGCGTCCGGTGTTAGCCTTGTTATTGAAAGAGATGGCAAGGCGGAGGAAGTCAGGGGCTCTCACCTTTTGGTTGCCGCAGGGCGCGTCCCGAATACGGACGACCTTGATTTGGAAAAAGCGGGCGTGGTTTTCGATAAAAAAGGTATTACGGTTGATACGCATTTGAAATCATCCAATAAGAAAATATTTGCTATCGGCGATGTTTCAGGCGGGCCACAATTCACCCATGTCGCCGGCTATCACGCCGGTATTATCATTCGCCAGATCTGCTTCAAAATATTCTGGGCCAGGGTGGATTACAAAGCTTTGCCCTGGGTGACTTACACTGACCCTGAGTTGGCCCAGGTTGGCCTGACGCAAGTGGCTGCGCGCAAAGAACATGGCGATGACATCAAGATCGCACAGTGGCAATTTGAGGAAAATGACCGCGCGATTGCCGAGCGCACGACACAAGGGCAAATTCGCGTGATCACCAGCAAAAATGGCTTGATTCTGGGCGCCTCTATCGTCGGGCCGCACGCAGGTGAATTAATTGGTCTGTGGGCACTGGCGATTTCTTCCGGCCAGAAAATAAAAGCCGTAACCAGCATGATTGTGCCCTACCCAACGCTGGGAGAAATTAGCAAGCGTGCCGCAGGCGCGTGGTACACGCCAAGCCTGTTCAGCGATAAAACACGGCGTGTTGTCGGGTGGCTACAAAAACTACCTTTTTAGTACAAATCATATAAGGTGATGATGCTTGATCTTTTGCAAGCCATGGGCTGCTTTTAACGTTATGTCAGAAATAGAACAATTGTTGGAATATAAAGGCTGGATCGTTGGCGGAGTCTTCGTGCTGCTTTTTGCATTAGAGTACCTGCGTCCCGCCGTGAAAGCCGGGCTTCATCCTGTTTGGCGGATTGCTAAAAACCTGTCTTTCTGGCCAATTAATATCGGGCTATCATTGCTTGTCATTCTGCCGGTGAGTTATTTCGCTGCACAAAATATTCTATGGCATCGTCCAGACTGGTGGTCGGGAGCTTGCGGGCTTGCACTCGACATTCTGATTCTGGACCTGTTCTTATACTTCTGGCACCGGGCCGTACATGAAATTCCATTGTTCTGGCGTTTTCATGAAGTGCATCATCTGGATGAGCATCTGGACACTACTTCCGCCATTCGATTTCATTTTGGAGAAATCTTTTTTGCTACAATTTTTCGGGCTCTTGTGATCATTCTAATCGCCTTGCCGTTCACCTCAGTGGTCATTTTTGAAACTCTGGTTTTGATTTTTACACTTTTTCACCACTCCAATATCGCCTTGCCATCACGTTTTGAAACACTGCTTTCAAAAATCATCGTGACGCCCTCCATACACTGGGTGCATCACCATGCCATTCGCAAGGACACGGATTCCAATTACGGCACAATTTTTAGCTTTTGGGACCACTTGTTCCGCACCAAAAGTAAAACGCAGCGCTTTCAGAATATGAAAATTGGTGTGGAAAATCTGCAGGATAAAAAATTCGTGAGTCTTATAATTGCACCTTTTTCCCGAAGATAACTACGTCAGCAGCTTGGAAAGTTGGTAGCGGGGGTAGGATTATTCGGCCAATACATAATATGCTGAGCCCGCTTTGTTCGGGCTCATAATCCGAAGAGCAAAAAAAAGCTCCCATCTGGAAGCCTTTTCGAATGTTGGTAGCGGGGGTAGGATTCGAACCTACGACCTTCGGGTTATGAGCCCGACGAGCTGCCAGACTGCTCCACCCCGCATCAGCAAGGAAGGCATGATAATGACTCGACGGTCGAATTACAAGGCCTGAATTCAATCTTTCCCGCTTGGTGCCCTAAAGCTGGTCTGAAGCCTACAAAAAGCTTTTCATGCAAATGGCGATCAACGAGCTGGAGAAGATCCCCAGACCAAGAATCATGGCGCCATTTATGGTCAAGGCAGCAGCAAAATCGACTGGTACAGTAACTGATTTCTCAACCTCAGGCTCATCAAAGTACATGTACTTGATCACGCGCAGGTAGTAAAAGGCACCGATCACCGCAAATACAACCGCCAGTATCGCCAACCACAGCATGCCTGCATCCAGCACGGCTTTGATGACCATCCATTTGGCAAAAAACCCGACAAAGGGCGGCACGCCGGCAAATGAGAACATCACGATCGCCATAATCGCAGCATAAAACGGATTACGCTGGTTCAAGCCTTTGAAGTCGTCCAACAGCTCACCTTCCACGCCGCGTGCGCTAAGCAGGACAACCACACCAAACGCTGCCGTCGACATTAACGCATAAACAATCACGTAGTACATCGATGCGCCGAAACCAAACGCGTTATTGGGCAGCAGCCCAAGAAACACGAAGCCCATATGCGATATGGTCGAATAACCCAGCATTCTTTTGATGTTTGTCTGCATGATGGCTGCAAGGTTACCCACCACAATCGACAACACCGCCAGCACAGTAAGCATACCCTCCCACTGAACGTGCAAGTCGCCCAGACCAATGCTGAGGAACCGGAATGTCATGGCGAAAGCAGCCAGCTTCGGAACAGACGAGATAATCAGAACCACAGGTGCAGGGGCGCCGTGGTATACGTCAGGAATCCACATGTGAAACGGTACTGCGCCGAACTTGAAACCGATTCCGACCACCACAAATACGAGCCCGAAGACCAGTAACGTCTGGTTGGGGTCGCCGCTACTGATGGCTTGTGAAATTTCAACAAGGCCCAGGCTGCCGGTAGCGCCATAAATCATCGACATTCCATACAGCAGCATGCCGGAGGCCATTGCGCCCAACACAAAATACTTCATTGCAGCTTCAGAGCCGGATCCGGAGTCACGGTTGAAGGCTACCAACGCGTAGGTTGCCAAAGTCACCATTTCCAGGCCGAGGAAAATCATCAACATACTGTTAGCGGAAATCAACAGCATTATGCCGAGTAAGGCAAACAGGCTTAAGGTATAGAAATCGGAACGGAACAGACCAAAGCTACGCAGGTAATATTTTGCGAAAGTAAAGATCAACCCAAACATGACAAAGCTGAATACTTTCAGAATATCGCCCATCGAGTCGCGAATAAAGACACCGTTGAACGCCGTTACCGTGTTCACACCTTCGACCACATACTCATGTCGCAGCGTTATGATGCCGGCAAACACCAGTGTCAGCATTGCCAGCATATGAATGATACCGCGACGTTCCTCGGTGATAAACAAGTCCGCGAGCATAATAACGCAGGCCATGATCAAGACCCAGAACTCAGGAGCAGCTAATAACAATTGTGCGCTGTTCATGTCACAGGACCTTTGATTGAATGATTTGGTGTAACAGGTGATCGACTGAACCTTGCATCATCTCGATCAATGGCTGGGGATAAACACCGAGCCCCAAAATCGCAAGCGCCAATACGCCCAGAATAAATGCTTCGCGGCCATTGATATCTTCCAGGTTCCGCACGTCACGATTAGTAACCGGTCCGAAAACCGTGCGTTTAACCAGCCACAGACTGTAGCTCGCACTCAAAATCAAAGAGAGAGCGGCAAACAATGCATACCAGAAACTGGCCTGAAATGAAGATAAAATCACCATAAATTCACCAACAAAACCACTGGTACCAGGTAAACCGGAATTCGCCATAAAAAATAGTACCCAGAAGAACGCAAACCAGGGCATCGTGTTAACGACACCGCCGTAGTCTTTGATCATACGGGTGTGCATGCGATCGTATAGAACACCAACCGACAAAAATAATGCGCCTGAGATAAAGCCATGCGACACCATTTGCACCATGGCCCCTTCAACACCCATGGCTGCGCTGTCTATGCCGCCTGTATTGCGATAAATACCAAATGCTATAAACAGACCGAGCGTAACAAAGCCCATGTGTGCAACCGATGAATAGGCAATCAGCTTTTTCATGTCTTCCTGCACGATGGCTACCAGGCCGATATAGACAATCGCAATCAAAGACAAGGCAATGATCAGCCAGTCGAGTGCAGCGGCAGCGTCCGGTGTTATCGGCAAGCTGAATCGGATTAATCCGTAACCACCAATTTTCAACATGATGGCAGCCAAAATAACGGAGCCGCCAGCTGGCGCCTCAACGTGCGCATCGGGCAACCAGGTATGTACCGGAAACATCGGAATCTTAATGGCGAAGCCAGCCAGAAAGCTCATAAATAACCATTTTTGTACGCCCATGCTCAAAGGTAAAGCATGCCACTCCAGAATATTCCAGCTACCGGACTGAATATAAAGATAAATCAGGCCGATGAGCATCAACACTGAACCGAGAAAGGTATACAAGAAGAACTTGAGACTGGCATAAATCCGACGGGGACCACCCCAGATACCGATCATCAGGAACATGGGAATCAGCATCGCTTCAAAGAAAATATAGAAAAGCAACCCGTCAAGAGCCGCAAACACGCCAATCATCAAGCCTTCTATCACCAGTAATGAGGCCATGTACTGATGTACATTTTTTTGAATTGAGCGCCAGCCAGCGAGGACGACCAACACCCCGAAAAACAGCGTCAACAGGATCAAGGGAGCCGAAAAGCCATCTACACCCAGATAATACTGGACATTGAGCATCTCGATCCAGGATCTTTGCTCTACAAACTGCATGGCAGCAGTGCTGCCATCGAATGCAAAGAACAATGGCAAGCCGAACAGGAAAGTTGCTGCAGATATCAGTAAAGCCAAACCTTTGGCCATGGTGGGACGTTGCGAACCGGCAAATAGTACGGCGACCCCACCGAGTATCGGCAGCCAGATTAATATGCTGAGAAGGAATCCGTTCATTATTTATATCACTGTCCAGGAGCCATTGTTACCCAGACCGCTAATAATCCGATCAGGCCAATAATCATGACGAATGCATAGTCGTAGAGGAAACCGGTCTGCCATTGGCGAACCCGCGCAGCTACCCATCCGATTACTCGTGTCGATCCATTCACCAGACCGTTATCAATAAGACCGTCATCGGCTTTTCTCCACAAGCCCTGTCCCAGTTTGATACCGCCCCCGGAAATAAACTTACGGTTAAAGTCATCGAAGTAGAATTTATTATCCAGCAAGCTATAGAGGAAGCTGAAGTTTTTGCGCAAAGAAGCAGCGATCGAAGGCCTGAACAGGTAAATAATGGTCGAAATGATGAAACCTGCCACCATCAACCAGAATGTTACCGTGGACAGTGCATGGGTCGCCATCGCCGCGGCGCCATGAAAATGCTCAGCCAGTTTACCCACCACATCATTTTCCGGCAATACCGTGATCGCATCATCCAGCCAACCGCCAAACAGCACTGGCTTGATAGTCAGGTAGCCAATAACAACTGACAGTATGGCCAGCAGAATCAACGGCACAGTAATCACCAGAGGCGACTCTTTAGGCGCGTGCGGCAATTGGCCGTCAGGTGGGTGATCGCCTGCATCCGGCACCACTACAAACTTCTCCTTGCCATGGAAAGTCAGATATAACAACCTGAAGCTGTAGATTGAGGTGACCAGTACGCCCAGCACCACCGCATAGTAGGCGAGTGTGCTACCCCAGCGGTGAGATTCGGCAACCGCTTCAATAATGGCATCTTTGGAATAAAACCCGGCGAAGAATGGAAAGCCCACCAGTGCCAGCGATCCGAGCCAGGTGGTGATCCAGGTAATCGGCATGTATTTTCGCAGCCCGCCCATGAAGCGCATATCCTGTTGATGGTGCAGGGCGACGATGACCGAACCTGCCGCCAGAAACAGAAGCGCCTTGAAGAAAGCATGCGTCATCAGATGAAAAATTGCCGCAGAGTATGCTGATGCACCCAGGGCAACCGTCATATAGCCCAACTGCGACAGTGTCGAATAGGCGATAACACGTTTAATGTCGTTCTGGACGATACCGACCATACCCATCGCCAGCGCGGTGAAGGCACCGATCAATAACACAAAGCTCAGGGTCGCTTCACTCAACTCAAACAATGGCGACATTCTGGCCACCATAAAGATTCCGGCGGTGACCATGGTTGCGGCATGAATTAACGCAGAAATAGGTGTCGGGCCTTCCATTGAGTCCGGCAACCAGACATGCAGTGGCGCCTGGGCTGACTTGGCCATTGCGCCGATAAACAGGCACATGGTAATCAAAGTCAGAATATTCCACTCAAATCCACCTGTAATTGATATGGTCTGGCCAATAGCCTGTTCCGCCTTAGCAAACACTTCAGCGTAATCCAGTGTGCCGAATGCGGCGAGTACAGCGGCAATACCCACTATGAAGCCGATATCTCCAACCCGGTTTACCAGAAATGCCTTCAGGCCGGCGGAAACTGCGCTCGGCCGGTTATACCAGAAGCCGATCAACAGGTAAGACACCAGACCAACCGCTTCCCAGCCAAAAAATAACTGCATAAAGTTATTTGCCATCACCAGCATCAGCATGGAAAAGGTAAACAGTGCCGTATAACTGAAGAAGCGCTGATAACCCGGATCTTCATGCATATAGCCGATGGTATAAATATGCACCATCAATGACACAAAGGTCACCACAACCATCATCAGGGACGTCAGGTGATCGATTAGAAAGCCGATTTCAATGCGCAGGCCGCCTTCACTTATCAACCAGGTGTAAATACTGATATTGACAGATTCCAGACCTTCAAAAATCTGTTGTCCCAATACCCAGGCCGATAGCAAAAACGAAATACCGACGCCCAGAATGGTTACGATGTGCGCACCACGACGGCCTACCTGATTGCGAAAAAGGCCAGCCACCAAGGCGCCTATCAAAGGCATTAGTGGTATCAGTATAAGGGTGGTTTTCAGTGAAATAATCATCCTTTCAGATCATCCAATTCTGCGACATTAATGGTCTGCCGGTTACGGAACAAGACCACTATGATAGCCAGACCGATCGCCGCCTCTGCAGCCGCTACAGTGAGTATGAAGAACACAAAAATTTGTCCGTCCATATTGCCGAGGAAGCGGGAGAATGCGACGAAGTTCATATTCACGGCCAACAACATCAGTTCGATGCACATCAGCAGAATGATAACGTTCTTGCGGTTGATGAAAATGCCCGCCACGCTCAGGCTGAACAAAATCGCACCCAGGGAAAGAAAATGAGCCAAAGTCAGCATGGTTTTATACTCCCCCCGGCTTTTCAGATTTCATTTTGACCAGTCGTACACTTTCGTCACGCCGGGTCCTTACCTGCTTGGCAGGGTTCTGGGTTTTGTTGCCCGGGCGTTTACGCAAAGTCAGTGCAACGGCCGCAATGATGGCTACCAGCAAAATCACACCAGCAACCTCGAACGGCAACAGGAATTGCGTATACAGCAGTTCGCCCAATGCCCTGATATTGCTATAGCCTTCCGGATTGGGTGAAGGCACAGGAAATGCTTCAGCCCCAAAGCGCCCTTTACTCCAGATCACCATCAGCAACTCAAGCGCCATAGCGACTGCCACGATTATTCCCACAGGCAGGTACCTGACAAACCCTTCCTTAAGCGATGCAGCCTCAACATCCAGCATCATGACCACAAACAAAAACAACACCATCACTGCACCGACATAAACCACAATCAGAATGATGGACAGAAACTCAGCTTCCAGCAGCATCCAGATAGCTGCGGCGCTGAAAAAAGTCAGCACCAGATACAAGGCCGAATAGACGGCGTTTCTGGAGGTGATCACCATCACTGCAGCGGCCACCATCACCAGGGAAAATGCATAAAATACCAGTTCTATTACCGTCATCGATAGGCCGCGTCGTTCTTCCGACTTTCTGCAATTTCAGATTCGAAGCGATCACCGATCGCCAACAATTTTTGTTTATCCATGATGTTTTCACCGCGGTTCTCGAAGTGATACTCCAGAAAACCGGTTTCAACAATGGAATCTGTGGGGCAGGACTCTTCACAAAAGCCGCAGTAAATACACTTAAACAGATCAATCTCATACTTGGTTGTACGGCGGGTACCATCTTCTCTCTGGGTCGAGTCAATCGTGATGGCCAGTGCCGGGCACACTGCTTCGCACAACTTGCAAGCGATACAACGTTCTTCGCCATTAGGATAGCGGCGCAAAGCGTGTAAACCACGGAAGCGGGGTGATTTGGGTGTTTTTTCTTCCGGGTAGTGAATGGTGAACTTCGGACGGAAGAAGTATTTCAATGTCAGCCACATACCCGCCAACAATTCCAACAACATCAGACTACGAAAATAGTTAATAACGCGCTTCATATTCAGGCACCCCTCACAACAAAGCCGAGCACTGACATCAAGGCTGCCAGCATGACCCAGACCAGCGTAATCGGGATAAATACTTTCCAGCCCAGACGCATAATCTGGTCATAACGGTAACGCGGGAAGGTTGCCCGGTACCAAAGGAACATAAACATGAAAAC
>CAJDWJ010000152.1_pt1 | contig 10754 bp, 10 predicted proteins | sample 7391551 | NCBI WGS metagenome assembly CAJDWJ01 (sample SAMEA7055723, study PRJEB34461) | soil metagenome | biome: terrestrial ecosystem; feature: Peninsula; material: soil | place: Antarctica | collected 2016
CCTACGAACCAGCAGACAAGGACGATGGATTTCGCGTATTGGTCGATCGCATCTGGCCGCGAGGCGTGTCCAAATCGACATTAAAAATTGATCTTTGGTTGAAAGAAATTGCGCCAAGTACCGAGCTACGAGAATGGTTCAATCACGAAGCGGCAAAATGGGATGAATTTCAAAGTTGCTACCGCGCAGAACTGCAAGCGGCGGGCGAGCAGCTCGATTGCTTGAAAAAGCACCTGTCTGATGGTCCTGTAACGCTTGTTTATGGCGCCAAAGACCAACAGCATAATCAAGCCATAGTGCTGCGTGACGTACTGCACGATGTTTTGCGATAAAGTATCGCCGGCAGCGATTGAGAATTTACTATCAGCGCGACACTACATCCATCAACACCGACTCGACACCCTCTACTTCGCGTAGACTATCCACCAGTGCGCTCAATTGAGCATGGTCAACAGTCGACGAAAACTCAAGCGTAACTTCATCGATTCCGTTGCCATTACGTTTCGCCAGCATACTGTGAAGCGACACTGGCTGCCGGGCCAACGCTTCTTCGACTGCGACCAACGAGGCCTTACCAACAAAGCCGATCACCACCTGCGACAGGAAACTGTTACGGAAAAAACGCCTCTGCAGCGTTCCCAATATCGCCAGGATAGACCACGCTATCGCAGTCGCAATAGCCGCGGCTGCGTACATACCGCTACCGGCGGCCAGGCCGATCGAGGCCACCGCCCATAAACCTGCTGCCGTGGTCAGGCCCCGGACCGCATGCTCGCGTCGCAGGAACATAATGGCCCCTGCCCCGAGAAAACCGACGCCGCTGATAACCTGAGCGGCAATCCGCGATGGGTCCAGTATAATGTTTGGATTCTGTTTGAGAACATCGAAAAATCCATAAGACGAGACAATCATGGCCAACGCAGCGCCGAGGCATACCATCATATGAGTGCGCAACCCAGCCGGCCGTGCATGAACCTCACGCTCAAAGCCTATAACGGCGCCTAATAAGCCGGCTAACAGCAAACGAATGGTGATCTCGGTAACACTCAACAACGCTCAGTTACTCCAGTTAGGTTCAAAACTATCAGTTGGGCTCGCCACGGCCTAAGCCACATTATTGATGAAACGGTTGCATTTGTCCTTACCACATACTGGACCAATGAGAAGCTTTCCGCGCCACCGGTTACGGCGCACCCTCTGGTGGATACACATCGGGCAGGAATACTGCCAACAACCCCAGCAGCGGTAGAAACGCGCACAGCTGATACACGAATATAATCCCGTAATGATCCGCAACGACACCCAACAAAGCAGCACCAAGACCACCGAGACCGAACGAGAGACCATAGAACATGCCTGATACCATGCCGATGCGGTACGGCATCATGTCTTGCGCGTACACGATGATCGCCGGAAACGCCGACGCGATTACAACGCCAATCACCACGCTGAGCCCGACAGTCCATGCCAGCCCCACATGTGGCAACAGTAAAGCGAACGGTGCAATGCCGAGAATCGAGAACCAGATTACCCGCCTGCGCCCGATCCGGTCACCAATCGGTCCGCCAATCAGGGTGCCAGCCGCAACCGCCATCAGAAATACCGACAACAGTTGGATTGCCGTGGTCAGCGAAACGTCGAAATGATGAATCAGGTAGAACTCGTAGTAGCTGACGAAACTTGCCAGATAAAAGAACTTCGAGAACATTAATACCATCAATATACCAACCGTACGGCGCACGACCGGTGCCGGAAACTGAGGTTTATCCGACGGTTGCCGTCGCCTGATAAGCTCGCTTATGTGACGAGTGTACCAGCGGCTGACTTGCAGCAATATGACAATCGCCAGCAACGCCAGCAGGCCGAACCAGCCGACATGCGAGCGTCCCGACATCAGCACGATCCCGGCAGCCAGCAACGGCCCCAACGCCTGACCCAGACTGCCTCCGATCTGGAACACCGACTGCGCCATCCCGTATTTTCCTCCCGATGCCATGCGTGCAACACGCGACGATTCGGGGTGGAATACCGATGAGCCGCAACCGACCAGCCCGACCGACAACAGCAGGATCGGATAGGTTGGCGCGACCGACAACAACAGCAAACCAGCCAGCGTAAAGCACATGCCAATTGGCAGTGAATATGGCAACGGTTTTTTGTCGGTTATGATGCCGACCACGGGTTGCAACAAGGAGGCGGTCATCTGGAAGGTCAGCGAGATTATACCGATCTGCGTAAAACTAAGATCGAACTCGCCCTTAAGCAGTGGATAGATCGCTACAATCACCGATTGCATCATGTCGTTGAGCATATGCACGAAACTGACTGCACCAAGTACGCCGTAGCGTGTTGCCGGCATCTTTAGCATCGGCTTGACGTTCGATTGAGCTTTATCAACCACATACTATTTCCAGATCCTCTTAATTATGAACACGACAGGTGCGTCCTGTCGGGCGGTAATTACGCCAACCGACGGATACACGAAGCCCCATAAATCACACCCGAAATCGCCACCGTCAGCCAGACCACAATACTAAAATAAACCCCAACAGCCGAAATCGGTAAAAGAAAGGTCGCGCCTATGGCGTTAGCCAGCGCATACGTACTGACGCTATACATACCAACCGGAAACACGATGTTCCAGTAATCGGTCCCGTATCGAAGCGGTACCCGTCGGATCAAGTGACGCCAGACTCCCAAAATCAGCAGCAAAGGAATCCACCAACTTGCGGTGGCCCAGAAAAATACGGTGAAACCTTTTATAAACGGTAATAGGTCAGTCAGAAGCCCTGCAGTGCCGGCATTCAGGACCAGTGTGCTGCCAGCCAGCGTGGTGATGGCCAGCGCACCCATGTTGATCCAGTAGGGCGGCGTAAGTTCACGGGTTCGCAGACGTAAAAACAACAAGCGATAGATCACCAGGGTAATGAGCATCAGATATAGTGCGGCCCCCAGCATATAAAGGCATATGGATACGAACAGCATTAACGGTGAGGTAGCACCGAGTTGGCTGGCGGCAATCGACAACGCCTGGGTTGCCACTACCATGACCAGCCAGCCGCCGTTAATGCTGTGTACAAAACTGGGTTTGTGACGGGCGGTGATGGTGCAAGTGAGAAACAGATACGTCAGCACCAGCCAGAATACGGCGCCAAGCACTGCCAGCAGCGTAGCTGCTAATGGCTAGTACATTATTATCAGAAATTGATTGGGGGTTAAAAACGCCGCGCCACGGGCCGGGTTAACGAAGTCCCGTTGGACCGCGCCAGGCCATGCAAGAACACGCCAGACACTCAGGATCAGTAACCAGATATACACCACGCAATTGAGCGCCAGCAGTGCACGCGCCAACCACGGCATACCATGCTGGCTGAGGTCAATTGAGACAATGCCGGTCGCCATTACTATGGCAAAGCAGCCAGGGCTGAGATGTTCGATGCGCGTGATCATCTGGTTTTCTGAATCCATGCTTGCCAATTTAACACGTTGCCAGACGACGACAAAAGTGCATGGGCCCGATATATATAAAAACCGGCAGCCACGAAGGGCTGCCGGTCAAGATCGAGTATGGCAAACTTATTGGTCAGATATTTCTTATGGTAAAACTCAGTGTAATGGTGCGAGTTTGACGTCTTTCATACCCAGTGCCTGGGCCACATCGTACATGGCCTGGTTAAGTATCTTATGAATGTTCTCATCGTAAGAATGGTCGAACTTGGCCTCGATATCGGCCATAACCAGATTATGAATCTCGTGTGACAGTGCCACATCGAACAGGTAACCGGACCAGAATGTACCATCCACAGTTCCGGCTTCAACCAACGCTTTGGCCAGTTCTGCACCAACCAGATTCTCTGGTGCGACCGGTAGCGCAACGCCGGCCTCGGTGGCGCGCTTGAGCCCGTCTTTGACGGCGAACGTCATGCCATCGATAAATTGCGTGACGCTCTCTTCGCCATACTGCTCGTTCAACTTGGCCACTTCACCGTTGACAGTTTCTTCACCCAGCATTGATACCAGTGCTGCTGAGAAGGTAAAATTCTCAGCGCCGCCACCGGCTTTAACCAGAGCAGCCGTGGCTTCCAGAGCCGGCGCACCGTCATAAACCGGCCCGCCAAACCAGTTGCTGGGCATATCGGCAGAGGCCGTGGCTGCCAATGCGAGACCACTGAACAGCAGGACCAGCCCTGTGCCTAGTGAAAGTGTTCTTGTCTTAAACATTATTGTTTACTCCTTAAAATGCGGACCAACAGTGGTATTCCACATTATTTATAGTTGCTGTGAAGCACGGACGCTGTGAGGTACATGCGCTGTGAATTAGGGTTCGCAAACGGGATTCCACCAACTTGCTACTAACCGGTATGTTAAGCCGTGCTAATATATCAGTCAAACGATAAATATAAATGCTTTATATCTATATTATCTATACTATAATCTGAGCCTTTCAGCTGGCTGCCAGTAGCGTGAGCACGATTGCTGCCGGTGGCAGGAGTGGGATAAACCTTAGATTGATTCCACTTCGGCAGCAATCAAACGGATTTGATCCAGTGCGAGCTCAAATACTGAAGCATCATGATCGGAGGGGTAAACCAGATAGGCCTGGAGCCTGAACGCCGGCGAATCATCGACCAGGTGCAGGCTGCCGGAGTCGAGATGCTTTCTCACCATGCGACAGGGAAAGTAACCGGAACCACCATGTCCCAGTATGTATTTTAATCCCAGCCAACCGACGTTTGCGGTAACGGCGGAGCCGGTGAAATCCGGAAAGCTGCTGCTGTGACGAGCTCTGAATTCAGGACCCCAATCTACGTAAACGTAATCTGAACTTTTCGGCTGCCCGCCTTCTTCGGCAGCGGACCGCACCAGTACCAATTCTTCTTCCAGCAGTGCTTCCACGACCAGCCCGGGCCGCGCCTGAGGGGTGTACATCACGCCGATATCGATCCGACCCTCCACCAACCCCGTCATCAAGTCCTCTTCAAAACCAATTTCAGCCGAGATCGCAATATCCGGTGCGGCAATTCGCATGGCTGGCAACCAATGCAGCAGAAGCTCCTCCCAGATACCAAACCGGCCTCCAACGGTTAGTGACGCGCGGAACCCCTTCGCAACGCCCACGGAATGACGGGCCTGCTCAACGGCACGTAGCAAATTAACTGCATGTTTCTGAAATTGTTGCCCGCTCGCGGTAAGAGTGGTTCCGCCTTTGTTGCGGGTAAATAGCTTGCAACCAAGTTGCTGCTCGAGCGACTTGATGCGGGTGCTGACGGTGGATTGTGTGACAAACAGCCGCTCAGCAGCTTTCACAAAATTACCGGCGCTCAGGACAGTAAGGAATGTGCGGGCGAGTTCCGTATCCATCGATTTTATCCATATGCCATATTGATTAAAGCGATAGCATTCACTTTTTCTGCAGGCTTTGCAAATGATAAATAGCAAACCGTGACAGGAACTGCTTCTTCAAATGACGGTCAACCAGTGGTACAGGCGCTTAAATCATAGAAGATTTCCGGGATAGTCACATGACCTCGAAGAAGAAATTGAATGCAGAACAGGCGTTGAATGTGCTGGTCCTCGACATTGGTGGCTCACACATCAAGTTCCGATCAAGCGTGCAGACTGAAGAACTGAAATTTCCTTCCGGACCGGACCTGTCACCGACGGACATGGTCGGCAAGGTTCTGGCCAGCACTTCGGGTTGGGATTACGGCGTTGTTTCCATTGGTTTTCCGAGCCAGATACTTAACCAGCATATCGTGTCTGAACCGAATAATCTGGGCTCCGGGTGGGTGGGCTTCGATTTCCGACGCGCATTCAATTGTCCGGTCAGGTTGATCAACGACGCCGCAATGCAGGCACTGGGAGGGTATCGAGGCGGAAAAATGTTGTTTCTCGGACTCGGCACCGGTCTGGGCTCCGCGATGATCGTCGACACAGTGATTGAGCCCATGGAATTGGGGCACTTACCTTACAAAAAGGGTGTTTACGAAGATTATGTCGGCCAGAGCGCCCTGCAGCGCATGGGCAAGAAAAAATGGCAACAGCACGTACTGGATGTTATCGGTTATTTCCGCGCTGCACTTGAGCCGGAGGAAATTCTGCTGGGCGGGGGTAACATCCGGCACCTGGATGAACTACCGCCGGACTGCCGTCGCGGGGATAATTCGGATGCGTTCGAGGGCGGCTTTCGCCTTTGGAAAGATCACCCGAACAATCACCCAAACAACGACCTGAACAAACAGGAGGCAACACAGTGCAATTCGAAATGACAGACCGTGGCTGCCACGCTTTTCGAAATCGCCATATTTTTTATATCGGTGGCCGTGATGAATAATCAGACTGAACAGAGTGATAGTTTGAACCCGAACCCTTCGGATGTGTTGGTATTTTTCGGCGCAACCGGAGACCTGGCTTACAAGAAAATATTTCCAGCACTGGCGGCCATGATCAAGCGTGGGCAGTTGGATATACCGATTATCGGGGTGGCCAAATCCGGCTGGAATCTGGATCAACTTCGGGAACGAGCCCGCGATAGTCTGGTAAAACACAGTGATTTTGACGATAAAATATTTGAACAACTGGCGCGGCAGCTGAAATATATCGATGGCGATTACGCTGACCCGGAAACATTTACCGCATTGAGCAAAAAGTTGGGACAGGCACACAGGCCTGCTCATTATCTTGCCATCCCACCAGCGCTGTTTGCGACCGTTGTTAAACATCTGACCAAATCCGGATGCACCCGGGAAGGCCGTGTCATCGTCGAGAAACCATTCGGGCATGATCTCGCTTCAGCCCGAAAGTTGAATGGAATTCTGCTCGATGTTTATGATGAGAACAGGATATTCCGTATTGACCACTATTTGGGAAAACGCCCGGTACACAACATGGTCTTTTTCCGCTTTGCAAATGCTTTCCTCGAATCGTTCTGGAATCACAAATATATCAAGAGCGTACAAATCACTATGGCAGAAGACTTCGGCATCGAGGGCCGCGGTGCCTTCTACGATCACACTGGTACCGTTCGCGATGTGATCCAGAACCATCTGTTCCAGGTGCTGGCAAATCTGGCCATGGAGCCACCGGCACGGCTGGACGCCGAGTCCATGCGCGATGAAAAAGTCAAGGTACTCAAGTCGATCCCAGCGATCGAGAAACGCCACCTGGTGCGCGGCCAGTTCAATGGCTACAAGCAGGAGCCGGGGGTTTCTGCGGACTCAACAACGGAAACGTTTGCTGCGCTCAGGCTCGAAATCAATTCCTGGCGTTGGGCCGGCGTGCCGTTTTTCATCCGTGCCGGAAAGTCACTTCCAGTCACCTGTACCGAGGTTATAGTCCGCTTGCGGCAAGCACCCAAAATATTTCCACTGGCGTTAAATGATCCCAATTACTTCCGCTTTCGCATCGGCCCGGATATCAGTCTGGCACTTGGAGCGACCGTCATGGATCAGGACGACAAGATGATCGGTGAGCAGACCGAACTGATTGCCAGCAGTCAACCGGGTGCACAGGGAATAGACGCTTACGAGCGCGTATTAGGCGATGCTCTGATCGGAGACCGCACCCTGTTTGCCCGTGAGGACTATGTCGAAGAAGCCTGGCGTATTGTCGACCCGGTTCTGCGCGCGGATACTCCTATATACCAATACGATCCCGGTACCTGGGGGCCGCAGGAGGTGGACCAAACGGTGCAGCCGGACGGCGGTTGGAAAAACCCGGTACTTAAGGCTTGAACAGTGGGACTGGAAGTCCTCGAAGGCGCTCAATAAGAGGTAACACCAAGGAGAGTATCAATGACATTTGAAGAATCTGTCTGGCCTGATGACGACGCACCGGGATCCCCCGGCATCGACCCGACCTGGACTTCCAGCGCTAAAGACATCGTTGGAACTGCTCTGGCCGCAAGCCGAATCTGGTTTACCGTCGGTTTTGGTATTGTCAACGAAGTTTACTACCCGCATCCCGACATGCCGCAAATTCGGGACCTGGGATTTATCGTGGCTGACGATGCCGGCTTCTGGGTAGAAATAAAGCGTCTTCACAATTATCAACTCGAACTGCCTAAAGCGGGTATTCCGGCACCCACCATCGTGCATCGACATGAACGCTTTACGTTTACCATGCGAATTACCCCGGATGTGCGTCGGGATGTACTGCTGATCGATATCTCACTTAAAGGTGATCCCGGACTCAAGCCCTATGTGCTGCTCGCGCCGCATCTTGGCGGAACCGGCTGGGACAATATTGCCGCTGTTGGCCAGCACTACAGTCGGAAAGTTCTTTGGGCCGAACGTGGTCCATTCGGGCTGGCGCTGGCAGCAGTGGACCGCTCACAGGCGGATGCATTCGCACGTACGAGCGCTGGCTATGTCGGCTATAGCGACGGCTGGCAGGATTTTAATCGCAATACAGCGATGGCTGGCAGGATTTTAATCGCAACGGTGTTATGTCCTGGAGTCACCTGCGCGCCGGACCGGGGAATGTTGCCTTAATGGCGGAACTTGAGCCGGAAAGCGTCCTTGCTCTGGGATGCGGACCATCGCGTGGGGCTGCAGCATCTCTTGCGGTGGCGGCGCTGACTCAGCCGTTCGAGAATGCCTGGAACGAGTATATCTGCGCCTGGAAAGACTGGCACCAGGACTGTCATACTGCAACCAAAGCAAAACCGGTCACGGCGGAAATCGACGCGCAATGGGCGACTTCACGACAGGTTTTGCGCTGCCATATGGACAAAACCCAAACGGGCGGACTGGTGGCGAGCCTTAGCGTTCCGTGGGGAAACTCGAGTGACTCACGTGGTGGGTATCATCTGGTATGGCCGCGCGATTTGGTAGAGTGCGCCACAGCACTGCTCGGGGCCGGCGGAGAAAGCGAAGCGCGAGACGTATTGCGCTACCTGATTGCAACCCAATATGAAGATGGCCATTGGAATCAAAACCAATGGCTGGGCGGAACTCCATTCTGGCACGGCGTACAGCTGGATGAAACAGCGTTTCCTGTTGTGCTTGCCGCCCTGCTCCACGAGCAAGACGCGCTGGGCGGAATTGAGATCGCCGACATGGTGCGCCGCGCACTTGGATTTATAACCCGCAATGGGCCAGTGTCTGATCAGGACCGGTGGGAGGAGGATCGCGGCATTAACGCATTCACACTCGCGGCCGTTATTGCAGCCCTGGTAGCTGGCGCCCCATTCCTGAAAACCTGTGAACAAGCTGCGGTTCTGGATCTGGCCGATGACTGGAACGCACGCATCGAAAGCTGGCTCTACGCAAAGGACACAAAGCTGGCCAGATTAGCTGGCGTTGCTGGTCATTACATACGCGTTGCGCCAGCCGAAATCATACGTGATCCGACCGCTGCCAACCGCATCGTTGCTATCAAGAACCGTAACCCGGATCCTGGCATTCGTGCCAACGAACAGGTTGCCAACGACTTTCTTCAGCTGGTGCGGTTTGGTCTTCGTGCTGCCGATTCAATAGCTGTAAAAGCTTCCCTGGCTGTCGTTGATAAGGTGCTTCGCGTTGATACCCCTGTGGGGCCGGGCTGGCACCGCTATAACGGTGACGGCTACGGTGAGCACGGGGACGGTTCCGCTTATGACGGCACCGGTATCGGGCGCCTCTGGCCGCTACTTACCGGCGAGCGTGGGCACTACGAATTGATTGACGGCAATGATGCCAGACCTTTCCTGGAAACCATGTGTCGCATGAGCGGGCCAAGCGGCATGCTACCTGAGCAGGTCTGGGATATCAGCATTGATCCGGAACGAAACGCAACCACTGGACGACCTACGGGTTCAGCAATGCCACTCGCCTGGGCACATGCTGAATTTATAAAATTGTTGCTTTCCAGCCAACTTGGCCGGGCATTCGATTGCCCGCGCGCGGTTATCGACCGGTATGCTGCCAAAATACCGACACCCAAAATGTCAGTGTGGAGCGTTTGCGCCCCGGTCCGAACATTTTTTGTCGGTAGCAATCTGAGATTAAACCTGCCGGTGGAATCAATCGTCCGTTGGCGAAGCGGGGCTGATTCGCAATGGCAGGAGCAAACCACAAAGCCCGGCCTGCCCGGCGTCCATTCTGTCATCCTGCCAACGGACTCCCTGGCAGACGGAGACATGGTTGAATTTTCATGGCGGAAATCAGGATCTGAGGAACCGATCGGCAGCGATGAAATTATTGGGCATGCTCAGAAAAAACAGAGCCCGACTAAAATGAAGCCTGGTTAAAACAAAGCGGGTTGATGAATTATCACCAACTCGCTCTTATTTCTATCCGCTATTCGCGGTTATTGTGAGAGCACCCTTCGGTACTGAAAAATCAGCTTTCCGGCTGAGTCCCAGTTACAACAGGCACATCCACAAATGGCTGGATGCCAAATTCCGGATAGATTTCGCTCGGAAAGTAAACCGTGCCATCTTTAACCACCATTGATATGGTTTTGATGGCTTTTAGGTCTTTGGTCGGGTCGCCGGGAATCAGGAAAAAGTCAGCCAGCTTACCCGCTTCAACAGAACCGGTTTCGCCGCTGAGGCCCAGATAGTCAGCCATCCCGTAACTCGCCCAAGCCACAATCTCTGCGGGGCTCATACCAATCTGTTGGTAAAGTTCAAGTTCACGGTGGTAGGCAAAAGAGCCGCCCATATCAATACCCGGCACCATATAAATGCCGCGATCACACATAATCTTCAAAATAACAATGATCTGATCAAATGCCTTCCAATAGGCTTCGTCATCTTCAAACAAAACAAT
>CAJDWJ010000047.1_pt1 | contig 10666 bp, 6 predicted proteins | sample 7391551 | NCBI WGS metagenome assembly CAJDWJ01 (sample SAMEA7055723, study PRJEB34461) | soil metagenome | biome: terrestrial ecosystem; feature: Peninsula; material: soil | place: Antarctica | collected 2016
CGGTGGCGTGATTTCTATTGCCTCTGGCTACATCGGTATGAAAGTCGCCACCAAGGGTAATGCACGCACAACTGTTTCGGCCAAAAAAGATATTGGTTCGGCATTCGATGTTGCGATCAATTCCGGCGCCGTTATGGGCTTTGCACTGGTAGGTTTAGCGGTGCTGGGCCTGGTAATTATCTATGTTGTGATGAACGCGTTATTGGCCGATCTTGGCCCGGACAACAATCACATCCTGTTCGAAGTAATCGCCGGCTTTGGTTTGGGTGGTTCAACTATCGCGTTGTTTGCCCGTGTTGGCGGTGGCATTTTCACCAAAGCAGCAGACGTTGGTGCTGATCTGGTTGGTAAGGTAGAACAAGGCATCCCGGAAGATGACCCACGCAACCCGGCGGTTATTGCTGACAACGTTGGTGATAACGTAGGTGATGTTGCTGGTATGGGCGCCGACCTGTTCGGTTCCTGTGCAGAAAGCACCTGCGCGGCCATGGTCATTTCGGCCATCGCATTCGCCGCAGATCCCAACGCCATGCTGTTTCCGATTTTGATCAGTGCAATCGGTATCCCGATTGCCCTCATCACCAAGATGATGGTGGGCGTTAAAACTGAAGACGACGTTGCACCGGCTCTGATGAAAATGCTGATCATTTCCAGCGTGTTGATGGCGGTGGTTATGTACTTCTTCACCAAGGCGCTGATTCCAGCTACCTTCGAGTTGGGCGGTGCAACTTACACCAGCATGGGTGTTTACTTGTGCTTCCTGTCCGGATTGATTGCCGGTCTCGGAGTGGGTTTACTGACCGGTTACTACACTTCTGAAAAATATAGCCCGGTACAGGAACTTGCGAAATCCTGTGAAACAGGTGTTGCAACCAACATCATTTATGGTCTGGCACTGGGCTATAAGAGCACCGTACTACCCTACTTGTGTATCGCTGCCAGCATCTATATTTCCTGGGATCTGGCTGGTATGTACGGTGTAGCCATCGCATCGCTCGGTATGCTCGGTACGCTGGTAATCGCATTGACCATTGATGCTTATGGCCCGGTTGCAGATAACGCCGGCGGTATTGCAGAAATGGTAGGCCTGGACAAAGAAGTACGTCGTCGTACTGATATCCTCGACTCAGCTGGCAATACCACAGCAGCCATCGGCAAGGGTTTTGCCATTGGTGCAGCTATCCTGACTTCTCTGGCACTGTTCGCGGCTTTTATTACCGCCAGCGAAACCCTGCTCGGACGGCCTATCTCGATGAGCTTGCTGGACCCGTTGGTCTACACCAGCGTGTTCATTGGCGCTGTGTTGCCATTCCTGTTTACAGCCATGACCATGAAGTCGGTAGGTAAAGCAGCTTTTGCCATGATCGAGGAAGTTCGTCATCAGTTCAAAACCATTCCAGGTATCATGGAAGGTACTGGTGTGCCCGATTATGCACGCTGTGTTTCCATCTCTACCAAAGCTGCACTGCGCGAAATGATTGCGCCTGGTGTGCTGATCATGGGTACTCCTTTGGTCACCGGTTTCCTGTTCGGCGTAGAAGCGGTTGCAGGTATCCTGGTTGGCTCATTGGTTGCCGGTGGCGTACTTGCCATTGCCTCATCCAACAGTGGTGGTGCATGGGATAATGCCAAAAAGTACATCGAAGTCGGACATCACGGTGGCAAAGGCTCAGATTCACACGTTGCTGCGGTTGTTGGTGATACAGTGGGTGATCCGCTGAAAGACACTTCCGGTCCTTCGCTGAACATCCTCATCAAGCTGTCTGCAATTCTCAGCCTGGTGTTTGCACCATTTTTTGTTCAGTACGGCGGGTTGCTGGTAGGTTAACCCCCCGGACAAATGCTGAAAAAAGGGGTCTTTTGACCCCTTTTTTTTGCACAAAGTGTTCTATAAGAATATTCTGATCATAGGTCTTATATGCATAACAGAGGTACGACACATGAAGAATTACCACAAATCTGCCGAAGCGATTGCGAAACTTGATCCGGAGCAGTACCGCGTCACTCAAGACAGTGGCACGGAACAGCCTGGCACGGGGCAATACCTTCACACCGAGGCTCCCGGTATTTATGTCGATATTGTTTCCGGTGAGCCGCTGTTCGCATCCAGTACCAAGTTTGATGCCGGCTGTGGCTGGCCAAGCTTCACCAAACCCATTGATCGCGAGCACGTGAGTGAGTTTGTTGATGACTCGCACGGCATGCGCCGCACGGAAGTGAGATCCAGGTATGCTGACAGCCACTTAGGCCACGTGTTTAACGATGGTCCCGTGGACCAGGGCGGCTTAAGGTATTGTATTAACTCCGCATCACTACGTTTTGTGCTGCTGGAGGATATGCAAGCCGAGGGTTATGGCGACTACACCGATCAAGTTGAGAGAGTAAAATCATGAGCACAAAAAGGGCGGTACTGGCTGGAGGTTGTTTCTGGGGCATGCAGGATCTGATCCGTAAACTGCCTGGTGTTGTATCAACCCGGGTAGGCTATACGGGTGGCGAGGTCCCGAATGCAACCTACCGCAATCACGGCACACACGCAGAAGGTATCGAAATCCTCTTTGATGATGAGAAAACCTCATACCGGAAAATCCTTGAGCTTTTCTTTCAGATACATGATCCAGGCACTCCCAACCGGCAGGGCAACGATACCGGAATGTCTTACCGTTCCGCCATTTACTACATTGATGAAGAACAACGTCAGGAAGCATTGCGTACGATTAATGATGTCAATAATTCCGGTTTATGGCCCGCTAAAGTAGTAACAGAAGTGCAGCCTGTGGGTGATTTCTGGGAAGCTGAACCAGAACATCAGGATTACCTTGAGAAATCACCAGGCGGATATACCTGCCACTTTCCGAGGCCGGATTGGGTGAATTTGTCCATCAGCTGCCGTTCGATAGAAACACTGGTGCTGATGAAATTCTGCAGCGGTTTTATCAAGATCACCCTCGAAACGTGGATCCTGCGGACGATCGTGACTGTTCATAAAAGCCGCCACATCCCAGGCTTGTTGATCTGTTAGCGTATCAGGCTGGCCAAAAGGCATATTGGCCTTAATGAAAGCAGCTGCCGTATTGACACGGTGCATGCCCGCACCCCAGTTAAAGCTGTTCTGCCCCCATAATGGTGGAAAAATGTAGTGGTTATTTTGTGCCATGCCACCACCGTCCGGTGTATGACAAATGGCACACTTGTCCATGTAAACCTGTTTGCCACGTTCAGGGTCCGGTTGCTGTAAAGCTTTGTCCAACTCCGGATAACCCCTGCCAGGCATTTCTTTACCCAGCGGCACGCTAGCCGCCAGCCAATAGCTGTATGCAATTAAAGCGGTTAATTCCTTGCTGCCTGATGCCGGTGGCGAACCGTTCATGGAGTATGTGAAGCAACCCTGCAAACGCTCTTCGTAGGTGTTTACACGGCCATTTTTTTTACGGTAGGCAGGATACATACCGATTGCCGCCCACAAGGGCGACGAATCAGCTTGTCTGCCGTCGTTGAGATGACAGTTGCTACAATTCAGCCCGTTGCCAACATATGGACTACCCAATTGTTGAGTATCGCGGAATAAGGATCGTCCGTAGCGCACCACATCACCAAATTCATTGTCAGGAATATCGGCTTCTTGCGGCGGGCTGAAGTGCGTTCCTTCGTCCGCTAGCGTGAGAGAAAAAACAAAAAGTAAGCTGCCAATTACCGAAACCCACACCGCCCCTCTTTTACGCATAATTCATATACTTCGCTAATTACCTTGATTACTTCAGCCGTGCGAGCACGTGACTTACATCAATTTCATTTTGCTGCCATTGCACACGCCCTTCCATACCACCGGCTACTGTCAACGTTTGGCCAGACACATGACGCGACAGATGCGGTGAACTGAGAGTGAGAACTACTCTGGCTATATCTTCCGGACGCGCCAATTGTTGCATTGGAACGGTCTGCAGCGCACTTTCAATGGCACCGGGCTGTGCCAGCGTCTCTTCAGCCATTGCCGTTACCGTCCAACCCGGTTCTACCAGATTGACACGCCCATAGCGATCTGCATGAACAATCTCATTTTTAAGGGTTCTGAGCATGCCGTACATGCCAGCCTTTGAAACTGCATATTCGCAGTGACCCGCCTCACCAAATTGTCCTGCAGTAGAGCCGATCATGCATAGGCTGGCACCCGTACCTGCCTGAACATCTTGCCGTCGCTTCAGGCCGGCTAAAAAAGCCTGTGCCGTCCATAAGGCGCTGAATAAATTGATTTCAATGACATCCCGGACGCGTTTCGTATCCATATCCGCCAGCAACACATCCGGTTTTGGCCAGATTCCGGCATTGGTTATACAAATATCCACCCCGCCAAAATTCTCGATACCTTTTTCAATCAGTGCCTTTGCAACCTCAGGTTGTCGTAAATCACCACGACCGGTCACTGCATCCCAACCAGCGGCACTAACGCGATCTATTAGTTCAGACTCACGCGAGTTGGCATGCAAAATCAGGCGACAACCCTCGGCTGCAAACAATTCTGCCATGGCATCACCGATGCCGCCAGAGGCACCGGTAATCAGGACTCGTTGACCAGCCAGCCCGGTTTCAATAGCCATCAAGTATCAGTTGGCTGTTGATTTCTTCGGCATAAATACCCGCTACACAAACCACACTAAAGTCTCCATGAATGCGACTACTGGAGCATACCAATGACAGAATAACTTGTCATGGGCTTTGTCCAAACCGCAACCGGGTACTGGAGTATTTGCTCGCGACTTGACCCGGTTTATCTGGTCCACTTCATAGCGTCCCGCTTTCTGCAAATACCAGCCTGCACTCGTCCTGCCTCTTTTTTTATCGATAAATTCAGTATTATCTGAGACACTGTCGCCACAATGGAATGTAAGATCAGAAAGATCGTTAGTGCAGGGATGTGCATTGCCGGACTCCTCATCATGATGGCAACCGACAGTCTCGCCGCTGTGCCTGAAAGTTGTTTAAACGACGACGAAGCGCAGTTATTAAGTCTGATAGATCAGTATCGACATGATAAGGGCCTTCAAAAAGTACCCTGGTCAAAATCATTGACGCAGGTAGCACAGTGGCATGTGATTGATGCGGTGCAGAACGGCCACAATATATTCACCAGCACCTGCAACATGCATAGCTGGTCGAATATGCATAATGATATCTGGACCCCCGTCTGCTATACGTCCGATCATGCCGGTGCGTCAAAAATGTGGAGTAAGCCTTCTGAAATTACCAACGGAATCTACCAGTCGTACGGGTATGAAATTGCTGCCCGGGGATATACTTCAGTCTCTGCTGCTTTGACAGGCTGGAAGGAAAGTTCCGGACACAACAACGTTATTCTGAACCAGGGTACGTGGGCCGCCCCCCAATTAAGTCCATGGAAAGCAATGGGTGTGGGGGTGAATATCAATAGCCGCTATTATTTCGTCTGGTTTTCAACGGCAACTGACCCGCAAGGTGAAGTCCAGCCTTGTTCCGGTTCATTAATATTTAGCGACGGCCTCGAATAAAGCCAAGCTGAGATATTCTTACATACTCTGACGATTAAGCTATATAGGATTGCCACCCTTTCGAAACGAACGACTGCAACAACAGGTGCCAAAAGCATAGAACCGGTACGAAAGGTTATTATCGACACTGATAGAATGCATCCCAACGTCCCAAAATTGAAAAGAGACCCAGCATGAAAATTAAACTGATAGTACTGGCAATCGCCAGCCTCGCTGCTATCAACACAGCAATAGCGCAACCAGAAACCCTGAACAAATTTACCGCTCTTGATGTTTTTAATCTGGAGTATGCCGCTGACCCGCAGCCATCTGCCGATGGCAAAGAAATCGTGTATGTCAGGTACACCAACGACATCATGACCGACAAAACCCGCTCCAATATCTGGAGCGTAAAAACGGACGGTTCCGAAAACCGACCCTTGCTTTCCAGCCGTAATAACTATTCTTCACCGCGCTGGGCCCCCAACGGCAAGAAGATCGCCTACATTTCGGCATCCGAAGGCAGTAGCCAGATTTATCTTCGCTGGCAAGATAGCGGTCAAACAGCCCTGCTCAGTGATCTTACCCTGCCGCTACAGAATCTGACCTGGTCGCCGGATAGCAAGTGGATTGCATTCACCAGCAGAGTGTCCGTTGATGAACCGAAACTGGCGAAAGCGCCGTCGAAACCGAAAGGTGCTGAGTGGGCAGAACCCATGCACATCATCGATGCTGTACGTTATCAGCGTGATGGCAAAGGTATCTTGAAACCAGGCTACACACAGATATTCGTCATCCCATCAAACGGCGGCAGCGCGCGTCAAATCACAAGCGGTAATTTTGATTCCGGTGGCCCGCTTTCCTGGTCGCCGGACAGCACACTTATCCTGTTTTCAAGTAACCGAAACCCTGAATGGGAGCTGCAGTCTTCCGAAAGTGATGTTTTCAGCATCAACATCAATGACGGTGTGCTCACACAAATCACTGATGAACCGGGCTCGGAAAATTCACCGGTATTCTCACCTGATGGTAGCAAAATCGCTTTTACCAGACAGTCCAATGCACGCGTCATGTTTAAAAATACCTACCTTGCGATCATGGATACAGATGGTAGCGATGTGCAGGTTCTGACCCCCGACCTTGACCGGTCGGTGACCAATCCTGTCTGGGCTTCCAACAGCAAAAGCCTGTATTTTCAATATGATGACCACGCAGTACGCAAAGTCGCACAGGTCGATTTTAAAGGCAGCATCAAAGTACTCGCCGAAGGCTTGAGTGGTACTTCGCTTGGTCGCCCGTACTTGAGTGGCGAATATAATGTTTCCGACAACGGTGTTGTTGCTTTTACCTACGGCACTTCAAAACTGCCGGCCAATATTGCCATTATGCAAAATGGCAAAATGCAGCAATTAACCTATCTGAACGAAGATTTTCTGGGTCACAAGGATCTGGGCGAGACCCATGAACTAATCTACAACTCATCCCTCGACGGTCAGGAAATCCAGGGATGGTACCTGACCCCACCTGGTTTTGACCCAGGCAGAAAGTACCCGTTGATTCTTGAGATTCACGGCGGCCCCAGCCTTGCTTACGGCCCTGGTTTTTCTGCCGAGTTCCAGCGCTATGCAGCCGAAGGCTATGTGGTATTTTTCGACAATCATCGTGGTAGTACAGGCTACGGTGAGAAGTTCTCCATGCTGCTGGATAACAAATACTCCAGCGTCGATGATTTCACTGATCATGATTCCGGTGTGGATGAGATGCTGAAGCTTGGCTTTATTGACGAAAACAACCTGTTTATTACAGGCGGTTCAGCCGGTGGAATCGCAGCCGCCTACGCTATTGGTCTGACCAATCGCTTTAATGCCGCTGGCGTAATCAAGCCCATCACCAACTGGCTGAGCAAGTCACTCTACGCCGATAGTTCTACCGGTCAGTTACAAAACCAGTTCCCCGGCTACCCCTGGGATCATGTTGAAGAATTCTGGAAGCGCTCTCCCATGTCGTTGGTTGGTAATGTGAAAACACCTACCTTGCTGATGACCGGCGAAGAGGACCGACGCACACCGATCGGTGAAATCGAGCAATATTATCAAGCCCTCAAATTACTGCGTGTAGATACCATCATGGTGCGCGTACCCGGTTCCCCTCACGGTATAGCCGATCAGCCATCCCGCCTGATCGCCAAGGTTGACAACATCATGGCCTGGTTTGAACGCTACAAAAAGTAAACCACTGACGATACTTTTTTGCGACTTTCAAGACGGTTTCAGATGTTAATGGTAGTTAGACGCAGTAAGCTGGACTTTACCTGCTAATAATGTAGACTCCCTCGTTGAGTTGTAGTCAGCTTGGGCGCAACTTTTGATGGTACTTTACAGTTTTGTGGTGCTCGCATCGCCTATTACGCTCCCCGAAGAGTTAATTTTTCAGGACGGTTTCGAATAGCTCACTGCTAAACCTGATCACATCAGGCGCACCGAACAAAGTTCGTCATCCACCAGCTTATGAGATTCATCGGTTCAGTTATCGAGCATTACCAACTTCATTATTGACCTGCTGTTAGCTCCAACGTAGCCCCGGGTGCCAGTTTGACATCACGAAAGCGTTGTACGGGTTCAGTGTCCAACTCAACTATATAGCTACCGGACGGTAGCTCAACGGCTTCGCCATCAAGCACACCGGCAGCAACCTGCTCGCCTTCCTGATTGATCACCCGGAACGGTATCTGCAAGGATAGCTCCATCGCCTCGTTGAGGGCTTGCGCTTCACCGGCATCAAAATAACTACCTCCGCCCAGTTTGGCCCATTCGCTGAACTCGGCTTTCAGCGCCTCATCATCAATCGCAAAACCGACGATATTCAGGCGCACATCTATGCCGTCTGCGGCCAGTTTCTCCAGTACGGCAGCCGGATCACCACCACAAGTTTCCTCACCGTCGGTCAGCAAAATTACCCAACGTCGGCCCTTAGCTCCCGCCAGGTCATTACTTACCTGCGCCAAAGAATCTGCAATAGGTGTCTTGGCCAGATTGATCGCATTTACTGAATCCAGCTTGGCCAACAACGAGGCCTTGTTCAGAGGTGCCAACTCTTGCTCAAGATCAGAGCGACAGCTACCCGCTTCCTTGTGGCCATATACCCGCATCGCCAACGGCATGCCCTCAGGCAATACGTTCTGCACCACGTTGGCGACCGCTTCTTTGGCGATCTCAATTCGACGCTTACCACCCATGCGCTTCAACATGCTGCCGGAAGCGTCCAGGATCAGTTCTACTGCACCACGAGCACCTGGATCCGCAAGGGCTTCACCGGCAACAATCCGTAAACTGGCAGGGCCCGGATCTTCCGTAAAGCTTACGTCCGCCTGAATTTCAAAGGTCACCGGCTGGCGCATGCGTGAAATGGCTCGTCCAAAGCCCTGCTGCAATGCACCCAGACTGGTGATGTATTGATACACTCCGCCGTTCACACGTGACCATTCCTGCATTAAATCCTGCTCGACGTAAGGGTCTCCGCCAAAAGCACCTTCTGAGCTGACTTCCAGCGCAAACACCATCGGCCGACCGTCTCGTAAAGCCGGCCATAGGTCAGCACTCGTAGTGGTCGCGGCATCTGTGAGCAACACAACACCTTTTTTACCCGGCCTGCCTTGAAGCGCGCGACTGGCCACGGCCAGCGCCCGTTCTGCTTCGCTCGAACTGGTTTCCAACGGATAGCTATTTAACATCAGCTTAAGAGCATAGGGCTCGCCCTGCCAGTTACGCAGCAACGGTGTCGAGAGGCCGAAGGGTAATAGATTGACCACATTCCGGTCTGGTTTGATTTGTTCTGCGTAGCGGTACAATGCATTGCGTATAGACGGCATATACCAGCCCACACTGGCAGATGTATCCCAACTGAAAATAAGCGCTCGCGGCGGCTCGTAGGCCCGCAGCCAATAGCTTTGGCCGGGCTCAACGAATGCCCGCCAGTGCATCTCGTCAGGTACCGATGCTTGCTCAAAAAGCGCTATCGGTTCTCCAGTCGCATCCAGCAATTCGGACTGTGCCATCAAGGTCGGCTCACCCCGCATTGTCAGGTTGATGGTGTTTTGATCGCCCGCAACGACCACCCGGTACCAGGCGTCATAATCATCCAATAAAGCAATACCGGGGACAGGTTCGCCATTGGAAATTACAAGTGCCTTTTCACGGCTGTCGTTAACACCACGCTCGCGGGGACCCAGATACCGTGGCTCATCAGCCGCTTCCAGTGGGCCACTGCTGCTGTAGTGACCCCACTCAGCCAATATAGAACGATAAGAATCCGGGGACGATGCTTCCCACACTGCAATCTGATCAGGCAGGGTCAATGCAGTCGCATCATCCGCACCGGAAAAGCGAAAGCGCAGATAACGAGCCCACACCGGTTGATCCAGCGCCACTTCAGACTCCAATTGCTCCAATGGCCATTCACCCAGAGTTTCAAACGGCCCAAAAGGTGTGGTCGCTGATGCGGAAATCTCAACGCGGTTGATATCATATTCTTCAGACACAACCGTTTTTTTTACCAACTCAATTGAGGCCACGCGAGCTGCTCTGGAATGGTGAAACCCAAGCGTCACCGTGGCCGCATCGCCAGCTTTAAGCCTATTTCCAGGCGCCTTGTCATCCTTCGCCAGTAACTGGGTATCAAACCCACTGCCACGAATCCACGGCTCAGACCAAACCAGATGCCCGCCATGTTCAAAAGCCATCAGGTTACGTTTCTGCAAGTTGTCAGGAACAAACCCCGGTACCGCCACTACTTTAAATTCGCCCAGCTTGATTGAACCCATTCTACTGGTCAGTCCCAGCACAGTACTTAAAGGTATCAAGCGGGCAAAGCGTGCTTCAACGGGCGTATCCAACACAAAAGCCTGTTCCATGGGAAGCGCTTTTAACTGTCCGCGTAAAACTGTTTCAAATTGTATGCCATCAACTGATAGTGCGACTTCGAAGTCGTGCAGAAAATAACCAGTCCCCAGAGTACTGGTTGGGTTAAGCAGGAATCCCGCTACCGGTACGGGCTGAGTACCAGCCAACTCAATGGTGGGCTTTGGAAAATTCTCAACCTCCGGACTGAAGATGCTGAACGTGGCTTCAGTCCAATGACCGTATTCAGTCAATCCGTTAATCAAAGGC